>MDTD01097281.1_pt1 | contig 16802 bp, 13 predicted proteins | sample 811221 | NCBI WGS metagenome assembly MDTD01 (sample SAMN05326646, study PRJNA326480) | marine metagenome | isolation source: seawater | place: Pacific Ocean: South West | collected 2011 | reverse complement strand
TTACCAGTGACATCAAGCCCTTCGAGGGGCTCTACCTCCCGTCCATCATGGCAGACATCGCGATGCAGCCTCAGGGCATCGTGCTGCTTTGCGGCGTGACGGGTTCGGGTAAGTCGACGACGATCGCCTCGATGCTCGATTACGTGAACGCCCGCAAGGCCGTGCACATCCTGACGCTCGAAGACCCCATCGAATACATCTTCGAAGACCGCAAGGCAACGATCAACCAGCGTGAGATCGGGCTGGACTGCCTCGACTTCAAGACGGGTCTTCGCGCCCTAGTCCGTGAGAACCCGGACATCGTGCTCATCGGTGAGATGCGTGACAAAGAAACGTTCGAGGCGGCGCTGCACGCGGCCGAGACGGGTCACCTTGTGTACGGGACCATCCACGCATCGAGCACGACGCAGACGTTCAGCCGAATCTACGGCCTGTTCGAGCAGGAAGAAGTCGAGCAGGTGCGTCGCATCCTGGCGTACCAGATGCGTGCGTTCGTGTACCAGAAGCTGCTGCCGACCCTGCACGAGAACATCGCCCGTATCCCCGGCATCGAGATCCTGATCAACAACGGCGTCGTGCGGACGCACATCCTCGAAGGCCGCGAGGGCGAGCTCCGCGAGTACCTGCGAACGATCGAGGCCGAGCAGTCTGGCATGATCGACTTCAACGGCACGCTGGTGAGGCTTGTGGAAGAGGAGTACATCCACATGCGTGTGGCACTGGAGGCCTCCCCCAACGTGGACGAACTCACGATGCGCCTGAAGAAGCTCGGCTAATCTGTCCCCATCGGGCGGGCAGAGCCGCCCCGGATCGAAGGAAAACCGACCATGCCTATCGAGGCCGACCCGTCTCACTCTCAGTTCACGGTGGCGCTGCTCGCCGACGCGTTGTTTCTGGTCTCCTTCTGGAAGCCGGTGTTCTTTGTGCTTCCGCTCGCGGCCTGGGGCTGGTTCGTCTCGAAGGTGATGGACAAGCACGCGGCACGGTTCCACCTGCCGCGCAAGCCGTGGAACCTGATCCATCTGTTCGTCGCGCTCATCGCGCTTGCGGTCGGGTTCTTTATGCCCGTGCCCGGCATCGGTGGGTTCTTCGCGGGCTTCGCGGCGATGATCGTGATCCTGGCGGCCGATATCGCGATTTTCGCGTCCTTGCACAACAAAGACGATCGTGTGCCCGAGGACCACAAACTCAAGCTGGACTTCTCGGCGATGGCCGAGGCCCGCGAGGCGAAGAAGTCCGCCAAGGAAGCCGGGACGGTCCAGCTCAAGATCGTCTCCGCAAGGGGCAAGACCGCCGAGATCCCCGAGAAGGAAACGCCCGAGTACGAGGTGCGTGCGCTCGCCGAGGACGCGATGATCAAGGCGGTCGACGTCCGTGCGCGGCTGTACGAGATCGCCCCCGCTGGCGAAGGCGCGTACGCGGTTTCCGCGATTGTCGATGGCGTGCGCCAGGTCATGGAGAAAATGCCGGCGCCCAACGCAGTCAAGATCATCAGCTTCTGGAAAGCCTCGGCCGGCCTCGACGTGCAGGACATGCGCCGCAAGCAGGTCTCCGAGATCACCGCTTCCAAGGGCGACATCTGGCACCACCAGGTGCGAGTCGAGACGATCGGTGGCCAGGCCGGCCCAAAGCTGACGCTGACGTTCAACCCGGCCAAGGCCGTGCAGCGGAAGTACGAGGACATCGGCTTCCTCAATTCGCAGGAGAAGGCCCTCGAGGAAGCTCGCAGCGAGGCAGGCGGGCTCATTCTCGTCGCGGCCCCTCCGGGCAACGGCCTGACCAGCCTGACCTACGGGCTCATCGGCAAGCACGACCCGTACACCTCGATCGTGCAGACCATCGAGTACGACGTGCAGGCGCCGATCGAGGGCGTCATGCAGAACAAGTTCGATCCCACGGGCAACGCCGAGTACGCCACGACAGTGCGTTCGATCCTTCGTCGTGACCCGAACGTGGTCGGCGTCACCGATTTCCGTGACGCCGAGACCGCCAAGGAAATCGTGCGTGCGGATCTGAAGCGGACGAAGGTCTACCTCTCGGTGAAGACCGACGGCGCGATCCGCGCGATCCAGACGCTCGTGAAGTACCAGGGCAGCCCGGGCGACTGCGCCAATGTGCTGACCGCGGCTGTCGCGCAGAAGCTCGCCCGCCGACTCTGCACCAACTGCCGCGTGCAGTACGCGCCGGACCCTGCGCTGCTCAAGAAGCTGGGACTCCCGGCTGACAAGGTCAAGGCCCTGTACAAGAAGGGCGGGCAGGTGCTGATCAAGAACAAGCCCGAGGTCTGCCCGATGTGCTCGGGCGCCGGCTACTTCGGGCAGATCGCCTTCCTCGAGGTCATCCCGATTGGCGATGCCGAGCGTGCGATGATCACGGCTCAGAACTGGAACGGCCTCCTGGGCGAGTTCCGCAAGCGGGGTCTGCCGACGCTGCAGCAGATGGGACTGCGCCGCGTCGTTGAAGGCCACACCAGTCTCGAAGAGTTCAGTCGCGTGACCGCGGCAGCGAAGCCGGCCGCGGCTGCCAAGCCCGCCGCCAAGCCCGCCAGCGCGTAATCGATCCGCATCCCCCACCGGCCCGGGTGTGAATTGCGGGTCAGTCAGTCATCGGAGTTGCAGTCATGTTCATGAATCTGATGAGCATCGCCATCATCCTCGGCCTCGGGTACCTGTGGGTGACCCGCGGTTTCTTCTCGGCGCTGCTGCACCTGGCGTGTGTCATCGCCGCCGGCGCGATCGCTTTCGGGCTCTGGGAGCCCATCTCGATGTTCCTGCTCGAGAAGTCGCCCCAGTCGGGCGTGGGCACCTTCATCGGCGACGCCGCTTGGGGTCTTGGGCTCGCGATCCCGTTTGCCATCTCGCTCGCGCTGCTCCGCGTGGCGACCGACAAGATCGCACCGGGCAACATCATCATCGATGACACCTACGACTCGATCGGCGGCGGGATCTGCGGCGCGGGCATCGGGCTCATCACCGCGGGCATCTTCGTGCTCAGCACCGGCTTCCTGCGTGTGCCGGCAAACTTCATGGGCTACCAGCCCGTGCAGATGGCCAATCAGGGCAACTTCGAGATTCAGCAGAAGCTCTGGCTGCCCGTCGACCGCATCACCTCGAACCTGTACAACTACCTCTCGCAGAACGCGCTGCACACCGAGACGCCGCTGGCGTACTACTACCCCGATCTCGCCTCGGCGGCCGGCACCCAGCGCATGAGCGAGGGCAACGGCAACAACAAGAACAACATCCGTCCCAACGGTTTCGACGTCGCGATGCGATTCACCGTGGGCAAGGGTGGCAACACCTCCGCCGACGATGTGTTCAGCGACTTCCTCAACCCGGGCACGCAGCAGATCACGCTGCTCGACGGCTCGACGCTGTCGGCCGGCTCGTACATCGAGGGCTTCCTGATCAACTTCCTCGCCGACGCCAAGGAATCATTCGGCCAGGTCGTCGTGGGCAAGGGCCAGCTTCGTCTGGTGGCTCACAACAGCGCGGGCGAGGGCATCACGCTCTACCCCATCGCGGTCACCTCCCAGGCACGCTCGGGCAGCAATCAGTTCGGACGTTTCCGCTTCGACGGCGAGTTCTACGTCGCCTCCGTCGGCGGCGCGACCGAGGCGCCGATGGCCTTCGAGTTTGCCGTCCCCGCGGGGTACGAAGCCAGTGCGCTGTACGTCCGCAACATCCGATACGAGCTCGATGGCTCGGCTCCTGACCGCGAGTTCGCCGACGCATCGGCCCGCGACCTTGCGATCCAGACGGGCGAGCTGCTGATCGGCGACGCCTCGGCGAACCTGAACCTCGCGCACGCCGTCACCATGGACGCCTCAGGCAACCGGGTCGAGGGTGTGGAGATCACCCGCCGCATGGCCGACCGGACCGTGCTCCAGAAGGGCAACACGCCCGGTCTTGAGATCAACGACGAGAACGAGATCGTCAACGGCGACGGCGTGTTCAACCCGAGCGATGTCGGCGGGCGGGGGCTGGACCGGAACCTCCGCGTCGACAGCTTCTTCACCACGCCGGATACCGACATCGTTCAGATCCAGATCACGGGTGATCCGACGCAGTTCCCGACGAGCTTCTTCTCGACGACTGCGGCTCCGGACCTCAAGACCGACGTCCCGCCGCGACTGATCGATGCCAACGGCCAGGCGTACAACGCGATCGGCTACATCTACAAGGACACAAACAAGGCGCAGATCCGCTACACCCCGGGCCGACCGATGATGGGGCTCGACGAGGCCGACGCACTGGTGCGAAGCCGAGACGACCAGCTCATGTACCTGATCTTCCGCCCGAGCATCGGCGTGCAGATCGAGCACTTCGCGATCGGTGATGTGGTGCTCGCCACGTTCGATCCGCCCATCGAGCTCGAAGCCCGCCGTCGCGGCCGCTGATTCCCAAAGCCCCGGCGACGCGGCTCACGGGCACAGCAAGCTCGCCACATCAAATCCATCACACCAAAGAAAGAGCCGACCCGCGAGAGGGTCGGCTCTTCTTTTGCAACTGAATGTCCGCTTGGCGTGCGGTCGCTGGCGAGTGATTACTCGGCCGGAGCGGCTTCCTCGGCCGGCTTGGCCTCGGGTGCGGGCTTGGCGTCCGACTTCTCGATGAGGTTGCCCTCGTTGTCGAACTCCATCTCCTCGCGGCGGTCGTCTTCCATCTCGCGGTCGGCGACGACGTGGATCTGGATGTGCTCCTCGAACCCGCCGGCGAGCTTGATGTTCACCTCGAACTGGCCCAGACGCTTGATGACCTGAGGCAGACGCACCTCGCGGGGCTTGACGGCAAAGCCGAGGGCCTTGAGGGCACTGGAGATGTCCTGCTGGGTCACCGAGCCGTAGAGCAGGCCCAGATCGTTGCAGGCACGCTCCATGGTGATCTCGACACCCTCGAGACGCTTGATGAGGGCTTCACGCTCGACACGGAGCTTGGCCTGCTCGGCCTCGGCCTGCTTGCGCTTGTCGGCGAGCGAGGCGATGAGCTCGTCATCGGGCTCGGTCGCCAGGCCGTGCGGCAGGAGGTAGTTCCGGGCGTAGCCGGCGCGGACCTTGACGACATCGCCCACGATGCCGAGGTTGTCCACGGTCTCAACCAGAAGAAGCTGAACGTCTTTACGCATGACAGTTTCCTTCGCTGTCTTCCCGGGCATGCCCGGGAGTTGAGGAGCCGATCTTCGCGGCCCCAACGACGCCCCGCCGACGATCGGCGAGGCTGGGAGGGATGAGCCTAGGCCCGCCAAGGGCGCAAGACTCATGATTTACGGCACTGGCGTTTAGAACGGGATGTCGTCCGGGCTGACCTGCTCGGCGTAATCGTCGTACCCGCCTGACTGCTGGCCTGCGGGCTGACGCCTCGGGCCGGAGGAGCGAGCCCCCCCGCCCCCACCGCCGCCGCCGCCACCCTGGCCGCCGCCGCTGTCGATAAACTGGAAGCTCTCGACGACGACCCTCATTTTCGAGCGGTTGGAGCCGTCGTTTTTGTCCTGCCAGGTATCGAGCTTGAGACGCCCTTCGATGAAGACGGGTCGGCCCTTGGAGAGGTACTGGGCCATGACCTCGGCCTGACGTCCCCATGCCTCGCAGTCGATGAAGGTGGTCTCGTCGCGATCCTCACCCGACTGGGTGCGGAACCGGCGGTTCACGGCCAGGCCGATGTTGGCTACCGATTGGCCGCTGCCGATCTGCTTGATTTCGACGTCCCGTGTCAGGTTGCCCATCAGCAGGACCTTGTTGTAGCTGGCCATCGCGTTCTCCTTCCGGGGCCGGGTGTCGGCCCCATACGAGCATATCCGTTCGGATTCGAGTCGGGCGCGTTACTCGGCGTCGGTGCTGGCCTCGGCTGTCGCTTCGGCGGGCTTCTCTTCGCTCTGCTCGGCTTCCTCGGCCTTGGCCTCGGGCTCGGGGGCCTTGGGAGCACCCAGGGAGACCGACGAACTCACGCCGGCCTGCTCGCGCTCGGCGGCACGCTCGGCACGCTCCTTGGCCTCGGAGGCCAGGTCGGTCCGGCGGTCGAACGCCTTCATCTCCTCGTCCGTGAGGTGGTCGGCGCGGATGAACATCGCACGCATGATGCGCTCGGAGATGTTGCAGTCACGCTCGAACGCCTGCATGTTCTCGGCCGGGGCCTTGATGTAGGCGAGGATGTAGACGCCACGCTTCTGCTTGTCGATCTCGTAAGCCAGACGACGCTCGTCCCACTTCTGCATCGCGACCACCTCGGCACCTGCCCGCTCGAACAGGTTGTCGATGTGCTCGATGACGCCGGCGAAGTCGGTCGCCTCGGCCTGGCTGATGAGGAACATCACCTCGTACGCGTTGATTCTCTGCTGATCTGCCATTTCAGTTGCCTTTCTCGCGGCGGCTTGCCGCGATCATTCCTGACTCTGCGATTCGCCCTCGGGCTCGGCGGTTTTGCCCCAGCCAGAGGTCGTGTTTCGTGTATTGAACTTGTTCATCGCGGCGTCGATCCCCTCGGCCGCGAACACCTCCGCCGCATCCGCCGCCTGTTTCAGCGCCGGCGTGAGACGGTCCATCTGCTCCTCGGTGAAGCGCCCGAGCACGTAGTCCTCGAGCCGCATCACGGGTGGTTTCTCGTCGATCCCGATGCGGAGCCGGGCGTAGTTCTCGCTGCCCAGCTTGCGTGCGATATCGGTGAGCCCGTTGTGCCCGCCCGCACCGCCCGTGGCCTTCAGACGCACCACGCCGCAGGGCAGCGCCACGTCGTCGACCAGCACAAGCACGTCACTGGACGGATCGAGCTTGTAGAACCGGCAGGCCTCGGCGATCGCCTGACCCGAGCGGTTCATGTACGTCACGGGTTTCATGAGCAGGCACCGCTGCCCGCTTACCGGAGCATCGAGGAGCATCGCGTTGAACTTGCTCCGCGGTGCCTGCCCTGAGCCGTGGCGCTCGGCGAGCAGATCGATCGCCATGAACCCGGCGTTGTGCCGGGTCTTGACGTATTCCGCTCCCGGGTTGCCCAGGCCTACAAGCAGCTTCATCGCAGAGCTCGCTCCTCACGGGGTTACTTGTCCTCGCCCTCGGGCTTCTTCTCGCGGATGACCTCGGGCTCGGCTTCCGACGAGACCTCGGCTTCCTCGGCCGACTCGGCGTCGCCGCCCGAGTGCGTGATCTGCGCGACGATGCCGTCGGCATCGCTCAGCAGCTTGACGCCCGAGGGCAGCTCGATGTCGCCCGCGTGGATAATGCCGCCGGCCTCGAGGTCCTTGACGTTGACGACGATCTCGTCGGGCAGGTCCTTGAGCTTGCACTCGACGGTCAGCTCGGTCACCGGGTGCATGAGCAGCGTGCCGGCGGTCTTGAGGCCGACAGCGTCGCCCTTGAGCACGACGTGGACGTGGGCGTGTGTGACCTCGTCGAGGTCCACACGCGACAGGTCGCAGTGAACGATGTCGTCGCCCAGGTAGTTGAACTGCACATCACGGAGCAGGACGGTCTCGATCTTGCCGTTGATGTCGATCTGGAAGACGCGCTCGCCGTCCTCGATGTGACGGATGGTTTCCTTGGCATCGACGGAGATGGCAGCCGGCTCCTGGCCGTGGCCGTAGACAACCACGGGCAGGCGGCCCTGCTCGCGGAGACGCTTGGCGTAGCGAGAGCCGAGGCGCTCGCGGATCTCGCCCTTCAGAACAGGTGATTTCTCGTGCATGACTGTTTCCTTACAGAACGCCGCTCGGCACGCGCCGGGCGGGATGACTCGTGTGAATGACTATCTCTTGAAGCCCGCGGTTCCCTCGAACAGCGCGCTGACCGATTCCTTGTGGTGCACCCGGTGGACCGCGTCCCCCAGGAGCTTGCTGACATCGAGCACCGTCAGCTTCTCGCCGAGCTCGTCCATCGCCCGCTGAGGCGGGATCGAGTTCGTCACGACGACCCGGCTGATCGGGCTCTTGCGGATCCGCTCGAACGCCTCGCCCACGAAGAGCCCGTGGCTGGCCGCGGTGATGACGTCCTTGGCCCCGTTCTCCATCACGACCTCGGCCGCGGCGCAGATCGTGCCCGCGGTCGAGATCATGTCGTCGACCATCAGGACCGTCTTGCCCTTGACGTCGCCGATGATGTGGCCCGTCTCGACCAGATCGCCCGAGAGACGGCGTTTGTTGATGATCGCAAGATCGCCGCCCAGCATGTTCGCAAAGCCCTCGGCGACCTTCACGTTGCCCACGTCCGGGCTCACCATGCACAGGTCGTTGAGCTCGTCGCGGTGCTCTTTGAAGTACTTGCTGAAGACGGGCGTCGCCGAGAGGTGATCGACGGGGATGTCGAAGAAGCCCTGGATCTGCGCCGCGTGCAGGTCGAGCGCGATGATGCGGTCGGCCTTGCCGGCAGTCAGCAGGTTCGCCACCAGCTTGGCGGTGATCGGCACACGCCCCTCGCTCTTGCGGTCCTGACGCGCGTAGCCGAAGTAAGGCAGCACGATCGTCACGTACTCGGCCGAGGCCCGGCGGAGACAGTCGAGGAAGATCAAAAGCTCCATGAGGTTGTCGTTCACCGGCATGCAGGTCGAGATCACGATGTAGCAGTCACGCCCCCGGACGTCCTCTTCGACCTTGAGCATCATCTCGCCGTCGGGGAAGACATGCGTGCGGGCCTCGCCCATCGGGATGTCCAGATGCTTGCACATCGACTCGGCAAGATCGCGCATGTGCCGACCGGCAAAGATCTTCAGCTTGTCCGCGTCCTGGTTCATGCTCGACGTCCCCTTAGCCATTGTCTGCAACGCTCCGGCGCGACCGGAAGATCGCGTCCACCTCGGCCAGCTGCGCCGGCGTGTTGATGCTCAGCACGTCCTCGGGCGGGACAGCGTCGATCACTTCCACCCGCTTCCCGTCGGCCAGCAGGAGCTCGGGCACGTCGGTGACGTACTCCTCGCCGCTCTTGGCGTTGGGCGCGACACGTGCCAATCCGTCTTTCAGATCGCCCAAGCGGAAGCAGTAGTAGCTCGGGTTGATCTCGCGGATCGCTCGCTCCTGGTCGGTCGCGTTGGCCTGCTCGACGATCTTCAGGAAGCGTCCAGCGTTGTCGCGGACGATCCTGCCGTAACCCGTCGGGTCTTCAACCACTGACGTCGCCATCGTCGCCGAGGCGTTGGTCTTGGTGTGCAGGTCGAGAATGGTCCGCAGCGTGTCGCTCCGGATGAGTGGGCCGTCGCCGCAGAGAATGAAGATGGGCGTCTCGTCGGGGAGCGATTCCACAGCGGGCAGGGCGCACTTCACCGCGTGCCCGGTCCCGTTCTGCTTATCCTGCACGGCGAACTCGACGCGTCCCTCGTACGGCACCAGCGCCTCGCGCACGAGGTCCTGCTTGTACCCCACCACCGCGACCGTGCGATCGCACCCGGCTTCGAGGCAGGCGTCCACGACCGCGCAAACCATGGGACGACCACCGATCGGATGGCAGACCTTGGGCAGGTCGGACTGCATCCGTGTGCCCTTGCCGGCGGCGAGAATGATCGCGATGGGTGCTGGTGTGCTCACGGCGACGCGTTGAGCGACCGGCTCGTGATTCAGAAGAAATCGGAAGTAACCCGACCAGGACTCGAACCTGGACTAACAGTATCAAAAACTGTGGTGCTAACCATTACACTATCGGGTCGTTTCGATGATCTTTGAATCGGCCGAGGCGGCCTGGCTCCTCCTGCAATGCGCGAGCATGGCTCACGCGGGTCCATCGGCTTGCGAGCCGACGGCCCGAAGCAGGGCGCCGGCCGCGGACTGGGCAGTCGCACTCACGACCACCGGGGCTGGACCTCGACCTTCCGCGGCTCTGCGGATATGAACCCGCTCACCCGGCCGAGACCCATGGCCGCGCCTCGGCAATCGCCTCGTCACGGTCGGCCCTCTCTGATAGACAAGTCTAGGCCCCACCGGGGCTCAGCCAAGGCGAGCGGGCTCAGGATTCGTCGTCCTCGGTGCCCTCGGCTTCCCCCTCTCCGGGGTCAGCAGGATCGGGACCGTCCTCGCCGCCCTCGCGGGCCTGCTCCTGCGTGAGGATCTGCTCGCTCACCACGTCGTAACAGGTCGCCAGAAGGCCCACGAGCGGGAATCGGCTGCCCTCGAAGGGGCTCTGCCCGAGTCGGCGGAGCAGCGGATGGCTGACGTCCGGCTTCTCTGGGGCCAGGTGCAGGTGCTCCAGACCCGAGGCCGGGTCCCAGAAGTGTTCCAGACACTCCTCGAGCGGCTTGGCAGCAATCGTCTCTACCGCCTCGATGTGGGGGGAATAAACGGGTGCCGACCCGCCGCCCGAGCCGGGCAGCAGGCGAAGGTGCTTGAGCTGTTCGATCAGGTCTTCCCGCTCGATGCCTCGGAGCGAGAAGATCGTCCAAGGGTCTTGGGCGAGCCTGTCGGCGACGATCAGGGCCGCGCAGACCGAGTGCTTGCACCAGCCCAGTTCCGACTTCGGTTCCTCGCAGGTGCAGCTCGGCTTGACGTCCTTCTCGGTCAGCGGGAAGAGGTGTAAGCCGAGCGGGGCGAAGAGCTCGTCGATCGTGGTCGGGAGTTCGCCCGAGAGCAGCTTGGCGGTGTACCGGGCCTGCTGCGCCATTTCATTGATGACGCGGTCCCAGCTCTCGGTGTTGAACGAATCGAGCTCGATCGAGACGCGGTAGGCCTTGGGCAGGCGTCCCTGGACGAGAGCCGCGACCTTGCCCGGCTCGATCTTGAGCGTGCGGGTCTGGCCCAGACGCGCGTACTCGAGCCCCTCGGCCTGGTCATCTGTCGTCGCCCCGGCCTCGATCAACCGGAGCCAACGCTGACCCGCCCAGCTCTCGCTCGCACGCTCGTTGGACGGGACCTTGATCCCGGAACGAACCCGGCGGGGGTGCTTGGTTTTCTCTGGGGGCTTGCGTGGGAACTGCGGCTGCTGCATCGGCCTGTGGGTCTCCCTCCCGGCGTGGGTCCTTCCGGTGGACGCCTTTCTCGCGGGCCAGAATCAAGGGTTGGGCGCATAGGCGCGGATATCCACTGGCCGGCTCACTTTCATACCACAAGGACACGCGGCAGAGCCGATAGAACGATTATGGTTTCCCCCCACCCCTACGAAGACCTCCCGCTGCTCGTTCTGACGGGCGTCGGCCGCAGCGGCACGACGGCTCTCCGCAAAGCGCTCGCGACGCACCCTGCGATCATCTCCACGGGGCACGAGCACAACGTCGCTTTCGATGTGCTCGAATGCGCCAGACGCAACCGGACCGAAAGCAGCCGACGCTTCGCGATGCAGACGACCGACGAGGTCCACGATGCGCTCTTTCGCAGGCTCATCTACGACCTGGTTTTCCCGGAGCCGGCGCCCGCCCGCGAAGGGCAGTGTGTGATGCTCTTTACCAACCTCTTCCCGGAGACGGCGACCTACCTGACCGAAGCGCTGCCTACCACGCGCGTCGTGTGCCTTGTGCGCAACGGGGTCGAGGTCATCGCCTCGCGCATGAAGCACGAGTATTTCGGGAGCGATGACTTCGAACGGCACTGCCACGTCTGGACGAACGCCGCGGCTATGAGCGACTGGTGCGCCGAGCGCAGCGATTCGATCGTCATCCGCTACGAACAGCTCAAAGCCGATCCCGTGAGCGTGTGCGATGAGATCGCCGACCTGATGGGGATCGAGCCGAGCGCCGCACCCGGCGCGCACCTGCAGCAGCACACGTATCATCCGACGGATCACGGGGGACCGGCATGGGCATCGTGGACCGATGCGCACCGGTGCACGTTCGAGACGCTCTGCGGCGAAGCGATGCGGCAGCTCGGATATGACATCCCGTGGCTGAGCAAGGCCGCCCACGCGAGCTGAGCAAACACGTCGATCCGGATCAGACCTCGCCCACGGCGTCGCCGCGCAGGGTCAGCAGATCACGCAGCGCGTCCGTGTCGAGCTCGGTGAGCCACTGTTCACCCGCGCCCACGATCTGCTCGGCGAGCTGGCTCTTGGTTTCGAGCATCTCGTCGATGCGCTCCTCGAGCGTGCCGCGGCAGACAAACTTGTGGACCTGCACGGTCCGCATCTGCCCGATTCGGTACGCACGGTCGGTCGCCTGATTCTCGACAGCGGGGTTCCACCAGCGGTCGAAGTGGAAGACGTGGTTCGCGGCGGTGAGGTTCAGACCGACACCACCGGCCCGGAGGCTGACGAGCATGATGGGGGTCGAGCCGTCACGCTTCTGGAACTCGTCGACGAGCTTCTGACGCTGGAGACGCGGCGTGCCGCCGTGGAGGAAGAGCACCTCGCGGTCGAGCGCGTGGCGCAGCGTCGAAGCGAGCAGGTATCCCATCTGGCGGAACTGGCTGAAGATGAGCGCCTGATCGCCCGCGGCGAGGATCTCGTCGAGCATCTCGATGAGGCGTGTCGTCTTGCCCGAGCGCGCGGCAGACGGGGGCGTGGTCTGGCCCTTGACGACTTCTTTGAGCGCCTGCGCGGGGTGGTTGCAAATCTGCTTGAGCTTGACGAGCGCCGAGAGCACGATGCCGCGGCGGCGGATGCCCTCGGTCGCGTCCACGTCGGAGAGCATCTTCTTGACCGTCTGCTCGTACAGCTCGGCCTGCTCGTTCGTGAGGTAGCAATACTCGCGGCTCTCGACCTTGGGCGGCAGATCCCCCACCACCTTCGGGTCTGACTTGAGGCGCCTGAGCACAAACGGACGCACGAGCGAGCGGAGCTGGATGCTCTTGGCGTCGTCGCGGTACTTCTCGATGGGAACGGCGAACTTCTTGCGGAAGCCGCCGGGCGAGCCGAGATAGCCCGGGTTCAGGAAGTCCATGATCGACCAGAGTTCGCTCAGTCGGTTCTCGACAGGCGTACCCGTCAGGGCGATGCGCGAACGGGCGCGGATGCTCCGCACGGCCTGGGCCTGCTTGGCGGCGGGGTTCTTGATGAACTGCGCTTCGTCGAGCACCAGACGCCCCCACTCGATCGCCGAGAGCAGGTCCTGGTCCCGGTTGGCCAGCGCGTAAGTTGTCACAACAAAATCGGCCTTGGCGACGCGCGCGATGAACTCGTTGCCCGCCAGGCGACCCGGGCCGTGGTGAACGACGACATCGAGCTGCGGGCAGAAGCGGTTGGTTTCGCGGACCCAGTTGCCCACGACCGAGGTCGGCACGATGAGCAGCGTGGGCGGGACGCGGTCCTGACCCTTGGCCTTGGCCTCCTGCCGCTCGCCCGCGAGGATCGCCAGGAGCTGGATGGTTTTACCCAGACCCATGTCGTCGGCGAGGCAGGCGCCGAAACCGAAGCGTTCGAGGAAGCTGAGCCATGAGTAGCCGCGGAGCTGGTACGGGCGGAGCGTGCCGTGGAAGTCGGTGGGCTGATCGAGGATGGGCAGCGCCTCACCCGCGGATGAGCCGCCGAAGACATCGGCGAGCCAGCCCGTCGTTTCGAGGCCGGTCACGTGCAGCCCGCTCGTGCGCGCGTCGGCGCCGAAGGCCATGCGGATCGCCTCGCCCACGGACATCTCGCCGCCCGGGTTCTCACGGATGAACTTGATCGCGGCTTCGACGTCCTCTGGACGGATCTCGACCCATTTGCCGTTGATCTGCACGAGCGGCGTCTTGCGCTCGGCGAGCTCCTCGAACTCCTTGAGCGTGAGCGTGACGTCCCCCACCGCGATCTGCCACTGATAGCCGACGAGCGCATCGAGACCGAGCTTGGCAGCGCCCGCGACAGAGGGCGAGCCCGCTTCGAGCGATTCGTCCATCGGGTCCGAATCGAGCAGCAGCTTGGCACCGAGGCGTGAAGTCGTCGAGCCGAACCAGCCCGGCTCGATCACGCCGAAGCCCTGCTCACGCAGCAGCGGGCGGATCTCGCGGAGGAACTCGTACGCCTCGTTCGTTTTCAGCTCGACGTCGACGGGTTCCGTCTCGTCGAGAGCTTTCTCAAGACGCTTGTAGAGTCGGCTGGCGCGTCCGAGCTCGGCCAGCAGCAACTCCTGCGGGCTGTCGAGGCGTCGGCCCTCGATGGTGACGGTCTCGCTCGAGAGCAGCCAGATATCCGCCGCGTCGACGAGCACGTCCTCGGCCCCGATTGGCTGGAGATGGAAACTCAGCGCCCACGTCGCGTCGGCGGGCTCAATGATCGCCGGACGCTCTTCGTCCTCGTCCTCGGCCTTGCTCGGCAGCACCAGCGGCTCGTTGAGACGCAGGCACAGTCGCCACTCGGTGCTGGAACCTCGCTCCTCGAGGCGACCGATCCAGCCACGCACATCGCGGATCAGGGCGCGCCGGTCCGCGGGCTCGACGGTGTGGCGATCACCTAGAAGCCCGAAGAGCCAGGCCACGCTCGGGTCGCTCGGGTCGCGCCCCTCGATCACCTCGGGCAGGTCGTCGTCGATGAGCGCCCGGCGGGCACCCGCGTCGACCAGAGCCGTCACCATGTCGTCGAAAATCCCCGCGGGGTCGTGCGAGCGTGCGTCCTCGACACTCCGGACGGCGGGCGGCATCGCTGAGACGAGCGTGCCCGCGTCCTCGGCAGACTGTTCATCGGCGAACCACGCCTGCCACGAGCCGTCGAGCTCGCCCGTCGAGCCCTGGCGCAGCGCGGGCACAAACCGCTGCTGCGCGAGCAATCGGCGTGCGAATCGCGCGACCAATGAGAGGTAGTCGACCGTGCGCCCGATGAGCATGCTCTCGTTCGCGTCGCTGTCGGCGAACTCCTGGAGTCGCTCGAGCAGCGCGGGCGTCTGCTCCGGGTCGACGGCGATCGAATCCACCGTCACGCTCGAGAGCCCGTCGGCGCCCCGACCGGTCAACGCAATGCCCGCTGCGTGAGCCAGACGCGCACTGGGCAGCACCACGCCGCCCTGCGAAGGCACCTTGAGTTTCACGCTCGAGAGCTGAGGCTCGCTGCCCAGAAATTCTGTGAGCACGGACTGGAGCTCTTCGCACGAGACCGCAAACGGGTGCGCGATGGTCTCGGTGTGGACCGCGATCTGCGTGGCGACGTCACCCTCCGCCTCGGGCTGGTCTTCAGGTTCGCTCTCGGGCTGATCAGCGTCGAGCGACTCGTCCTCGTCGTTGAGATCCTCGACGGGCGAAGCGAAGGCCGCGGCTCCGCGGGCGCTCTCTGCCCACAAGTGGAGCCTGCCTTCCGTCCACACACTCTGCAGTACGATCATCCGTGCGTATTCCTCTCGCCGGCGTTCCTGCCGCCGGTCTGGATCGTAGGCCTTGCCCGGGCGAACGCTCCATGCGGGGTTTTACCGTGGCAGACCGGGCGCGTAGGCGTCATACTGCGAGGAATCGAAGGAGCAAGACATGGCAGCCGATCCGCAAGCGTTTCAAGCCTCCCGTCGCCAGGTGCTCGCCGCCGGCGCAGGTCTCGGAGCCGCACTGATGACCACCCCCGCCACCGCCCTGGCCTCGCTCGGCGGGCGTGAGCCCAGGTTCCGCGTGTCGCTCGCACAGTGGTCGCTGCACAAGCTGATCTACGCGGGCGAGATCGACAACCTCGACTTTGCCAAGGAAGCCAAAGACATGGGCTTCACCGCGATCGAGTACGTCAACGGCTTCTTCAAGGACAAGGCCAAAGACGACGCATACATCGCCGACATGAACAAACGCGCTCAGGACCACGGGCTCAAGCAGCTGCTCATCATGTGCGACGGCGAGGGGAACCTGGGTGACCCGGACGACGCCAAACGCACGCAGGCGATCGACAACCACCGCAAGTGGCTCGACGTGGCAGCCAAGTTCGGGTGCCACTCGATCCGCGTCAACGCCGCCAGCTCGGGCAGCTACGAAGAACAGCAGAAACTGGCCGCCGACGGGCTGAGCAGGCTGTCCGAGGTCGCGGCTCCTTACAAGCTCAATGTCATCGTCGAGAACCACGGCGGGCTCAGCTCCAACGGCAAGTGGCTCTCGGGCGTCATGAAGATGATCGACAAACCCCGCTGCGGCACGCTGCCCGACTTCGGCAACTTCTGCTTCGACTGGAGCAAGGCCGACGACCCCGAGGCGTGGTACGACCGGTACCTGGGCGTCGAGGAGATGATGCCCTACGCCAAGGCTGTCAGCGCCAAGAGCCACGACTTCGACGAGAACGGCGAGGAGATCCACACGGACTACCACCGCATGGTCAAGATCGTGCTGGACGCGGGGTACGAGGGCTACATCGGCGTGGAGTACGAGGGCCAGAAACACCCGCCGCGCGAGGGGTGCATGCTCACCAAGAAGCTGCTCGAGAAGATCGCCAGCGCATAACACAGAACAAGAACAGTAGTGGCGGAGGCTTCCAGCCTCCGCTGTGTTTCTTCTTATTCGGTGGGGGCGGCGTCCCGCCGCCCAGCTCTACCAGACCCCCTCTGTCTGCTGCACAGACACCTCCCCCGTCGGCGACGGGGGAGGGAAGATCCAACTCCGGAGGCTGGAAGCCTCCGCCACTTTTAGAGTGCCTGTGCTTCTTGGTTTGCTTTCTTCCCCGGCAGCAGCATCTCTGCCATCACGAGCAAACCGAGCAGCCCCACGCCCGCCGACGACAGGAACCCGCCGACGACGATCGCGTAGGCCCAGAACGCCTGGAACCGCGCGAGCCACTGGCCTGTGATGTCAAAGAAGAGCCCGACGCCCGCGATGGCCGCGATGCCGCCCACAAGCAGCCCGGGCCAGCGTGTCATCGCGCCAAGGAGCGTGAGCATGATGAGCACCATCGAGAGGCTCGGTGCGTGCACGTGCATCGACAGCGCGATGATGCGCTCGTTCTTCGGGTTGATCTCCCGGCTCACCGCGATCGATTGGATATCGCTGAAGTAGCCCAGCGGCACCTCGTCCCCGATGCCGTCGCCCTCGGTCGCGCCGCG
>MDTD01201638.1_pt1 | contig 16803 bp, 10 predicted proteins | sample 811221 | NCBI WGS metagenome assembly MDTD01 (sample SAMN05326646, study PRJNA326480) | marine metagenome | isolation source: seawater | place: Pacific Ocean: South West | collected 2011 | reverse complement strand
TGTAGGTTGTTTTTTTATAGTCTTGCGTGGTTTCGAACATGTATAGACGTGGTCGTGTTCGGCTGAATCTTCGAGGAACCTTGACATTTCGTCTTCTCCGTCGTGATTATGATTAAGTACAAACGGTAAATTCTTTTTAGTAAAATATCCTGTCGTATTGTATACTTTCTTCCCCGGTGATGCGTCAATTGCTTGTTGGTTTTCGTATATCAACCGAAGTGCCGGAGTTTGACATCGTCCGGCACTGAGACCAGTTTTTGTATTTTGTGATATTTTTTGCCAAAGAATAGGCGAAATATTGTATCCAACCAATACGTCCAATATTTGTCGCGCATGCTGTGCGTATACAGTATTCATATTAATCAAACCGGCTTCTTGAACTGCCTTTTTGAGAGCAGGTTTCGTTATTTCATGAAATACAATCCGCTTAGTAGTCGAAACCGAAAGATTGAATACTTGACAAATGTGCCACGCAATTGCTTCACCCTCGCGATCATCATCCGACGCCAACATAACATCACTTGCCTGGGCAATTGCGCTTCGCAACTTTGATATTTGAGATTGCTTGTTTTCCATGATAGAGAATTTGGGTTTGAAATTATTTTTCACATCAATAGAGGTAAGTCCATTCAATTCGCAAATGTGACCAAAACTAGCGAGACATTTATAGCCCGGACCTAGATATTTTTCTATTTTTGCACATTTAGCTGGGGATTCGACAATCAATAACGTATATGTCATATTGTGTATATGCCATATAATAAATGCTGTTTATATTCAATTTTATGTGTAAATCAAATAGGTTTTGAATTTTATTGCTCATAATATGCTTTGCAAGCTGAAGAAACATTTGTGGAGTAATTATAATTAAATGGATATACAGGTATACCAAAACGGTGATGTGCCGTGTGGCAATTTGCACAAAGCGCTAATAAATTTGATGGTCTGTTATCTTTAGGATTATGATTAAGATGATGAATCTCGTGAGGCATCATTTTTGAAAAATTACAATTACATAATCCACACGCGTTTCCTTGACGAACGACTACCTTGTTTCGTAATGATTGTTGAATTCCTTGAACATCACAAGAGAGCGTCAAATATATGACAATATATACGTACATGTTATTCATCAGAAACAAAGACGTATTTATTATATTATATTGATAATTATATTGATAATTATATTGATAATTATATTATATTATATTGACAATTATTTATTTTGCATTGCTTTATATTCTTGCCATGTGATTTTCTTAACACTATCGGGTTTTTTAATCTTTTTGCCTGATTTTTTATCTAAGTTTTCAGATTTCTTTAGTGCTCCATCTATATACATTTTTTTAAGGAGAGTTCCTACCTCATAAGCACCGGTATGCTGATCCAGGTCTTCGTTTTCGATGCGTTCCAATACGTTCAACAATTCCCATAAGGTGGATAAATTGAGTTCTTCTTTTTTAACGCGATTATAAATGTCCGTGTAGTTGTTAAATAAAAATGAACATTTAGAGACGAGCATTTGTTCAAACTGCTGTGGATTCGTCTGGCTTAGTCGCTCATATTTTTTCTTCATGTCAATCATTGTTGTAACGTCGTCTCTTATTTTCTTACTGTGTTTTTTCTTTCTAATTTCACTGGTGCAATCCTCAACATCGTTAGTCTGAATCATTTTTTCCAACTGTAATCTATCAGTATTGTTCATTTCTAGTAAATATTTAAATAATCTCTCTAAATTAAGATTTCCTTCTTATATATATATATATAATGAAGACACCCTCTGTAATTCCGGCAAAAATAGACCAACTTCCTGAAGGTGCAACGTCTCCAAGAGATGCTGCCTTTCTACAGTCTCAAAAAGGTGTATCAGAACAAACTGCATTGATTAAGCAATTTGGTGGAAATGATACAACGACCGTTCCGCAATTTGGTTCCAATAACACTGCTGCTAATGAAGCTAGTGCAGCTGGAAACGCTAACTACCTTAAAGTCTTGATTGGTGCTAAAGGAGACTGCCACGCAACCAATACTTGTCAAGGTGGTGGACGCAAACATAGAAAATCAAAGAAATCAAAGAAAGTAAAGAAATCAAAGAAATCAAAGAAAGTAAAGAAATCAAAGAAATCAAAGAAAGCAAAGAAAACAAGAAAAACAAAGAATCATTAAAGTAGAAACGCCAGAAAAGTATTATACTTTTATTGAAAATATTAGACAAGGACTATGTTTAAGAACAATCTAAAAGAAAGTTTCTTCAAAAAATAATAACACTTATAATTATTATGAAATCCTCTGACATAGCGTTGTCTGTGATTATAATATTAATTTTCGTAATAATTTATGTATTTAATGTTTTATCAGTTGGAATTAAAAATATACAGGATAACTGGCCTACTTATAGGTGTAATCCAATGGTAATGCCATTTGCAGAAGTGTTTGGGCACGAGATAATGTCAAACTTTACGTTTTGTATTCAGGGCATGCAGACCGATTATATGAAATACCTATTGCAACCTCTAGACTACAACTTTTCGGTTATAACAAATCTTGGAGAATCACTCAGTGTAAATATTAATAGTATCCGTGCTTTCTTCAGTAAACTTCGGACTATGATTAGCGACATAATTGGAAACATATTTGGCGTATTTCTCAATATATTGATTGAATTTCAACGAGTCATTATTAACGTGAAGGATCTTTTTGGAAAAGTCATAGGAATATTGGCTACATTATTGTATACTGTATCGGGTTCAATTATGACAATGGAAAGCACGTGGGCTGGACCACCAGGACAAATGGTAAGAGCGCTATGCTTTGAACCAAACACAACACTTATGACACAAGACGGACTCGTCCCCATGAAAGATATAAAGTTGGGGACAAAACTCAAAAATGGTTCACGAGTATGTGCTGTAATGCAAATAAGCAATATCGATAAGGAAGGAAAACATATTGAGAATATATACAAAATAGAAGGTGGAGAGAATAATAAACCTATTTTCGTATCAGGTTCACATCTTGTCTATGAACCTGAACTTCAAGAGTTTGTCGCCGTTAAAGATCTTCGTGGGAAAACACCATCGCTTATCACTGATAAGAAATGTAGTGTGTTATCTTGTTTAATCACTAGCGATCATTCCATTCCAATAGGACAATGGATCTTTCACGACTGGGAAGACAACAATGGAAGTATTTCGAAGAACATTAAATAAAGGTCAATTAATTCAAAAGTTGTTTAATCATTGTTATTATTATCCAACTTTATATATAATGGATATCTTCGCGAAGATAGATGATTTATATAACAAAAGCGGATATATGGATCGTTATGGTTTAGATGTTTGGATTACAATATTTTTATTAATTATATTCCTTTTGGCGATTTCATATTACAATGTTATGAATAATATTCAACCAATAAAAGCAGATTGGATTAACAAACGATGCAGTCCTAACGTGATACCTTTTGCGGGTCTTATCAATAAAGGTCCCGAAGATACAACATTCGAATATACACAAAAGAATTTTACGCAATGTATTCAAACGATTTTAACATCTATAAGCGACGATGCTTTCAAACCGTTCTATTACCTTATGAATATTATTTCCCAAGTATTTAAGGCCTTAACATCTGCTATTGCGGCAATTAGAGCACAATTTTACAAAATTAGAGAAGCATCTCGCATATTTGCTGAAAAAATATTGGGTCGCGCACTTAATATTACTGTTCCTATAATACAATTTTTCGTTGTCATCAAATCTATGTTGGGAAAAACTTTGGGTACAATTACCTCGGCATTATATACATTATTAGGCAGTTACTTTGGTATAAAATCATTCATGCTCTTCTTCGTTAGTCTCGTGATGGACATATTATATGCATTAGTAGGCACGATAGTTGGATTATGGGCAGCATCAGCATTTCTACCATTTTTAATACCCGTGGCAGTATCAACCACTGCGGTTATGGCCGCGATTTTAATACCACTCGTTATCATACAAGTTATGATGAGTAATGTGATGGAGCTTACTACCTCGTCTCCACCAGATATACCTGCCTGCTTTGCCGAATCAACGAAACTTGAATTGAAAGACGGAAGAGTCGTGTCGGTCAAAGACATTGAAATTAAAGATATCCTTAAAGATGGTTCAAAAGTTGATGCTGTTATGAAACTTTCATCTCATAATCAAACCATCTATAACTTGAATGGTGTAATTGTAACAGGAAATCACAGTGTCTACCATGAAACAAAAGGTTGGATATCTGTAGACGAACACCCCGAAAGTGTGCGCGTAGATTCGTGCGAATTCATAGATCCGTTTGTATATTGTATCAACACAGACACCAAAGTAGTTAAAATTGGAAGTCTCACGTTTTCTGACTGGGATGATCTTGATGATAATGACTTTGAATATTTAAAAACAAATAGTCCTCTTACAAGATCTTTCAAAACAAGTGACATTCACAAATGTTTAGGTGCTGGGTTTCATGGAAACTCCGTTGTTCAACTCGACAATGGACGTAGTATCAAGATTTCAGAAATAAATGTGAATGATTCACTTGAAAGTGGTGGTCGTGTTTGTGGAATTGTTAAAATTAATGGTGAAAACATATTATCTGGTTTACATGAGTATAGTTTTGAGCATACCGATAGTAGTAATAAACAGATGGTCAATACGCTTTGCTGTACAGAAAACATTTTTATTGATGACCCCAAGGTCGGAATACATCACACCTCAAATATGGAGATGAATGGTCGAAATGAGTGTAATACGAAATACCTTTACAACATTTTGACCGATTCGGGGTATTTTGTTGTCAATGGGGTTCGCGTACAAGATTTCAATGCATCAATCGAGAATTACTTGCCTTCTCCACATTAAAAACATATGCTTCAAATTTAAAAAAAATTAATTTCACATTTTTATCTGTATCTTGTTTATAACGATGGAAATAAGTATTTTAGGCAATAAAATGCGAGTAGAAATAATTATTCTCTCTATGATAGTTGGGGGAATTATGGCGTGCAACGTTTTCTTTTCTTGTGCTGGAGGCATTAAAGAAGGATTTGAGATAGTTGGTGCCGCGGTTGATTATGCGTTAGAACTTTCCAATGCGAATATCTCTTCACAGTCGTCGCCGTCGGACCCTTCAAATGTCTTCAAAGACCTCGAAAACAACCACGTTGATACTTCCGAACCGTTTCCTACTGGTAACATGTCGATTTTTGCCGATAACAGTCTTAGTCCAGAATGCTGCCCAGCAGCATACAGTGGCTCCACAGGCTGTGTCTGCGCTACTCCGGAACAAATGAAGTTCATAAGCCAACGCGGTGGAAATAAGACCCTTTACGGTGAATTTTAAAAAATAATGTTAAGAAAATTAATGTAAAAAAGTTAATGTTAAAAAATAAATTATACAATTTATTGTTTAATTTATGTTTTAATTTATATTTTAATTTATATTTTAATTTATGTTTTAATTAATGATTCACATTTCAACATTTTATTACATATACATGTGAGTCCAAGACCCCGAGTCCTGGTCTTGTTTGATTAATTTATCGACCATCTCCTTAGTTACCGTTACTGGAAATGTGACCTTTATATTCATATCTTCCTCAAACATATTTGTCCCCGGTTTCATAAGACGATACAAATTTAATTTCGTGTGAATGATTTCCAAGCATCGTTTCAGATTACGCACACCATCTTCTTTGTCAGTATATTTTTCAATGATATGATTAACCGTTTCATCCGAAATTTGAATATCATCTGCCGCAAACTTCACTTGTTCAAGAATGTTTGGAATGAGATAGTCTTTAGAAATTGTGACCTTTTCTTTTTGATTATAGCCTTTGGTTTGGATGCGATACATGCGATCCCTTAGAATTGGGTTCACCTTTGTTTCATCGTTGTAACTAAAGATGAAGAGACAACGACTCAAGTCAAAATCGAGTTCCGAGAAATACTTGTCATGAAACTTACTATTTTGAGTTGTATCGGTGAGATGAGTGAGGATTCCCGTTATTTCTTCACCCTTTGGTGTATCACTGACCTTGTCGAGCTCGTCAAAGTAGATAACCGGATTCATGCACTTACATTTAACCAATATGTCAACAATCTTTCCCCATGTTGAACCTTCATATGTATAAGAGTGTCCTTCCAAGAAACTCGAGTCTGTAGCACCACCGAGTGCGATGAAGGCAAAATCTCTGCCTAGAATTTTGCTAATTCCTTCCTTAACCAGAGTGGTTTTTCCTGTACCCATTGGACCCTTAATGGCAATGGCACTACCGACCGCGGCTGGATTCGCAATCCACTGCCCGACCATTTGCATAATTTGTAGTTTTGCATCGTTTAGTCCAAATACGGCCTTATCCAAAATTTGTTTTGCGTTATTCATGAATTCATGTGATTTCTCTACGCCGTCGGTTAGAGTGAGTGGAAGCGACTTGTATTTTCCAAAGGGGATTTCCATAAAGGTGTCGACCCAGTTTTTGATTTTATAGTATTCGCTATCGCCAGGCTCCATGTATTTAAGGTTACTGATTTTTTTGTAAGCAATAGATTTAAAGTGAACGGGAATGTCAGTGTCCAATAATGCCAATCTGTAAGGTTTGTCTACTTGTGAATGTTTATGCACCTCCTCGATTTGTTGTAAAATAATAGATTGTTGATCAACCGTAAGCTTATTTTGAAAGAATTTCGTATCATTCATAACGTTTTTGTCACGAATGAGTTTTCGAAACTTTTCCGTGTTTTTAACCCGTATTTTTTTTGATTTTTTTTCTTGCTCTTTCTTGTGTTTTTTTTCTAGACTTTTAACCTCACTGATAATTGTTTTCATAACATTATTGTTACGGTCTGCGTCTGGGAGTTCCGCAACCATTTTTTCAAACTTTTCGAAAATTTCTGCGTCGCTAACTGTTTCGTCATTTGTTTCGCCATCACATTTGTCGTTGTTCTTGTCGTTGTCTTTGTCGTTGTCCTTGTCGTTGTCCTTCTTTTTCTCCTTTTCCTTTTGCTTCTCTTTGCTATTGCTTTTCTTCTTACCCTTGTGTTTCTTATTTACCTTTTCGTTTTCTTGGTCACTTTCCTCCTCATCGCTTTCTTCTTCTTCGCTTTCCTCTTCGCTTTCGTCTTCGCTTTCGTCTTCGCTTTCCTCTTCGCTTTCCTCTTCGCTTTCGTCATCACTGTCATCGTCACTGTCATCGTCACTGTCATCGTCACTGTCATAATCACTGTCTAACTCAGGAACTCCACCAAGCGTAAATACAATATTAATTTTTTTTGCATTGTCGGACATGGTTTCTATTAATTCGTCATCGTCTGATTCGTCATCTGAGGATGATGATTCTGTTTCTTCAACCTCTTTTTTGTTTTTCTTTTTCATACTCATATCCATTATTTGTTTCTTGAAACTTTGAATTTTTTGTTTTTTAACTTCATCCTTGTCTTCAACCTCGTCTTTCTGTTGTTCACTTTTTGTAGAGGTGTCACTCTTAGACAACTTTTCATTTTTGGTAGGAGTGTCCTTCTTAGACGACCTTTCCTTGATGGCCTTTTCCTTGATGCCTTTTTTCTTGGTTTCGTTTACTTTTTCTTCCATGTATCTAGAGGGAAACATTTCCGATAGGAATTTCCGATAGGTTTCTTGGTCAAACTCTTCATCTTCTTCTTCCTCAGTTACCCATTCTTCGTCGTCATCAGACGATTCATGGTTCTTGTATTCTTGGCATTTAGTTTTTGACGCAGCCCGTGTATTGTATTTATGTGATGATTTCGTATCTTTTCCCATTTTCTTACTCTCCTATATTTCAATAATTTTATATTTTTATATCAATTTTTTTTTGTGTTAAGAAGTATGTATTTCAAATGAAAATCAAGAAACAAAATTGAAATAAAATAATCTAAATATTATCAGTGTTATATAAGAAGGATGGCACAACGTACCGCCGGTATTATTAATAAAGAGCATGCTTCTAAAATTCTGGGAATTCAATTCAGTATATTGTCTCCTGATGAGATTCGTAAAGGTTCGGTTGCTGCTATAACAAGCAGGGACACTTACATAAACAACAAACCAGTGATTAACGGGTTATTTGACCCGCGAATGGGTGTATTGGAACCAGGATTTATATGTCCTACGGATGGTCTTGATTACATGCAGACGCCTGGTTATTTTGGACACATTGACCTTGCCCGACCGCTGTTCTATATTCAATATCTCAGCACGGTGATTAAAATAATTAGGTGCACGTGCGTGAAGTGTAGCAAATTACTTATTAGTAAAGAGAACTACAAGCATGTTATGGAGATGCCACCCGAACAAAGATGGAACTTTGTATTCAGTGTAGCAAGTAAAATCAACCGATGTGGCGAGGACACAATGGACGGTTGTGGATGCAAACAGCCATGTAAAATTAAGAAAGAAGGACTTGCCACATTGATTGCTGAGTGGGATGATATTGAGGGTCTATCTAAAGATAACGAAGAAAACCTGGAGAAACTCACCATGGTGATGACACCGGAAGTAGTGTTGAAACAGTTTCGACGCATTTCCGATGAGGATGTTTCGTTTATGGGATTTAGCCCGATTTGGTCGCGCCCTGATTGGATGATCTGTCAGGTTTTAGCAATACCTCCACCAGCCGTTCGACCTTCTGTAAAACACGATACACAGCAGCGAAGTGAAGACGATATCACACACATTATTGTTAATATTATCAAGGCAAACAAAAGTTTACAAGAAAAAATCACACTAAATGCCGATGCGTCAATAATCAATGATTGGACTATGCTTCTTCAGTATCACGTGGCGACTCTTGTGGACAATAAGATTCCCGGTGTTGCAGTAGCTGCACAGCGTTCGGGGAGACCATTAAAATCAATCAAAGAACGTTTAAATGGTAAGCATGGACGCGTGAGAGGAAACTTGATGGGAAAGCGCGTCGATTTCTCAGCACGTTCAGTAATTACACCCGATCCTAATCTGTCAATCAGGGAACTTGGTGTTCCTAAAAAGATCGCAATGAATCTGACACGTCCTGTATTGGTAAATAAGCGGAACATTAAGTTGCTTGAAACCTATGTGAAGAATGGTCCAGACGTGTATCCTGGTGCAAAAAACTTGGACCGTAAAAGAGGCGAAACAATCTCACTGAGATACGTCGACCGCGATTCCATTCGTTTGAATATTGGTGATGTTGTTCATCGTCACATCATGGACGGTGATGCGGTTCTCTTTAACCGACAGCCTACGCTTCACAGAATGTCTATGATGTCTCACATTGTTCGGGTTATGCCTGTTGGAGATACGTTTCGGATGAACGTTGCCGATACCAAACCGTATAATGCCGATTTTGACGGTGATGAGATGAATATGCATATGCCTCAAGATGTCGAGGCTGCGTCGGAACTTCGTAATTTGGCCGCTGTTCCGTGGCAGCTCATTAGTCCCGCGAATAACAGTTCAATAGTAGGAATATTTCAAGATTCATTGCTCGGGGCATATCGCTTTACTCGCAAAGATGTGAACTTCTCAAAGCGCGACGCAATGAACCTTCTCATGGCGTATGAAAATGTGGATGTTTCGAAGTTGAGCAAAACTGATAAAGTAAGCTGCTTCGACATAATGTCACAAATAATGCCACCGCTCTCATTGAAATATAAAACGAAGCTTTTCAAAGATGACCACGACTTTAAAACCGCTAATAGTGTTCTTGAAATAAATAATGGTGTTTATCAACGGGGACAGATGGATAAAGGAGTATTAGGTGGAGGATCAAAGGGACTAATACAACGTATTTGTAACGACTTTGGAAACATGGCAGCGGCCACGTTTGTTGATGACATTCAAAACATTGTTACAGAGTACATGAAATCAAGTGCGTTTAGTGTTGGTATTAGCGACCTTATTGCAAACAAGGAGACCAATGAGAAAATTTCAGAAGTCATTACATCTACAAAACGAGAGGTTCATGATCTAATCGATCAATCACACCTCGGCATTTTTGAAAATAAAACGGGCAAGACAAACGAGGAAGAGTTTGAAACACGAATTAAGAACATTACAAATCGCTGTGAGAACGATACAGGAAAAATAGGTCGCGAGAGTTTGAGCCCCGATAACCGTTTTGCGATTATGGTGAAGGCAGGCTCAAAGGGTTCCGACCTGAATATGATGATGATGATCTCTTGTGTTGGACAACAGAATGTTGATGGTAAGCGAATTCCGTATGGATTTGAAGACCGTGCACTTCCACATTTCAATAAGTTCGACGATTCACCGGGTGCGCGCGGTTTCGTAGAAAGTTCTTATATATCGGGTTTAACACCTGAAGAACTCTTCTTCCATGCGATGGGTGGACGAGTAGGTCTCATTGATACAGCGGTAAAGACCTCTCAAACTGGCTATATTCAACGAAGACTTATCAAAGGTCTTGAGGATTTGAAGGTAGAATATGATATGACTGTTCGCAACAACAAGCAAAAGATTATTCAATACTCTTACGGTGAAGACGGGTTTGACCCTACGAAGGTAGAAAATCAAACACTTCCTCTAGTATCAATGACTACCGAAGAGATTTATGCTCATTACTACATACCGACTAACAGTGTACAGGATAAATTGTTCACATCTTGTTACACGAAAAAAACAATTACACGATTAAGAAAACAGAAAGTCGAACTTGCCGATAAATGCAAGTCGATTACGGAGATGATGCTTAACATGCGGGATATCATTGTGAAGCAAGTATTCCAAATGCGGGATAATAAAGATGTTCATGTTCCGGTTGCCTTTGGACACATCATAAATAATGTTCAGGGTCAGCAAAATATCACCGCCAACTCTATGGTTGATATAACCCCACTTGAAGCATTTGAAATCATTGATAATGGATTTGAACGAATCAAGCAAATATACTTCGTTCCTCCAACAGAGCTATTTAAAACAATGTATTACTATTATTTGACACCCAAAAATCTAATTGTATTAAAACGCTTTAATGGTAACGCTTTGAAACTCTTGATAGATAAAATAATAATTGGTTACAAAGAAGCCATTGTAGCACCAGGAGAAATGGTTGGTATGATTGCAGCCCAGAGTATCGGTGAGCCTACTACACAAATGACGCTGAATACCTTTCACTTTGCTGGTGTCGCTAGCAAATCAAATGTTACCCGTGGCGTTCCAAGAATCGAGGAAATCCTTTCCCTTTCGGAGAACCCTAAGAATCCGTCTTGCACTGTACATATGTATTCCAATGAAGAGGAAATGCAAGAAAACGCAGAAAAGGTCATGCACCGTTTACAATACACGTCGCTTCGTTCGGTTGTTGACTCGGTCGAAATCTGCTTTGATCCAGACAACTTGACGACTCTGGTAGAAAAGGATGAGCTTCTGGTCAAGCAGTATAGAGAGTTTGAAAGCATTATGGATAAGTGTTTGGGCGTTGAAGCTCAATCAGAAGAGGACAAATCTAAATGGGTGGTTCGTATTAAAATGAATGAGGAAGGAATGCTCGATAAGAATATTACGATGGATGACATTCATTTTGCGATTAAAAATGCATACGAAAATGAAGTTGAATGTGTCTTCAGTGATTATAACGCGGACAATTTAGTGTTCCGCTTACGTGTTAATTCGCTGCCGAAGAAACCGTCATCGCCAAAGTCGCTGGATACTTCAGATGAGATACATTATCTCAAAACATTTCAAGAACAACTACTCGACAACCTTATACTTCGAGGAGTGAAAAACATAGAACGTGTTATTCCACGAAAAATCACCAACTCCGTTGTAGAAAATGAAGGTGTTTATGTAAAACGCGAAACATGGGTACTCGATACCGTCGGAACCAATCTTCTTGACATACTTGGTCTCGATTACATTGACAGTTCAAGAACATTTACCAACGATATTCAAGAAATATATCGTGTCTTGGGAATTGAAGCGGCGCGTCAAGCAATTTTCAACGAGATATCAGAGGTTATGGAATTTGATAGCACCTACATTAACTATCATCATTTGAGCTTACTTTGTGACAGAATGACATGTAATGACAGTATGGTCTCGATATTCCGACACGGAATTAATAACGACCACATCGGTCCAATTGCAAAAGCATCTTTTGAAGAAACGCCTGAAATGTTCCTGAAGGCGGCACGACATGCCGAACTCGACCCAATGCGCGGTGTATCAGCAAATGTCATGTGTGGTCAAGAGGGGTTCTTTGGGACCAGTGCATTCAATGTAGTTTTGGATACAGATAAATTCTCCGAACTTGACGCCCAAGAGTGGAGTAACGAAACCAACGCGGACATTATTGAAGCGGGATTTGAAGGGTTGGATATGGGTGATCCATGTGCTATGTCAAATCTGGAGATTAATACGAATATTCATAACATTAAAGTGTCACAGACAGGAGAATTGAATAAGTATGATCCGGGATTCTAAAAAAAAATGAATATAAAAAAACCTAACCGAATTATATTATGAATGCTTTTACATACATAATATCATTTTTTCTCACAGAGAACAAGAATTTTGATTTTGATGAGATGAAAAACAAAATAATCAAGACACACTATAACTTTTATGGATTTATTTGTGCGACTCAGACCCAACAACATTATATTGAATTGTTTGTTAAGTCGAATATCAACGCGTTATTTATCCAACCCAATGTACAAAAGAAAATAGAAGAGGCCTTTACAAAATCCCAAAAAGTTTATCATGGAATGTCCCGATTAGCAAGACACTTTAAAGTAAAACACGCGCGGAAATTTGACGCTGAGCATGATCTTTGTTTGAATTCCCTGTCAGAGTTACAACCATCACTAATTTTGGATTTATATGATGAAAAACAAAACATGATTTACAGGTTCCGTATCTCCGATCTCATAACAATTATCAATACAGCACTAAGTCATTCACCTGACTTCTTTGCAGACCCACAAAAAATACGCAATCCATATACAAACGTAGAATTTACAAGGGCACAATTGTATTCGATATACTTTTGTGTAAGTAAAAGTTCTTATGTAATGCCTGTTCTGTTTCACCATTTCTTTATGTGTGAATTTGACCTAGAGCGATTTTGTAAAGAAAATGAATGCTATATTCGCGAAGAGGCGATAAAATCGTTTGTTCGAAACGGAACAAACAAACAAAAACATATTCAAATAATGAAAATGATGGTTGATTATCGAAAAGAACTCAAGGGGATTATAATACACGATGACTTTCCTATTCGTACATTAGTGAAACATTTTTCTGTATATCTCAAAGATTATCTTCTTGAATGTTATTCTCTAAATCCAGCAATTAGATATTACTCTAAACGGAAGCTCAAGAGAGACCTTCAAATGTTTCGAAAATTAAATCCAAGCTATGGACGAAAAATAATTAGAAAAAAACTAATCGCTTTTGACTTAGATAATTCGAATAACAGTCCGAAAGCAGATAAACTGTTTGTTTTTGGACGAGAACACGATGAACAACAACATTTTAAAAACGAGATATCATTTATAGATAATGTAATCACAAACATGCCAATACCTCGTTCTCGAAGGACATCAAGAAATCGAATAGCACAAAGAAGTAATACTCGCACAAATTTATTGCGTAATCGAAGACAAATTAATCAAGCTAATGAAGAATTTAATCGCATGATTAACGAGGCATTTGCCTTGTTGCGTAACACAACTGAATTACCACAAGCACAACAAGGACAACAAGCACAAGAAGGACAACAAGAACAACAAGGTCAAGAAGCACAACAAGGACAAGAAGCACAACAAGGACAACAAGCACAAGAAGGACAACAAGAACAACAAGCAGATGTAGAAGTAACAAGTGACAATGAAGATGATATATCTAATTATAGCGATGAAACAGATAGTATTGATATTGATAATTTAATCTACATGATGGACAGTGACAATTCTGATATCGATTCAGACGATGAATTTTTTTAAAAGTTCGCTTAGGCCTGTTTGTTATTGAATTCTTTCCAAGTTACATCTTTATTTTTTTTCCTATTCAGGACATCATTTGAAGTTTCATTGATAAAAGCATTATTAAATAGTGTTTCATAACCTTCTCTTTTTTTGTATTTATTTATGGGCACTTTCTTTAATTTTTTAAAGTATTCTTGTGTTAGTTCACTTTTCCACATAAGAATTTCTTCATCGCTCAATTCTAGTTTCACGTCATTTATTCTCATTAACGTGTCATCATCCTTATCAGCTAAAATAAAAGAACGCATCACACTATAACGCAAGAGTTCATCTGCTATTCTCCCAAAGTAAACTTTTCTGTTGTCAAGTCCGTTAAATAAATTAATTTCCGGAATTTTAAGTTTACACTCCTCATCAGCAGTTTCACTTATTGGTACACAAAGTTTTATATTATCTAGTATGATTTCATTTTGATCTGTAATGAAAGACACGTGTTCATCAACTACGGAATGGAGTATTTCAACAATTCTATCGAGTTTTTGAATATAAGGATAATTCGAATCTACAATTCTTTCAATCTCATCATGGAATTTAAGATTTTTAGTGTAACCCAATACAACACGTATTGTAGTCCGAAACATATTATACACCATTGACTCTATCTTAATTGCTGTAATTGTATCAACTCGTTCTGAGTCTGTTTCTGTTCTTGTCAACAAAACCTCTGTCTCCTTATAATTGCCATCATTTATCGTTATAAGTTCATCGTTTAATGATGTTTCCATTATATCCAAAACCGGTACAAACTGATTCGCATTAGTCAGTATACCTATTATTACTCCTTGATTCTTTACTCTTATAATAGGTTTGCATTTAATAACTTCATTGGATTTTTGTGATATATTTGTCAATATTTCCACAGTTGCCTGATACGAACGAGGATTAACTTCGTCTATCCATATATATTCAGTAGTATCCAACATGAAATCCTTATCATATGGTATAATAAGTGAAGATGGACGACAAGGTAGCATCACGTCCTCCACATCAGTTTCAAGACTTTTCGTTTCTTCCATTTCGTAAGAAGAACTCTTTTTAACTAATACTCCAATAACCATTCTATTATAGTTCAAAATATATTTGGTCATTACAAACATTTTCTCTCCATCTTGATTTTTAATTTTATCTAATTCTATAAGCAACAAATCCAATGGAATGTTTTGTTCAAAGTCGTATAATGTAGAATCGTTTACTGCGCGACAATATTTATGCATCGTATCTTTGATATTTAATAAGGTTTTTCCAATTTTAGAATTTGAATCCACACTGAAGAGAAACTCATCTGTTTTCTTAGAGATTTTATGAAAAATTGGTTCAAAATAATCACCCTTCTTATATAAAATTGCTGTCTTTTTTGTTATGTCAAAGACACTTTTTGAGTAAAAGTTGGTAGGACACAAAACATTTACACTGTAAGTACTATCATCATCATTTATTTCAAGTATGACAATATTTATTCCATCTTCATCAATGATCGTTTTCATGCATATCAAATCCCATAAATATGTATGGTCAATCGTCACTTCTTTATCCATTATATATCGTTGAAAATTGATAAATGAACGTATTACTTTGAATAAATATCTATAACCAAAATCGTTATTCAACTCGGTTATCCTGAATAAGTTTGAATCATTATAATTTTCAATGACATTTTCATCCAGTTCAGCTCCATCATCAAACATATCAACTAAATTTCCATTTTGAGCCTCAACATAATTATCAATATTAATTTTACTCATCAAATGTTGTTTCATTTGTAAGATGGTGAATTTACGCGTTTGCGGGGAAAGTTTTGAAATTGCTGATAAAAATGATTGCGTAGAACTAACCTCAACGCCGCGTCGAAGGAAACAATTTTGTTTTTTATCCTTATTACAATTAACACTACCTTTGTCAAGTCCTAAAAAGTGAAGAATACGAGGTTCAATAAATCCGTTAACATTTTCATCGAGAGGAAATCGGTCTGGACCTTGAATGTAGCGTACAGGCTGGTTGTTTTTAATACTTACGTCTTTTCCTTCTTTCGGAATATCTTGGCAAGCCTTACGACGGTCCCTCTGTTGTTTGCTATCCCATTTTTTAAAACAACATGGCATACATTTCCCGTTCGGATGTTTTGATGCCTCTATGAAACCAGGATAAGGAAATTCTTTATTAAATTTTAAAACGTTTCCACCAGGAGGTACAGTTTTTGCCTTGTCAGGGATTATAATTCCAAAATCACCACTGTCGACTTCTGCTTGCGTAAGGCTTCGATTTTCTTTGATTCCCCAGTATTCGGGACATATATACCAAAATTTTTTGCCTTTCTCACTCTCATATGAAAGTGCTTTTTCATAAGTATTTGGATATTTACTTGATATATCTGCGTACTCCTCTTCACTTAAAATCACAGGAAGTCTCGTCTCCGGATTGGGTGCTTTAGTTGTCGCCAATGGTTTGGCGCAAGTGCGAGAATAAGAATTAAATTTACCTTCACTTTTTTTAGGAAACAATAGAGAATCGCTATCCTGCATTTTTTTTAAAATAGGATGTGGATGCAAAGACATACCAGTATTATTTTTGTATTTGGTTTCGATATCTTTCTTGGTAAGTTTACCACCTCTCGTAATTGTTTCAGAATCGCCATCATTATCAGGATCACTATCGGAATCACTATCAGAATCATCTATTTCATCTAATAACTTCTGTGCATCACTATCCGAAACCGACCCGTCATCATCAGACCCGTCATCATCAGACCCGTCATCATCAGACCCGTCATCATCCGACTCG
>MDTD01061497.1_pt1 | contig 16804 bp, 15 predicted proteins | sample 811221 | NCBI WGS metagenome assembly MDTD01 (sample SAMN05326646, study PRJNA326480) | marine metagenome | isolation source: seawater | place: Pacific Ocean: South West | collected 2011 | reverse complement strand
CAAAATCAACTATTAGTAAATCTGACAGAGACTCAATTATTTCTGTAATTAATAGTGGTTCTACTACAATGGGAAGCAATAACAAACTTTTTGAAATTAAGCTAAGAAATTTTCTCCAAATTGAAAATATTAGTTTGTCTAGTAGTGGTACAATGGCATTTTATAAAATTTTACTTGCAATGGGGATTTCAAAAAATGATGAAATTTTAATACCAGATTATATGTGCAATACTTTGATTGGACCTATAATCAATCTTAAAGCAAAAGCAATTCCTTATGATAATGAAAAAAATTCATGGCTAAGTAATGTTGACATTATTGTAAAAAAAGTAACAAGAAAAACTAAATTAATAGTTGTTAATCATACATTTGGTTTTGTTTTTGAAGATATTGATAAACTTAAAAAAAAAATACCTACTAAAATTTCAATAATTGAAGATTGTTGTCACGCACTTACGAAAAATAGTCAAATTGGAAGCCAAACAATCAGTAATCATTCTTTATGTAGCTTTTACTCATTTAATTCCACCAAGTTAATCGCAACAGGAGAGGGAGGTGCAATTGCAACAAAAAATAAAAACTTCTTTAAAGAAATAAATAAAGTAAAAATTGGAGACAACTTGAGTGATTTGAATTGTAGTTTAGGTTTACAACAAATAAAAGAATTGCCAAATTTTCTTAAAAAAAGAAAAACAATAGCATCAAAATATGATCAATACTTTAAAGAATTTAGAGGCGAAGTAATGAGAAATAAAGAGAGTATCTTTTATAGATATCCTATACTAGTTAAAAATAATGATATTTTTCTCAAATGTAAAAATATTAACTATAAGCTAGGAGTAGATAGTTTATGCTCTGACGCATTGAAGTTTAAACGCCAAGTAAATGCAAAAAATTTATTAAGTAATACTGTTTCAATTCCAATTTATCCCTCACTTAAAAATTATGAGATTGATTTAATTATTAGAAAAACAAGAGACTTACTAAGTAAATGTCAATAGAAATACTTAATCGTCGTTTAGAGCCACAATATGATGAATTCTTAAGATCACAAAAATCAAGCACAATATATTATACACTCAAGTATAGAGATTTAATTTCAAGAGAAACTAGTTCTAATCCCCTTTATTTAGTTTCAAAAAAAAATGACAAAATTAATGGTATTTTTCCACTTATGATTAAGGATGGACCTTTAGGAAAAATTATTAATTCCTTACCTTACTTTGGAAGTCACGGTGGAATTATTGCTGCTGATAAAAAAGTAACAAATGAATTCATAACATATTATAATGAATTACTTTCTGCAAATAATTATGCAGCAAGTGTAATTATTGAAAATCCATTTTTAAAAAAAATTGATTACGATCAAATAAAATATAATGAAACTGATCAGAGGGTAAGCCAAACTTCAGACATATCAGGTCGTTATCAAGAATTAAATGATTTGTTAAGACTTTTTCATTCTAAAACAAGAAATTCAATAAGAAAGGCTATAAAATCAAATATAGAAGTTAGCATTAATAACAATGCTTGGGATTTTATTTATAATACTCATCTAAATAATATGAAGAGACTTGAGGGAAAAGCAAAAAAAAGATCATTTTTTAATTTATTTAAGTCAATAATGAAATCTGAAAAAGATTTTAATATTTACGTAGCAAAACTAAATAATGAAATGATAGCTGCTCTTCTCATTATTTATCATGGTAAAACTGTAGAATATTTCACTCCAGTTGTTAAATCGGAATTTAGAGATTTGCAACCATTGTCTTTGATTATTGCAAAAGCCATGATGGATTCTTCAGCTGGAGGTTTTAATTGTTGGAATTGGGGTGGAACCTGGCTAAATCAAGATGGAGTAAATAGGTTTAAATCCAGATGGGGAACTTCTAATAAATTATATAATTACTACATATCAATAATGAATAAAGAAATTTATAATGCAAGTAAAGAATATCTCATGAAGCATTATGATGGGTTTTATGTTATACCATTTAATATAATTCAAAATAAATGAAAGTATTATTTCTTACTGGTGGTGATAGAGAAAAGGCACTTAATTTTTTATTAAAAAAAAATATTAATATTATTGCTCTAGTTACCCCTGTTAAAACAAAAAAAATTATCGCTTTGAAAAATGCATTGTAACCGCTAAAAAATATGGGATCAAAACTATATCAGTTAGTAAAAAAAACATTGAAGAAAAATTAAATAAATTAGATTTTGATTTAATAATTAGTTGTGGCTTTACCTATATACTCTCAAAAAAAATATTAAAAATGGCTAAGGTTGATGCTATAAATGTACATCCAACATTACTTCCTAAGTACAGAGGTTTTAGAAGTGGTCCGTTTGTTATAATTAATGGCGAAAAAGAGACAGGTGTTACTGTACATCAAATTACTGAATCCATGGATAAAGGTAAAATTTATTTACAAAAAAAATTTAAAATTTCTAAATTTGATACTACAAAAAGTATTTTTAGAAAATGTAAATCCATTGAACCAAATTTAATATATAATGTGATAAATTTAATAAAAAATAATAAATTAAATCCAAAAAAACAAAATGAAAAACTATCAAGTACCTTTAATATTGTAAGAACACCAAAAGACTCTAAAATAAATATTAATTGGTCACTAAAAAAACTATATAATTACATAAGAGCATGCGATTACAATGATTATCCAGCACATTTTTATATCCAGGGTCATAAAGTTCTTATAAAATTGACCAGAGAAAAGAAAAATGATCCGTATAATGATCTAATATGATATTATCAAAAAATGAAAAGAAAATTCTTAGTGCCATCGAAAAAAATGGTTTCTATAAATTTGATAAAGCAATACCAGATCAGAAATTAAAAGCCCTATCAGCTGAAACCAAAAAAGCATTAAGAAGTAAAAATAAATATGTAAAGAAGAACTATTTATATTTAGCGCATAATTTCTCTCCACACTTATTAAATTTTTTAGATTTCAATCCTGTTCAAAAATATGTCGATTTAATACTTGGTAATACTTGTATTATTCATTCTTATAATGCAATAAACCTACCTCCTAAGCAGAATAATAAAATACAAAATAAAATCCATCGTGACTCCCCCCGTTTTTGTAGGCCATATCTTCTATCAGTTCAATTGCTTATTATGTTAGATGATTTTACTAGTCAAAATGGTGCGACTTTTTTTTATCCCAAGAGCCATTTATTTGAAAAAAAACCCTCAAAAAAATTATTTCATGATAAAGCTTTTCAAATGCTAGGAAATGCAGGTGATATTGTTTTATTTGACTCACTCATGTGGCACCGTGGGGGAATAAATAATACAAAATCTCAAAGGAAAGCACTCACCATAGTTTATAATAGACCTTTTATGAAACAGCAAATTGATTTAACTAAGGCCACCAAAAGTCACATAAGAAATAAATGTAATAAAAAAATGCGTCGCTTATTAGGATTCAACACAAGGGTTCCTACTAATATTAAAGAATTCGATTTACCAATCGAGAAAAGATTATATAAACCAAATCAAGGATAGTAAAAAATATTCATATGAATAAAGTTCAAAGCCCAATTACACAATCAACTAATGTTAAACAATTAGATGTTTATGATAAATGTATATCCTCTGAGGGATTATTAATGCATGAGAACGTATCAAATTATCTATGTTTAGACTCTGGTTTAATTTTTAATGGAACTGGTGCAAGAGGGCAAGAAAGAGAATACTATAGTGATGAGTACGATTTACACAATGAGAACGATGAAAGTGAATTTAAATACCAAACAGATGAAGGGTTTATTGGTATTTATGAAAATATATTTCACTTCATAGATGATAATATTGATATCAGTCTAATAAATAATTATTTAGATATTGGATGTGGTAAGGGGCTCTTACTAAAAAAGTTTAGTCAAAATGAAAAAAAATTGAATTTATTTGGCATTGAACCAAGTAAACAAGCTAGCAAGATGTATAAAAGAATTATTCCTGAAGCTGAAATATTTTTAGGAAGTTTAGAAGAGTCGGAGTTTAGATTTCAAAAATTTGAATTAATTTCTGCAAATGGTGTTTTAGAGCACGTACCAAGTCCAATTGAATTCCTTAACACAATCTCAAATATGTTAACAGAAGAAGGATATTGCTATATAGGTGTTCCTAATTTTAAAACAAACCCTGCAGATATATTCACTTACGACCATTTGTCTAGATTCACGCCCGATACAATAAAAATGCTTTTTTCTCTCACAGGCTTTGAGGTTATCTCAGAGCTTGTGTCAGATGTAAGAGTACCAATGTGGTATTTAATAAAGAAAAATAAGCAAGTTAATAAATATTCTATCAATATTGCTGATCAACAAGATCTTTTTGAAAAACATTCTTCTGATATAAATAAAACTTTTAAATCAATACAAAATTGTTATGAAAATAATAGAAAGGGTGCTAGCAAAATAGCTGTTTATGGAACAGGCTCAATATTTTCGCTTGCAACCTTTTATACTGATATTAATTTTAATGATATTTATTGTTATGTTGACGATAATGACAGTATTCATGGTTCAAAGAAAAATGGGATAACAATTCAATCTCCTCAAATTCTTGAAAGTGAAGAAATTTCAAAAATAATCATATCAGGAAATCCATGTTATCATGATCAAATAATAAAAAGAATTCGTTCACTTAACTTAAATTCATTTGAACTTTATTACTAATGAGTATTGCTCTTACATTTGATACCGATTGGGTTCATGATGTAGCAATTTTAGATACTATTAGTCTTTTAGATAAATATTCAATTAAGGGAACCTTTTTTGCAACACATAAATATGATTGCTTATCTTCTTCAACCCTAAAACACGAGGTAGGATTGCACCCTAATTTCAACCCCACCTTACATGAAGGTAAAAGAAATATTTATGAAGTTATCGACGAAATTATAAGTATATATCCGAATGCGAAAGGATTTAGAAGTCATTCATTAACAGTATCATCTTCAATTTTAAACTATTTTTTTTTAAAAGGTTTAAAATATGACTCAAATCAGTTTCATCCGGCAGGTTCAGAAGTTTATGAAGATTTTAGTGGTCTGCATCGCTTTACTCATAACTATGTTGATCTAGGGCATCTTTTAAATAATATGCCACTTAAACTAGAAAACATAAATCTAAATACTAAGTTTTTAAATATTTTAATCTTTCATCCAATACATATTTTTATTAATACTCCATCAATTTCTTTTTATGAGAAGATAAAAAATTTTATACCGATAGGTGAAGAATTAAAAAAAAATATTAATACATCAGAATTTGGTATAAGAGATTTATTTATTGAATTATTAAAATATATTTCAAATAATAAAATTAATACTACTACCCTTTATCAAAATCTTAAAGAAAATAAATATTGTTAAAATGAAAGATGTAATAAAAGATTATAGAGATATAAATCTATTTCAAACTCAAAACGATCACGATTTTTTTCATAGAGTATTTAATGATGGAAATCTTGACAAATATCTGAATAGATTGAAAGCAATTAATGCTTTAGATCTTAATAATGTTCTAGATGCTGGATGTGGGTATGGTCAATGGAGCTTTGCACTTTCACAATTAAATAAAAACATATTTTCATTTGATATTGAGCCTAGTCGTATAAAGATTGCAAATGAAATTAAAAATAAAAGTTCATATAATAATATAAGTTTTATAACATCGGATAATCCATTTAATGAATATCAACATGAGTACTTTGATTTTATTTTTTCTTATGGTGTCATTCAATGTACTGATTATATTAAGACTTTAGAACACTACTTTAAACTATTAAAACCTGGTGGTAAATTATACTTTACAGGTGCAGATTTAGGTTGGTTTTTATATTATATAATTGATACTCATAATGACACAAAAGGTTATTCAACACGAGACTGGGGTATTGACACACTGGATAATACAATTAATTATTTTTCTAATAACTTTTTCAATAAAGGGTCGAACATTATTACGCCCTATAAAACAATAGATGAAATACTTAAAAGAATTGGGTTTTCAAATATTTTAAAAGGTCCAGATGGATCTATAAAAATAAATAAAAATATAAGTATTGAGAGTTTTTTCCCGTTTCAAAAATATGGAAAAACAGCAATATATGAAGTACTATGTTTCAAGCCTTAATAACTAAAAATATCAAAAATTTTACAAACCAGTAACTATTCTTAAATGGAAATCAAAAAAAATCTAAACATCCTTTTTTGGGGTAATTCAGGTAATTATCCCTATCAATTAGCAAAGATGCTTAGAAAAAATCATAATGTAGAAATGTTTTTAATGAGATCGGATAATCAATGGGTAAATAACAATCAAGATGATAAAGAACTTAACTCTTCAGATTGGATTAAAGAATACGACAATACCAGCTTTTTAAAAGCGACATTTATTGATAAAGAGCTTTTAGAGCACATTAATAATAATTTTGATATTGCAATTGTATGCGGTGTATCAATTCAGAGTGCATTTAATTTTAAAATCCCATACGTAATATTTCCTACAGGAGGAGAAATAAATTCAAGCCCATTTTTATCGTATACATCTTTTTTGAACCCTAAAGTTTTATTAACGCAAATTTTTTATAATATAGCAATTCAGAAAGCACAGAAAATACTCTCAACTGCAGATGGTTTTAAATTTCACCTAAATGCTTACTCAAGATTAAAGCATAAAGGAGTTGTTAATTGCTACGCACCTATAGATCAAAATCATATTCATAGCTTAATTGATCAAGAGTTATTAGAAAGATTAAATAAAAGATACTCGGAATTTAAGTTAGTAGTTCTCTGGTTAAATAGATGTAATATGGAGCCAAATACACCATCGTTTAAAGATCCAAATCTTTTTCTTGATACTATCTTTAAGGTTTTACAAAATTGTAAAAATATAAAAGTAATATATGCAAGACATGGAAGTGACTATGTTCAATTTGAAAATAAAATTAAAAAAAGTGGCCTGAATGAATTTTTTGAATCTGTCCCTTATCTTAAAAGTGGTGAATATCAAACTTATTTATCAATTAAAAATGCATTAGTAGTTGATTCACTTGCACCTAACGGCGCTTACAATTCAATGGTAATGAGAGAAAGTTTGGCATTGAAGACTCCAATCTCAGCTAATTACGATGATGATATTTATTCGGTATATCCAGAGTGCTATCCAGTATTTAGAGTCAATAAAGGATCTGATTTAGAGGAAATTATAAGTAAGCTATATAAATGGTCAGAGAACGATAGAGAAGAATACAAAAATAAGGTACAGATATGGTTTGACAAATATATGTGTCATAATGCTGTAATAAAGAATTATGAGAGAGAGCTTAAATATTCAGTTTTACTAAATAAGTATAAAAATGGAAAATTTTTTCCATTAAGTCTTTTTGGTAAAAATAAGATATGAAAAAATTTAAAAATTTTCTTTTAATTTTAAACAAAATTTTAAAGTTAAGTTTTAATGCACCTAACTTTTTATTTATAACCCTTAGCCAATTTTTGGCTGGGACTCTATACGTCATAGGTTTATCATTGATAATTCCAATCGTAGACCAACTATTATTTCAAAAAAATATTAATTTAGAAAACAATTATATAAACAACTTAGAAAATTTATTTAATATTGAATTTAATTTTTTTATTTTAAGTATTGTAACAATTACAACAGTAATTCTTGCATTAATTGTTCAATCAATAGGGCTCTTTCTTGCATATTACTCTCGATATTCAATAATCATGAATTATAGACAAGAAATTATGAAGTCTCATTCAAACTTAAAGTGGAAGTTTGTTAGTACAAAGCATAGTGGAACACTAAATGATATTTTGCTTCAGCAGCTTGAACTTTTAGGTGCAGGCTATTTTACTTTATATTCACTTTGGATAGCATTTTTTCAGGTATTAACATTTATGATTATTGGAATACTTATTTCTTCAGAAATGACAATTGTTATATTGTTAACATTATTTGTATTATTTATTTTCAGTGTTTGGTTGCAATCAATAGTAAGAAAGAAATCACAAATTTCGTCATCATCTTTTCAGGACTACAGTATTGAAGTAGCTGATTATAGTAATAACTTGAAATTTTATAAATTTTTGTCATCAAAGAATACAGATTTACATAATAAATTCATTGATCTTACAACATTAATAAGGGACTCACTAAACAAAGTCTTCCAAATCAATGTATTTCAAAATTTATTTATTCAAATTTCGACAATTATGATCGTATTATTTTTAGCATACAATAGTAGCATTTTTTCAGTATCAGCTTCTGAACTGCTTGTATTCATTCTTGTTATTCAAAGGTTAGGAAATTATACCTTAAGTTTTTACTCTAATGCTTTACTTTTTCAATCTAATTTACCTCCTATCGACATAGTTGAGAATTACATTGAATTCCTTGATAAAAATCAAGATACAAATGGAATAAAAAAAATAGATGAAATTAGATCTATTGAATTTAAGAAAGTAGAATTTTCTTATGACAACTCAGTGAATATCTTTTCAAATATTGATTTCTTGATTAAAGATAAAATAACAGTTGGGATCACTGGTAAATCTGGTTCAGGTAAATCTACGCTATTAGATTTGATTACTTTATTAAATTATCCCCTTAAAGGTGAAGTCTTAATCAATGGTATTGATGCTAGCGAAGTAGATAAATATTCATACTGGAAGAGAATCTCTCTAATTAATCAGAATTCCACTTTAATTAAAGGAACCATAAAAGAAAATATTACGATGGGGTTAAATTTTACAAACTCAGAAATAATTTCAATTTGCAAACAAACTTTTATTCATGATTGGATACAAAGTCTACCGGATAAATTAAATACAGTAGTAGGTGAAAAAGGTGCTAAAATATCTGGAGGTCAATTACAAAGAATATTGATTGCGAGATGTCTTATAACCCTTCCAGATGTTTTAATTTTAGATGAAGCAACTAATGCATTAGATGATGAGAATTTATCAAGTATCAACAGGCTAATTGACAACTTAAATGGCAAGCTATTAATAATAATTATATCACACAATCAGGATAATTTGCCAAAAATAGATAAATTTATTACAACATAAAAATAAATTGTTCTAAAAAATTCAATGTGTCAAAAAGAAAATATCCTAGCAATTCACACTGGTCATGATGCATCTGTTTGTTTATGGAATGATTACAAACAAATTGCTATTTATAAAGAGGAAAGATTAAATAGAAAAAAAAATTGGGGGCAAGCCTTTCCAATTTTATCATTTAATAAAATAAAAGATCATATATCAATACAAGATATTGATGTTTTGATACTTAGCAGAGGATTTTTTGAAAATAAATTTTATTATAAAAATGCACTCTATGGCAAAAAAATATCTAGAATTATTCTCTATTTATATTTGTTATTAGGAATAAGCAAATCATCCTCTCTTAACGGATTGTTATATTTAAATCAGACCGATGACGAAAAAAAAATATTTAATCAAAATAAATTTATTCAAGAATTTGGCTTCAAAAAAAATATAAAAATTATTTTTAGTGACCATCATTATGCTCATGCTTTACCTATGTTGTTCTTTAATCCTCAATGGAATAATGCATTGTTATACACTTCAGACGGTGGAGGTGATGGAATTAATTATAGTTTTACTTATTTTAACGAAAATAAATTTAAAAAAATTTATGGTTACAACGATTTGTTGAGAGAGGATTTTAAGCCAGACTCACTAGGTCAAATGTATAGTATGGTTACAAAATTGTGTGGTTTTACTCCAAACAGACATGAGGGCAAAATTACAGGATTAGCAGCTTTTGGAGAACCAAAACATAAGGAGACAATTACCAACCTTTATGAAATTGATGCTAATGGTAGAATAATACCCAAGTTTAAAAGTTATAGAACACTCTATGAAATATTAAATAATATTTACAAAAAAGAAGGAAGAGAAATTATCTCAGCATCGGCACAATCAGCACTCGAAGAGTTGACTGTAAAATCAATAAAAAAAATTAAGTTCAATTATAATTTTACAAACATTGGACTTGCGGGTGGAGTTTGTTCAAATGTAAAGCTAAATCAATGCATTTCTGAAATAGACGGCATTGAGGATATGTTTGTTTTTCCTCCAATGGGCGATGAAGGGTTGTGTGTAGGTTATATTTTAGACTATTTATTGCAAAGGGACGGCAATGAGGTGTGGCTAGGAAATAGAAGAGAACTCGAACATGTATACTGGGGAGATGAGTATTCAATTAGTAAAGAAGATTTGCCTAAAGGTATAAGGATTTACAATGAAAGTAATGTTTTAGAGACATCTGTAAAATTACTTAAGAAAGATAAGGTATGTGCAATTTTTACAAATAGAATGGAATATGGGCCAAGAGCACTGGGAGCAAGAAGTATTTTAATTAATTCGAAAAATAAAGAGATTAATGAAACAGTTAATCAAAGATTGGACCGTACTGAATTTATGCCTTTTGCTCCTTACGTGATGGAAGAGTATGTGGACGAAGTATTTAAAGTCATTAAGTCTCAAAGAAAAGCACTAAAATTTATGACTGTAACTGTTGACACCAAGGAAGAGTGGAAAGATAAAATTCAAGCTACCGTGCATGTTGATGGAACAGCAAGACCTCAAACGATTAATAAGAGTCAAAATAAATTTTATTACGAAATTTTAGAATTATTTTATAAAGAAACTGGCATTCCGTGTTTAGTGAATACTAGTTTTAACGCTCATGAAGAGCCTATAATCAATAAGCCAAGTGAGGCTTTTAAAGCGTTGCTTGATAACAGAGTAGATTATCTAATTTTTGAAAATATGATTCTAGTAAAAGAATGAGCTCTTTAAATGAAACAATAGCAATTCATTATCATGTGACTGCTTCAATAAGAAATAATAATCTATTTTTACCTCGAGATTTTGGCAAGTGGATTAATGAAATGAGCAGAAAATTTAGAGTAGTTTATTTAATTACATTTATTGATAATGATAAAAAAAATAATTTTAGAATACCTTCAAAAAATATTAAAATTATTAATCTAGGAAAAAAACTTCACCCAATAAAGACTTTTTTATTATTAAATAAATATAAAAATGAAATATATAAACACAAAAGTAAATTTGAAGTGGTATGCTTCCGTGTTCCAAGTTTTTTAGCAATCTACCTTGCAGCAATGCTAATAAAAAAAAGAAAAGTATTTTATATTGTTGGATCTATGAAGGGTGCAAAAACGATTAAAACGGAATTTGTTCCAAAATTAAAAAATTTATTATATCAATTATATTGGTTCATCGATTCAGCAATATTGGACATCTTATATAGACAAAGTTTAGTTCTTACAAATAATAGCAAGCTATTTAAAACTAAATTTAGCTTAAAAAAAAATGATATAATTTTTACTTCAACGATTGAAAAAAAAGATATTTTAAAAAGAAAGAAATATTCAAGCAAAAATAAACTTAACATTATCTATATAGGTAGAATATCCACCGAAAAAGATATTCAAACACTCATTAAATCAGTTATAATAATAAAAAAGAAAATTGATAATGTATGTTTAACTATTATTGGAAGTGGAGATAAAGAATATTATAAAAACTTAAAAGCAATGGTGCCAAAAAATGAAATCAAAGATTTTAGATTTATAAGCCATATTAGTAGTCAGATAAAACTTAAAAACAAACTTGATGGTAGCGATATATTTGTAATGCCTTCAATTCAAGACTCTCAGCCAAGAGCAATATGGGAGGCAATGGCAAGAGGACTGCCAATTATATGCAGTAATGGGGTACAATCTATCTATAATGACTTTAGAAATAATAAATATATTAAGTTTTTTAAAGTAGGTAGAAGTGATGAATTAGCAAAAATAATAATTGATATATACTTGAATAAAAAATTATTAAAAGAGATGTCAAAAGAAAGCATTAAAATTGCAAACGCAAAAACTAATAATGAGTCGGTTGCATTATTTTATGAAAGAGTAAGAGATTTTTACTGAGTAATGCTATAAATTGCTTAGCAATAGAAAAATATACCGTAATAAAGAAATAGATGAAATTTATAAGTATAAACTACTTAAATATACAATCTTTACTAATATGTTTATTACCTTTAGCAATAATTGTGGGCCCCTTTTTTGCTGATTTAATAATCGTAACCTCAGGTATTTATATAATATATTATTCCCTGAACAAAAAAGACTTTTATTATTTACTAAATCCAATTTCAATTATGTTTTGGATTTTTTGTACCTATCTCATAATTCGCTCATTATTTTCAATCAACCCTATTTTATCTTTAGAAAGTAGTTTATTTTATTTTCGTTTTGGTTTATTTGCTTTAGCAACCTGGTGTATTTTAAATAATAATAAAAATTTTACTAAATTATTTTTATACTCACTAGTTATCACTTTTTCTCTAACAGTTTTAGATGGATATCTTCAATTTTTTAGTGGTAAAAATATTTTAGGTTATCCATATCACTATTCAAGACTAACCGGTTTCTTTGGAGAGGAAATGGTACTGGGTAGTTATCTGGCTAGGCTTTTCCCTCTTTTGTTTGGCTTAATTATCTTACAATATGAGGGATCAAAAAAAGCTTTATTATTTATATTTATACTTCTTATTCTAACTGATGTAATAATTTTTTTATCAGGTGAAAAGACATCTTTTTTCTTATTCATCTTAAGTACAATTATTATTATTTGTTGTGCTAATAAATTTAGGGCACTAAGAATATTTGCATTTATGGTATCAATATTAATTATAATTATATTTACCTTTCAATTTGATAATGTAAAAACAAAAATGTTAGATGATACTTTAGCTGAGACAAATATTTTAGGTGATAGACCAATGGTCTTCACCGCTGGTCATGAACAAATATTTACAACAGCAATAAAGATGTTTCTTGATAAACCACTTTTTGGCCACGGACCTAAACTTTACAGAGAAATATGTAGTAAGCCTGAATATGTAGTTTTCTTAGATGACTCTAAAACATCTACCGCATGTACAACTCATCCACATAATTCATATCTTCAATTATTATCCGAAACTGGTATAGTAGGATTAATTCCAATTTTATCTTTATTTGTCTTTTTAGTATATAAATTTGCCCAGCAATTATCTCGAATAATTTTTTTAAATGAGGTAAGACTGTTAAGTGATTATCAGGTTTGCTTGCTGGCAACACTTTTAATTTCAATCTGGCCTTTAGCGCCTTCGATGAATTTTTTTAATAATTGGATATCAATTATTTATTTTTTACCGATAGGTTTTATTTTACATTCGTTTTATGGAAACAAAGAGTGATCAGAAAAAAAATAAATAATATTTTTTTAAAAAAAAGAATTAATCATCTTGATAAGAAAATAGAATTTTACAAAAAAGATGTTGATACAAATTTTATAGAAAATTATCAATTAAAGATATTTAATAAGTTGTGGCAAAATAGTATTTCAAAAATTCCATTCTATAATCATTGGAAACAAAAATTTAATTTACCAATTGAAATAGACCATATTTCAAGACTGAATGATTTTCCAAAAATTAATAAAAGTGTTATTCAAAATTATCAAGATTTAATCTTTAAAAATGCCGATAATACTAAGACAGTATCTACTGGAGGATCAACTGGGGCTCCTACTAAATTTCCATCATCAAGTGAAAATATTCACGATTTTTATTCAAATACCTATTTAGGAAGATCATGGTGGGGAATAAAACCTTTCTCCCGCACTATTCTTTTATGGGGGCATTCACATCTTTTAGGGACTGGGATAACAGGTGTAAGAAATAATATTATTAGAAATATAAAGGATCAGATTATCAGTCTGAAGAGACTGAATGCGTATAATATGACACAAAATAACATTGTAAATTATTATGAAAATATTAAGTCATTTAATCCAGAAATAATTATAGGTTACGCATCATGTATTTATCGATTGGCTGAGTTTGTCATTGAAAATAAAAAAACAGGCCATTTGGAAAAAAATTTAAAGTTAATCGTTACAACCGCTGAAATAATTACTCCTTCTGAAATCACAAAAATCAAAAAAGCTTTTCGTTGCAATATAGCAATTGAATATGGCATGGCAGAAACTGGTGTAATTGCGCATTCGAAAAATTATACTGAAAATCTAAGCGTTTTTTGGGACTCATTTTATCATTTTGTAGATAAATCTCTCATTCTAACAACCTTAAAAAGGGATAGTTTTCCTCTAATTAATTATGATACCGAAGATATAGTTGAACTTAATCCAAAATCTAAATATTTGTTAAATCTTATACAAGGTCGATCAAAAGATATATTTTTCTTAAAACAAAAAAATTCAAAACAATGTTATGAAATAAGTGGTATTTTTTTTGTACATGTTTTAAAAAATATTCAAGGTATATTATCAGTTTATCTAAAGCAAATTACAGAATCAAAAATTGAAATAAAAATATTAAGTAAAGTAATTACTTCCGAAAAAACCATTAAAGATTTATTTATTAAGAATTCAAAAAACGATTTTCCTCAAATTGATCCTGATTCAATAAATATAATACTTATAGAAGAATCAATTTTAACAAAATCTGGCAAAGAATTATATAATCTGAATTACCTCGATGCTTCTAATTAATATTATCAAAAGAGCTTTTTTTGTTTTACGAGAGGCATGGCTTGCTCCTAGAGCAAAAAGAAACCGTCTTATTAATAGGAATTTTTTCTTTGAGGCTAGAGATAGATTAAATAATAAGCGAGGAGTTAAGAATTACTTAAAAAATCATTCAGCTATAAGTAAGTTAAAAGTAACAAAGAAATGGCACTATAATAAAAATAAAAGTGAATTTCAATTAAACTATAAAAGTTCAATTTTTGGAAATGGAGTAATTAGAATAAAAAAAAACCATTCAAAAAAAGTTCTAATATTTCTTCATGGTTACTATTCATCTAGTGAAAATGTTCTTAGTAAAAAAAATGATCCACAAAATATTAGTAATTACTGTTTCAAAGAGAATATTGATTTAGCTGCATGGACTTTTCCATTACATGGTCAGAGGGGAGAAAATTCAATTTATTTGAATTTAAAGTCAAATGTTACAAATGAGAGGGAATATTCAAGATTTCTAGGTATTTATAATTCTTCTATATGGCTGGAATACTTAAATGAAATTGAATTTTGCATAAATGAAATTAAAAAATATTATAATAATAAAGTTGAGGTTTATATTGTTGGGTGGAGCATGGGAGCTGCATTTGTACCATATGTACAATATTTATTTCCAGAAATAAAAAAATCCTTCATGGTTGGTTCATTTGCAAGGTTTGTTGATTTGATTAATGATGGCAAAACCAGGCTGCATGGATACTTTTTTTACCCTAATAACTCATTAAAATACTTTGACTTGGAAGATATCTTAATTGATTTAAAGAAAAAAAAATCCATTATAAAAATTATATTTGGTGAAGGTGATCCTGGTTGCTTAAAAAGTACAAGAAAATTTTTTGATAAAAATAATATAATAAATAAATCTGATATAATTATGCTTAAAAGTACAGGACATTTTTTTACCCAAAAAATGAAAGATATTATCTTTAAAGAAATAAATTATAAATAAATCTATATCTTAAATATGAATAATATTTCAATTGTAATTAGCTCGCTTGCGGGAGGAACAGGTTACTTATTACAACAAGTCTCAATGCATCAGGCAAAAAAAAGGAAAGTTAATGTTATTTCTTTAACAAAAAATGCAGATCAAAAGTTTATTCAAAATTTAAAAAAAAATAAAAATATAAAATTAATAAATAGTTTTTCAAATGAATTAGAAAAGCCTATCGATTTAATAAAGTTTGTAAAAATTTTAAGAAAATCAAATTGTAAGAAAATTATATCTTTTGATAATCGAAGTAACTTTTATTGTTTCATTTATCAATTAATTAATAAAGTTGAATGGATTTCCTCAATACATGGTCTTGAAGGCGCATTTAGTTTTAAGTGGAGAAATATAAATCGATTTATTTTAAAATTTTCTAAGACATGTATTGTCCCTTCAAAGGCTGTAAAAAATAAAATTTTGCAACAGAAGTTACTTAATAAGACAAAGATCAAAGTTATTTATAATGGTGTAGAAACAATTAAAAAGCCTGTAAAAAGAATCTTTCATTCAAAAAAAAATATTTTTCTTATAGGTAATTTTTATTCTAAAATTATTAAAGGGCATAACGTAGCGATAAATTCAATGCTATACCTTCCAAACAATTATCGTTTATTTTTAATTGGCTCCGGCACATATCTAAATTATTTTAAAGATCTCGTTAGAAAAGAAAAATTAGATAAGAAAATTAATTTCTTAGGTTTCGAAAATAAAGATAAAATATTTAAATTATTTAAAAAATGTAATTGTTTAATCGCACCTTCATATACAGAAGCATTTGGTATTTCGCTAATTGAAGCAATGTCAAGAGGGGTTCCTGTTGTTGCAAGTGATGTAGGAGGAATAAAAGAAATTATAAAAAACAATTACAATGGACTTATAATAAGAAATATTACTCCTGAAAAATTGGCTAAATCTGTATTAAAGATTACTAAAAGCAAAATACTTAATGAAAAGTTTGGAAAGGCTGGTTTTAATGAAGTAAATAAAAAATTTTCTCTTGCAAGAATGTTAAGTGAGTATGATAAGGTAATATAAAAATCAAATTAATAATGATTTCTCTAATTTTCAATATTTACATAATCTTACATTTTTTATTTTTTACATTTATGTATAT
>MDTD01053259.1_pt1 | contig 16804 bp, 26 predicted proteins | sample 811221 | NCBI WGS metagenome assembly MDTD01 (sample SAMN05326646, study PRJNA326480) | marine metagenome | isolation source: seawater | place: Pacific Ocean: South West | collected 2011 | reverse complement strand
TTCAGCCACACAGAAAAATGATGATGGAGTAAATATGGAAACTTATTTAATGATAGAATTTTATCTTTGGCACGGCATGCTCATGGTAGGTGTCATTGGTGCTAGTTTTGTAGCAGGTTTTTATACTGCAACAGTCAGGAGAAAAAAAGATGAACTATAGAGAAAATGAAAGAATCTATGCCAGTGAAGGTCCAACGGTTGAATTTGATCAAGGACTTAGACAACTCATGCTTTCAATGTACAATCACACAGCCAGTGGTTTGGCTGTAAGTGGTGCGGTAGCATGGTTAACATACAGTAGTGGATTACTGTATTCTATGGGTGGTTTGATTTGGATTGCCATGTTTGCACCATTGGGTATGATTTTTTGGTACAGTTTTGCTGGACAGAACTGGGACTTAAAAAAACTTACACTTTTTTATTATGCTTTTGTGACACTTATGGGATTAAGTCTAAGCACAATATTTGCAGTGTATACCGCAATGAGTATTACGCAAGTGTTCTTTATTACATCTGCCACGTTCGCAGGTGCTAGTTTGTATGGATACACAACTAATAGAGATCTAACATCATGGGGTAGTTTTCTTTTTATAGGTTTGATTGGTATTATTATTGCAAGCATTGTAAACATCTTTATGGCAAGCACTGCTCTTATGTTTGCTATATCTATCATTGGAGTGCTAATTTTTACAGGTTTGACTGCATATGATACACAAACTGCAAAACAGATCTTTATTCAAACCAGAGATGAAAGATATGGTATCAAGTTTGCAATTAGTCTATATTTGAATTTTATAAATTTATTTCAAATGTTGCTCATGCTACTTGGTAATAGAGAATAAATGGAACAATATGAAAATATGAGTCTTGAAGAGTTGTTAGATGCACGAATAGAATTACACAAAAAACGTGCAACGGCTCTTCAAGCAAGTCATTCACAGATGGTGCATCAACAGTTTGAAATGATGCTGTCTGAAATCAATCATCAAATAACCATGCGTCAGTTCAAAGAAAAGCAGGCTATGGAAGAAGACCTAGCCAAGAAAGATGATATTGCTGATGATATTTTAAATATAGGATGAAGATGAATTCTAACTATCAACAATTAGTTAGCAGTGATGATATCGTTGAAGTATGGCTTCGCAATAATGATGTAAAAACTGTTGTAAGCACGGACAAAGATCTGGTTGATGAATACAATACTTGGAGTAATTATTTCGATAATCCAAGTAAAATAAACATTCAATCACCTAGCAATGAGTCTGCTGAGCAGTTTGTTAAACGTTGTACTGACAATTGGTATTTGCCAGATAAGTATATACAACTGGATATAGAACATTACTTGCTGGACAAATGTAATACACAGGAAGAAGTTGACCGAGTTGCAACTGAATTGCATCTATATAAAGAACGTAATATGTATCCAGTGTTGCGTTGGCTTGTTTACTTCATTGACACAATGCGAAATAACAAAATAGTTTGGGGAGTTGGCAGAGGCTCTAGTGTCGCAAGCTATGTGTTATATCTCATAGGAGTTCATCGCATTAACAGTCTTCGCTTTAATTTAGATATTGCAGAATTTTTAAAATAGGAAAACAAATGGTTCAACATAAAACAAACAATGGTAAACCGATAAACATGCAGGCATTAGCGTCGAGATACGAAGGTACAAGAGCTGTAAGCAATGTGCCGATTAATGCCAAAGGTGATATCATTGATTCACAAAGCAAAGTAATTGTGCATGCTGAACAAGTGACCAAAGAATATTATAAAACTCCACCAACTGAATCAGTTGAAGTAAGTTTAAAACAAGATCCAATTCCTGCTCCAGAAGAAGCATCAGTTGACGATAATTCGCCAAATCCTTACAAAGAACCTTTTGTGGCTCAAGAAACTGAAAAACCAAAAGCAAAAGTAAAACCTAAAGCTGAACCAAAACCAGCAAAACCTAAGATTATAAAAAAATCAGAAGTTTATGAAAAGCATACAGTTGAAGGCGAAGTTGAAATAGGTCGGAAAAAAGTCACAAGAGACGACGGAACAGCCTATTGGGAAGTTGAATACAGCGACGGCAGTATGATGGATATTCCCATCGAATAATGAAATCAGTATAAAACATTTAGGAGTACAGTATGTTAAAAGCACTGAAAACAAAAGTTATTGCTCGTTTGCTCGAAGACCCAAAACAGTTACGTAAAACACCAGGTGGTATAATACTCACTGCTGATGACGGTGTTGAAACTGGTATTCGAGCAAGATGGTTCCAAACAATAAGTGTTGGAGCAGAAGTTCAAGACATAGAAGAAAATCAATACATCTTGGTTGATCACGGAAGATGGACTCGCGGTATAGAAGTTGAAGGTGAAAAAGTATTTGGTATTGACACTGATGCAATTCTTGGTACCAGCGAAGAACGACCAGACGTATGAAACTGCGAATACTCATTGGCGATCGAGCCAGTGAAGTAGCAGAAACACTTGGACAACACTTCACAAATAATAAAGACATAGACGCATCGTTGAATGATCTAAAAACATTTGGTTACAAAAGATATCGACTGATGCGATTGCTTAACACTGTATCAGCATGTGATACACAAAATAGCACTTTGAATATCCCAATTGAAATTGAAAAGGATGAAGTAAGACATCTTGTTGATCAGCTTAACGAAGACATCTGGAAAAATCTTGCTATTGAAAAAACTGCAATAATATGGGATCATTATTTGATAGATTCTAATGAATATGCAAGTTGGTTTGGATTAGATGATGATGCAAGTGAGGATATAGTTGATTTGGCTGTGCAAAAATGCAAAGTACAGGAAAATGAACTTTTGATTCCTCTGTGTGATAGTGTTTTTAAATTAAGCAGATTGAATGACAATAGGTACATTGAACAATTCAGATAAGTAATTGTGGAGACATAAATGCCTAAAAAACTTATATTGATGCCTACTCATGATGGAATAAACACAATGCCGTGGGCATGGCTGTTATCTCAAAGTCCTGACTTAATCTCAGCTGAATTGCCTCCACATCAATTCATTCCACTGGATACCAGTAATTTTGGAATGTACCCTAACATCCATAATGATCTATTTGCACAAGATATTCGCACAGACAGTGCAAATGGAAATCTTGCAATGTTACTGGATGATTTACAAAGGTATGATAGAAATACATGGAAAGATGATAATTTGGTTGACAAATGCATCAGCGAAATTGTCAATATTATCAGTGAACAAGACTTGCCAGGCTTGATAGTTATTCCTAATAATTGGATAACCATTGAAAAATGCCAAGCACTAAAAGAAACACACAGCACAGAAGCAGTTGAAATACAGACAGTTTTTGTAAAATCTAATCTTAGGATACACGGACAAGGAAGATGGTATTTTCTATACAATGCATTTGGTGATTTGCCTGCATATGACAAAGACATAGTAAGTAAAAAAATTATAGATGTAGTAAGTTCAGAAGTTAAACACAGCAAAAGTCCATGGACTTTGCAGGTGAATATTGCTGACTCTATAAAAATAAACATGGTTGAAGATGCATTCAATGTGTTAGGACTAGCAATACCAGAAACTATAAACCAAGCAATTGATAGAATTAAAATACACAATGATGCTATAACCAAGCCAAACAACGATCCTTTTGATGGTATAGAATCATTGGACTGGGATTTATTCATTGCTGAGCAATCACAGGAATATCTGGATGCGTTAGGCACTTCGGCCAACGAGCTGATGTTGAATGTGATGGCAACTGCCGCTCCAAATGATATGATTATGTCACCTGCTGAAGATTTAGAAGTTGCAGAAGACAATACACCTAATCAAAAACTTATACTTTAAATGCACATAGAAACCAAAGAGCTCGTAGTAGCTGAGTCATCACTACATAATTTCCTACATAAATGCGAGCAAAAAAATTTTAAAAACAATAGTTCGCTAGACATAATGAAATTTCATTGGTGTTTGGATATTGGAGGAACTTGGTTTGCAACCTATGTCAACGGTGAAATAATCAGTGTTAGTGGTATACATCCATGGGATCACAGTAGACGACACGGTTGGAGACTACTGTTTAGAGGTGTTCAGCTTGAACCAAGAAAAATTGGATTGAATAGACATCATATGCAAAGCTATGGCTTTTATTATCATATTCCTTTACAGATAGAATGGGCAAAGAAAAGATCAATCAATCCTGACAGTGAATATTTTTATATTACAACTAATACAGATTATGATATGAGTGGAAAAATGACAAGAATAAACAAAACATTCCATCATCTTGAAAAAACAGGTATAGTCAAATGCCTAGGCGTAAGCGAAATATTCAATGTAGACCAAACTACATGGGAATTGGACCAAACAAAGTACAATGAAATTAGAGCTCGATATCCAGAATAACTTTCAAGACATCTTGAATAATGGTATATTCTTAGACACAAGTGGTACCACCGGTGAACCCAAATCATTGTTTCAGCCTCCTAGCAAACTAAAGGCGGCAAATGAAATTGCAAGACAAGTTCAAAAAATTGACAGTGAAAGTAAAATATTGACTGTGTGTACATTAACACTGGCAGGAGGATTACTGGCACAGAGTTTACCTGGATATGAAGTTGACTGTGAAATAGACATAGAACAGTTCAATGCATACAGTTGGGTAAGAAGAATTAAAGATTACACGCACAGTCATTTGACACCTGATATGGCAAAAGCAGTAATGAAAACAAAATCATTTGAAGATTTGGATCTAGCAAATAAAATTATTACATGTGGCAGTGATAGAGTGTATAGTTCAATCATTCAATCTTTTATAGATAGAGGTTGCACATTTATTGCCAATTGGGGCATGACGGAAGTAGGACCAATAGCAATAAACAAGACTTTTGTGCCAGGTATGCATGTAGACACTACAGAAACAATAATGGGCAATATGTGTTATTGTGATACTAAAATTGTTGAGAATGAATTGTATGTGAAGGGTGATATTTGCATATATGATGATTGGTATGCTACAGGTGACATAGTTAAAAAACAAGGTAACGATCTTTATTATGTGGGCAGGAAATAATTTACTTTTTATATCCTTTGAGCAAGGAGGCGGAGGACATAAAATTGGTCGTGTTCTATCCTGTTTGCCTAATGTTTATTGGTACAGTCACAAAGATAATGGTTTAAATCCATGGAATGTTCATTTCACTCACACAGAAATAAGACAAAGACATGCAAGCAAATATCATTATGATAGGTTGGTACCAAAAGGTTCATTGCCACCTGTGCATGATTATGTCAAAAACTTCATACCTGATGAAGAATATTATTACCACAAATTCTTCTATCCTAGATTTCAAAGTATGGGAGGATTTGATATTGTAAAAAACCAAAAGTTGATCATGTGTACTCATTCTATGCCTGATACATTGCTTACAAGATTTCCAAAAGCAAAAGTTATAAACATGATAGGTGACGTAGATGATGTCACTGATAGATATCTTCAAACCAGTGCAATATTTCCTGCGTTTTTAAAAATGAAATGGCTGGGTGGTGAAAACACTGCCTATGGAAAAAAGCTAAGAATGATTGCAAAAGAGATTGGAAGAGACTTCACTGTGAGAGATATATGGGCCTGGGATAAGCATAAAACTAAATTTGCAGAAAAATATTACATGGATTACAGTCAAGAAATATATAATATGATACGAGCTAACATGAAAGTAAGGCGGAAGCATCGTAACGAACAAACTAAAGTCATCAACTCTTTTAGAGGTCCTAGATGGCGGGAATTAAAGGAGTTTATAAATTGTTAAAACAGATGATCAGTCCATTGGATCAAAACGATATTTTTATAAGCACATCTGCAGATAAAGTCACCTGGAAAGAATTAGATGAAAGATTGGATGAAAAAGTTGCAATGCTTCAAGAACATGGACTAAGTTCGCATGTTGCTTTTATAATTCAAGAAAACAATAAAATCACTGTTGATGATTTACTATGGATATTAGCTTGTATTAAAAATGGTGGGTCAGCCAGTAATGCAGAGGATACTGCATCACAAGTAGAACTAGATTATCTTATTCAAGGTTCAAACGCAAACTGTGTTATACGTTCTAACAAAATAGAAATTGTAAAAGATCCTAGTTTAGGATCTACTAAAAAGCATGCAAATGAAATATTCAGAGGCATGACAAGTGGTACAACTACAAAAGAAATGTTTGAAATCTATCCATACTTTTGGACATATGATGATCATATGCGATCAGAAGTAGACGGCAAGACATTACTAGGTCCTACGATTGAATCAGATAACACAATTTTACTGAATGTAGCACCAGAGTTTAGAAAAGATCTAAGACCTGTTATGCTACAGCCTTCGGGTTTTACATCTACATACTCGCCTTATAATGTTTTAAGAGCATATCAAATAGGAGGCACTATGCATCACTTGAATATAGGTGATAATGTACTACATGAAATAGAACAGTCTAATCCTAATTGTATACTAAGTTTTCCTAATGCATTGAAAAGAATAATCGATGCATTGCCAGAAGATAGAAAATTTGATATAAATTACATCGAGTCTGGTGGAGGAGTAGTGCCTGAGAGTTTAATAAGAGATATTGAAAGAAAATGTAACTTAAAGAAAATGTTTAATATGGCTGGTAGTACTGAAGCGGATTGTATTATGCACTCTCAGTTTTCACCAGGCGATCCTCTGGATAATTTCTACGGCATGGAACTATTAGAAAATGCACATTACGATATAAAAGTAGAAGATGGGTTACTCTGGTACAAGTATGGAACTTTAGATTGGCGTACAGACAATGATAAGTTTATAGTAAAAGACGGCAAGTATTATTATAATGGCAGAGCAAATGATGAATTTCTTATAATGAAACAAGGTGTTAAAGTTTATACAGGTGTTGTAGAAGCAGTTGCACTTGAAGTAGATGGTGTTGAATATGTTTCTAGTTGTGAACAAGACAAGATACATTATCTAATATACACAGGAGATGCAGATATCAACAAAGTATCTGAGAAAATCAACGAAATGCAACGCTTTAAAAGACCACATGACATATATCATGTCACAGAAGATTTGTATTACTCAGGTTCTAAGAAGATACAAAAAAGAAAACTTCCTTCAATAGTGCAATCTGCAACACAAGGAATCATTGCACATTTAAATATCAAAGACCATGAACTCATTTAACAAGGAAAACATATGAGCGGACAACGTAGATTTTTAAAATTATGGGCAAGAACAGTTGGCATGCCAATTGGATTAAATGATGAAGACAAGCCTGAATTTTTACCTATACCTCAAGAAGATGTTTACAGAGCATTAGCATTTAGAACTTTTTGGATTGTACTACACGTGGTTACCTGCTTTGCAATTATTGCCGGCAATGGTCGAGTATTAGGATTTTGGTAATGAAATTTTTTATATCTGCACCTTTTGGAAACTACATTAGAATGCAAAATGCTATCAGTGTAACTGGCAGTTGGACAGTTGAACCACGACCAGGCCTGGCTTGGCAAATACTCAAAACACTGAGATATGTACGTAGTGAAGCAGGATTTAGCTGGCGTAATAAAATAGGATTACGCAATGCTGGTATACACAAAGGACTTGAACGCAGGCGCAGTTTTGATGTGCTCAGTATTGCCGCCATGCATAGATGGGATTGGATCAATTTTGACAGCATTTTACCAGAACATCAAAGCATTGAAGTAAACATTAGTTGTCCTAATTTAGACAAAGATGAAGATGCAACCAGTTTTCCATACTTTGGCAGTTTCAATAAATTCCGAAGATATTGGTGCATTTGTAAAATACCTCCTACAGCCAGCAACGACTTGGTTGACAAAATTGTAGATTCAGGTTATACTCAAATACATGCAAGTAATACTTTACCGTCTGACAAAGGCGGACTATCAGGTAAAATATTGGTACCACACACTTTGAGACTAATTGAATACATAAAAACAAAACACCCACATGTGACTGTGATAGCTGGTGGTGGCATTACTGATAGATGGCATGCAAATTTTTATCGGGATCGCGGAGCAGACCACGTCAGTCTAGGTACTGTATGTTTTACTCCATGGAAATTGAAAGGTATTGTAAATGAGCGATGATGTGAGAGCGGCCGCACAGGCTGAAGCGGAAAAAACTTACAAAGGATTTTTACAGTTTAGCAAATATATAACTTATGGAGCTCTTGCTTTTTTGCTGATAGTTGCAAGTTGTAATTTTGGTGTTGAAGAAGGTCCAAATGCCACAGGTAGTAAGTATGATCCCAGTCTGTATGAAGAATACATGGACCGTATTGAAGAGATGAATGAAAATATTAAAAAGAAAAAATACGGAGGAGGTGAATAATGTTTGTAATTGAATATGAGCCACGTATTGAAAATCCTGTAATAGTTGCAACATTTCAAACATTGAGTGAAGCTGAAGCATATTTGGAAACAATAAAAGATGAAAAACCTAAAGCGGCACCATATCACACTATAGTTGCAATAGAAGATGAATTTCACAATCCAACACCAAGTTAAGGAGGAAACATGAGTGACCCTAATCAACCCTATCATAACGAAGGGTTTGGCATAGCATTTTTAACAATAATTGTTACACTTTTTATTTTGCCAGCTTTGATGATTTTGAGCATTGAAAATGGTTTTGCAAAATTTTGGGAAATGCGAGGCGCTACCAGTGATTGCTGGGAAAACAGTCGGCATGAAGTTGTTTGTTACAATCCTGATTTAGAAGCAGGAGAAAAACAAGCAAACTGTAAATTTGGGAGAAATTTCTGTGAATAGTACAAGGATTAATTAGTGATTACAATGAAGGACATAGGAAAACTCAATCGACGATTACATTGGACTACAACTGTTACTGAAAAAGTAATGCTTGGCGGTATAGGTGCATTGACTGTGCTTGCCGCTGGCTGTGAAGTATGGGACATGTGGTTAGCTAGAGATATTGCTCTAGCTGATTTGTTCTTGTTATTCATTTACACAGAGATTGTTGGCATGGTTGGTGCATATTATATCAGTAATAGAATACCTGTTACACTGCCAATAATAATTGCCATGACTGCATTGTGCAGATTAATCATACTGCACAGCAAAGACGGAGAGCCAATGACATTGGTTGCAGAAGCTGGAGCTATTGTTGTACTGGCTGGTGCGGCATATTTGATGAGTGCAAAAGAAAAACTTAGTTTAGAAAAGAAAGCGATGCGTGATGAAGGTCGGAATTAACGGCTTTGGAAGAATAGGCAGATGCCTTGCAAGATATATTATGAGCGAACGCAGTGATATGACTCTTGTACAAGTTAATGCTAGTGGTGGTGAAGCAACAAATATGCATCTACTGAAATATGACAGTGTGCATGGAAGGTATCAAGGACCAATACATGAACCCATAATATGGTCACAAGAAAGAGATATTAGATTTATTAAATGGTATGATGTTGATGTAGTATTTGAGTGTACAGGTGCATTCAATGACGGACTAATATGTAAGCATCATCTGGATGGTGGTGCTAAAAGTGTGATTATCAGTGCTCCAGCAAAGAATGTAGATCGCACAGTAGTATATGGAGTTAATCACAATGATATCACTGCTGATGAAAAAATTATTAGTAATGCAAGTTGCACCACGAATTGCTTGGCTCCATTGGTTAAAATTTTAGATAAAGCATTTGGAATACTGCGTGGACAGATGACTACTGTCCACAGTTATACAGGAGATCAAGGAACTATTGATAAGAGACACAAAGATCCTTATCGTGCTAGAGCCGGTGGTGTCAATATTATTCCTACCAGTACTGGAGCCGCAAAAGCATTATCTTTAGTATATCCTCCTGTTGCTGGCAAAATAAAAGGCAGTGCAATTCGTGTGCCAACTCCTAATGTTTCTTGTGTAGATTTAAACATACAAATGAAAAATGACGTCAATGAAGATTTAATCAATAATGCAGTGTTAAACGCAACAAAAAATGGCATGGCAGGTGTTGTTGGTTATAATGCAGAGCCTTTAGTAAGCAGTGACTTTAACACTACAATGGAAAGTTGCATTTTTGCACCCGAGCAGACAAGAGTGGTTGACAATAGACTGGTTCGTGTGCTATCATGGTATGATAACGAATGGGCATTTGCATGTAGAATGGTAGATGTAGCAAAACACATGGAGCAAATATGAGTATGTTCTTTTTTCCATCTTATTTAGATAAGAAACCTATCAAACGCATTGGCTTTTGTTGCCAATGGTTTCATCATGATCAAACTTTGAAGAAGAAACAGTTAGAAGAGATTCAACGTCCTTTCAACACTAGAGCAACCACAGTGCGTTGGCTTAATGAACATCAAGATGAAGCAGAAGAAAAACTTGATATGGTAGTAAAGCACAACATTGAATCATTGAAAAAACTTGTTCGCAAGGTTGGCGAACTTGAACCTGAACGTAGAATGGTGCGTTTGGGCTCTCCTGTTCTGCCAATGGCCACAGAAGCAACTTGGCGTTACTACATCGACTCACCTGAAATTGTGCGATACTGTGAAAAACATTTTGCAGAAGTTGGTGATCTTGCTCGTAAACTTGATGTCAAAGTATCTTTCCATCCTGGACAATTTACGGTGCTTGCATCGGACAATCCTGACATTGTGGATCGTAGCATTGATGAATTTGAATATCATGTTAACATGGCACGTTGGATGGGCTTTGGCAAATCGTGGCAAGATGGTTGCAAGATCAATGTACACATATCAGGCAGACAAGGACCCGAAGGTATTATAAAGGCACTACCAAGACTTTCACCCGAGGCTCGTAACTTGATAACTATTGAGAATGACGAAATGGGACATGGACTAGATGCAACACTACAACTTGAAAAGCATGTTGCATTGGTGCTAGATATTCACCATCATTGGATTAGAGATGAAGAATACATTCAACCTACAGATGACAGAGTTAAACGTATCATTGATTCTTGGCGTGGTGTGAGGCCATCCATGCACTACTCCTATTGTAGAGATGAAGCACTTGCTCCTGCTGAACTAGGTGACAGCATGCACACAGAAATGCACAACATTAAAGATCTTATTGCGAAAGGTTGTAAGAAACAGAAGCTGAGAGCACATTCTGACTTTCTGCCTAATCGCAAAACAAATGACTGGGCTCTGTCATTCAATGAGTATTTTGATATACAGGTTGAAGCAAAAGCAAAGAACCTTGCATCTGAACAACTACATTTACAGAAGGTAACAGTATGAAAGACATTTGGGTAGAAAAGTATCGTCCAAAAAGTGTAGACGAATATGTTTTCAAAGACGAAGCACAACGCAAACAGGTAAACAGTTGGATAGCAGATGGTGGTATACCACATCTGTTGTTTTCAGGTAGTGCTGGCACAGGTAAAACTACACTAGCTAGAGTGTTGATACAAGAGCTAGGTGTAGAAGATGCTGATGTGCTTACAATCAATGCCAGTAGAGACAATGGTGTTGACATGATTCGTAAAAAGATCACCAGCTTTTCAGAAACAATGCCTTGGGGTAACTTCAAGGTTATTCTGCTTGATGAGGCTGATCATATATCACCAGAAGGTCAGGCGGCACTGCGTGGCGTGATGGAACAGTATCACAGTGTGGTGCGTTTTATTCTCACATGCAACTATCCACACATGATTATTCCTGCTCTGCACAGCAGATGCCAAGGCTTTCATATCACAAGTTTGGATCAGAATGACTTCACAGTTCGCATTGCAGAAATACTTGCAGACAATGATGTGGTTGCAGAAATTGAAGTGCTGGACAAATATGTGCGAGCGACATATCCAGATCTGCGTAAAACAATCAATACAGTACAACTGAATGTGCAAGATGGTGTACTGCATGATGCATCAGAAGATGAATCCAGCAGTGAATGGCGACTGCAAATGGTTGAACTGTTCAAACAAAAACGCATACGTGAGGCACGTAAGCTGATCATTGAACGAGCTAGGCCAGATGAATACAATGACATATACAGTTGGTTGTATAAGAATGTTGATATGTTTGGTGATGAACTTGCACAAGATGAAGCCATATTGAAGATACGTGATGGTCTTGTTAAACATGGGCAGGTAGCAGATATTGAAATCAATCTCTCAGCGACAATGGTAGAACTGAGTAAAATTGCAGTTAATTAAAAGTGAACTTGCTGACAAAGATAGTGGTCCACGTTGGGTGTACAAAGATGGATCAGTATATATAAAAATTATTCCTTACAATATGTGTGTTGATCATCAACTTGAAACACAGATCAAGTTGATTAATTCTGTTATGAATATGTCATTTATTACTCATGCAGAAGTAATTGAACTTGACGAAACGTGGGATAATAGTAATAGAAATGACTATGTTAAATATACAATGCAAGAGCTTACTGGACCAATTGCACAAGGAGATTGGTACAGAAACATAGATATTCTACTAGAAAAAATTGCAAAAATTTATATCGCCTATAACATTAAACTTTATCCTCATGCTCAATTTGATATGAGTTTAGGCAACATGCTTGGAAATAAACTGTTAGACTGGGACAATGTAATTTTGGGACATTGCTATAGCACAAAAGAAATTGCAGTGCAATTCATTGAACATATGATTTCATCACACAGTAGATTCATTGAAAACAGTTTTGTGCCTGTTTCTACATTAGATAAAGTTTGTAATTGGTACAATGCAATTACAAAAGATACACTTTTGCAATGTAGATTAGACTATGAATTAATTTTAGAAAAATGTAAAAATGCTGATCTTATTAGGTAATCCAGGCAGTGCAAATGATCTAATTGCAAAAGCATTCAGCTTATCAGAATCTGTACATCATTTCAAAGGTGCAGAATGTGACAAAGTTCAAAGTGTTGCTAGGAGTGCCAAATTGTTTATGGATGATCTACCAGCAGAAGGCACAATCAGTGTTGAGGCCGCTCTTGGAATGCTGAAACAAAAGCAAACCAAATTCTATTGCGGTGCAGGATTCAAACTAGAACCAGAATGGACAAACAATCTATTTTATACACACAACGAACATTTGAAACCTTTAAACAGTATAAGAAAATTAGTAGCTGGCAACTTTGGTGTTAACACGTACAGAAATCACAAACACACAGACATATGGCCACAGCATTTTGATTTTTGGAAAACCAGCATTGATAAAATACATAGCATCATTGAAAACTCACTAGACCACGAAGGCAAGCCAACTGATTTCAGTAAGCGGTATGTATTTGCAGAATATGGAAACTTTCATTGGTTTAGTCAGGCTTTCCCTGATGCTGATTTAATATTTCCTAAATGGCGTAATCAAATGCATTTTGCACACTTCTATCATTTGCGACAGTATGGTCATGCAAGAGACACAGATAATTTGAACAACAGAGATGTAGACAGTCATAGCACTGTGAATGTAGGATTTGCTCAAGAGCTTATTAAACGTTTTAAACAAGTAACAGATACACAATTAGAAGAAACACTGCTTCGAAGCATACTGTTCAAGTTTCCACATTATATACCGCAATATCTCATGATACATCATCAAACAAATGTAGATGAGCTTTTGAAAGATCCAAAAAGATTGCATCAATTGGTAAGAACAGCACTGCGTAGGAGTATGTTTTTCGCAATGCGTAAAGAAAACATGATGCGAAATGACACACAATCCAAATACACTACAATCGATATTGAAGACTTCTTTACAGATGAATCATATCGCCAAACTGTGTTTGCACAGTTTGACTTGCAATATCCAGAAATGCAAAAATATATACAGAGTGTACAAAGTGTGCTATTACATCACAAACCACAACGTGCGGACTTGCCACAGGAATGGAAAGATCTGCATAATCCTCCTGTAAATGATCAAAGTCTACTGGAAGCAACAATACAAATATTTGAAGATTACTGTGGCATACAAGTTGAACCAACCACTGCATTAGATGATATCAAATTACATGCTCCTGGAAAGAAACAGCATTGGACCACAGCAGATGAACTTGTGATTGAATTGACGTTGGTCCTGCGTGGTATTTTCAATGACATTGATCAAACAAACATAGGTCCATGGACAGACATATATACTGTAGCAGAGTTTGTAAAAAGATTGGAAGAACATGCAAAAACTATGGATTGAAAATAGATACGAACTTGCAATTCCAATTTTGTTCTGTTTGGGTAGACACAGATTAGTTAACAGTGAATACAATTTGTTCACAGCACAATTTAAAAACAACATAGAACCAATCATTCAAACAGAAGATATCAAAGAAGACATTGAAAATCCCAGACTCATTATTGTGAAAGATCCAGACGAAGCAGATCAACACTGGTTTATAAAAGCTAACTACACAACTTTTTTATGGTGGTATATGGTAAATGTTGGACTAAAAGATAATGCTTGGCAGAAAGAATACGATACATATACTGATTTGGATAATAGACACAAGATATTGTATGATAAACACATGCAGACCCAGTTAGAAACACTAGATGTATACTCTGACACAAGCACTCTGATTCCTTTTTATGGCTGGAATATGCAAGCACTGAAGATAGGTTTTAATCTTCCAGCTGACATGGAATGTGATATGGCGGCTGATGCTTGGTTGGCATGGCTTGAACGCTATACACCACAAGCTGTGAAACACACAAAACATATCCCAGCTAACTAAATACTATTGCAAGGAGAAACCGTATGTTACGGATACTAACTTTATTCTTATTTTTACTTCCACTACAATTACACGCAGGCAACTGGAATAATAAACCAGTTATCTGTGCTGACGAAGACGAAACTTTTAGTGCATTAGCCAGCAAAGGCGAGGTGTTAGTGGGGTATGCAAAACAATTAACTTGGGTAAAAGATCCAGATGAGTCTGATGGGATTGCACAGTCAAGACCTGCTTTGCCATGGGCATTGTATGCCAATTTGGATACAGGCACATTTACAGTTTTAGAATACCACAAAACACCTTATAACGTTTACTGCACAATAGGACATGGTGTTGAATTTGAATATGTCTTTGAAGGAATTGAACGTAGGAATGACACTAACTAAATACGTTTAGGAGAGAACAATGAGAATTGTACCAACAACAGGAATTTCAAAAGACTTTCAACGAGTATCAATTGACAAAGCCATTCGAGCTAGTCAAAGATGTCAACGTAATTGGGACTTATCACAAATAATTGACGAGGGCGACATATCTGTAATGAAGACTGCGGTAACTCAATGTGCAAGTAAACAAAATGATGTTTACTACAAGGTTAAATTTATCACTGACAGACAAATCATAGAAGCTATTCATGAGCAAACTAGTGGATTTGGCATGCTAGATGAAAACGGTGATGAATTCATAATGACAAACTCGCAGACACTTGCAAATTTGTTAGTGGTTTTTTGCGAAGATTATGATGAAAATTTTGCTCGCAGTACAGAATTACAAAAGTTTTTTAATCGTGGGCAAGATGAAGAAAATTTAAGTTACGGTGAAAGAGAAAATCTCAAACGTAACAGATATTGTGCAGTAGGAGTTGCTACTGGTTATTTGAATTTGACAGCAAACATGTTAGGATATAGAACAGGCTGTTGTCAATGTTTTCATCCTGCTGGTGTTGAAGAAATACTTAATGGTGATAAACCTATATTGCTGATGGGAATAGGATATCCAGACAGAAGCAGAAGTAGATTAGAACATCATGTAGAAGGTAAACGTTTTCCAAGCCTTAATAAGTCTATTAAGGTTGAATCTATTTAACACAAGGGCATTGGATCGAACTCTTTTATATTTTAGCACTTCCTCCGTGCAATATCGATCATTACTTGGCTTCGTCGCGAGCCCTTGCTAGGAATATTTAGTATGTCTAAACTTTATTTTGTCGTTACAAGAGGGCACAATGGAGGAGATTTTTTAAGTTATTTGATTAATCAGTCTCCTGACTTTGAAAATACTGGCAAACTAATCTATGAAGAATATCCTAGTTTTCTTGGAACTCACTACAGAATAGATGACGATTGGAACATACAACATTGGGAGAGTTTCACAAACTATTACAACAAATTTGTAAGGGACACAGAAACTCCACCATACAGACTTGCACCACAATATTTGCGAGAATTATTTTGTAAATGGAAAGAAATACGCAGAGGGAAAAATCTTTGTTTGTATATAAATGTTACTCATTATTCTCCTGTGGCTCAAATGATACACAGAAGTAATTGCAAAGCAATAGGATCTGTGCTTAATTTACCCCAAAATCCTGCACGTCATCATCACACAATGATGGAGTTTGATCCAAATAGCACAGGAATCACTGTTACAGATGATCCAGCAAATATAAATGATGGTCACGAAGGCCCCAGCAATGAAGTGTATGATTATAAAGCACTCGTCGATGAACTGTATGATTGGCACGAAGAAGAAACAATACACCACAACTATGATCATTTTGATTATGTATTTGATCATAGTAGAATACAAGACATGAATTATGTGTTAGATATGTATAAAGAGTTGGATATAACTCCACCTACTGCTGAACATTTGCAGAAAGTAATAGGCAATTACTATCATATCAATCGTCCACAACACGAATTTACCCGTAAAATAAATGCAGAAAAATTGCATTTTTTTTAAAAAAAGTGCATTTTTAGGTTGACCTTTCAAGCAAGATGTCTTACACTATATGTATAGTTAGAAAAAAGGACAGACAAATATGTGGACAAATGAAAACTTAAAAACAGTA
>MDTD01006211.1_pt1 | contig 16804 bp, 18 predicted proteins | sample 811221 | NCBI WGS metagenome assembly MDTD01 (sample SAMN05326646, study PRJNA326480) | marine metagenome | isolation source: seawater | place: Pacific Ocean: South West | collected 2011 | reverse complement strand
TTTTAAGTGATATGAGTTCTATTAGAAAATCTAATCTTGAAATACCAAGAAATAATCATGTTTATGTTATGAGAGAAATGGGCATTAAAAAATTTTAAAAGATATTTTTAATTATTAAAGATACTGCTGCAATTAATGCAAGAGAATAAACTGTTTTTTTAAACATTTCTTCGTTGATAATTTTAATCAATAAATTTCCTAAAAGAACACCTGTAAAAGTTAATATCGCTATTAAAAATGGTTCATTAATATTTTGTTCATAGCCAAATATCATACAAAATAAAAAAAACTGAGCTAAAGCTAAAGAAAAATAGAATAGATTTGTTTCACTTCTTATATCACTCTTGGCACTGTAAATATTTACTAAAAAAATTGAAAGTAGTGTTCCACCTGAATTAGTTATCCCATGAACTATTCCAATTATTATTAAAGCCAAATTGTTTAATTTTTTTTTTAACGTTTTGATTTTTTTTGAAATATAATTTTTAAAAATCACTGTAAAAATTATTATTAAAGAAACGAGATAATCAAAGTTTATTATTTCATTAAAATACTTAAGGATTAATAATCCAATAAAAACAGAGGGTAGGCACATTATAAAAAATTTCTTGAATCTTTCTTGGTTATAGAAAGTTCTTCTTTGAATTTTCGTTATCAATATATTTAAAAAGCTCGTAGCTATCGAAATAGGAAGTAAAAAGGCAATTGTATCAATAAGCGAAACATTTAATAATAATAGAATTGGTGTACCTAAAACCAAAACTCCAACACCCATAATTGATTGTAAAGCCACTAGTGGAATTATCAATATTAAAATTATTGTTTCAATAAACATTTTACTTCGTATATTTTATTTATTAATTTTTATGTAGACAAAAAAATAACATTTATTAAATACCATCAAAATGAAAAGCAAGCTTATAAATTGGAAAAAAAAAACTGGGATATATATAGGTAGATTCCAACCAATTCATGATGGGCATTATGAAATTATAAAAAAAGCCATAAAAAAAAATGGCCAAGTTGCAATTTTGATAATGGATAGTTATAAAGTAAACAAAAAAAATCCTTTTACTTTTAAACAAGTTAAAAATAAAATAGAAAAAAAATTAACAAAGTTCAGAGGCAAGTATCAATTAATAAAAATTCCAGTTGTCTCGGAGGTAATTTTTGGAAGAAAAGTTGGATATAAAATTAACAAATATAAAATAAAAAAAAATCTTGAAAAAATTTCAGCTACGAAAATAAGAAAGAAGTTAAAAATTGTCTAATATTATTTGGTTTACAGGTCTATCAGGAACAGGCAAGACTACTTTATGTTTGTTACTGAAAAAAGAATTGATAAAAAAAAACTATAAATGTTTACTAGTTGATGGCGATATTTTTAGAAAAAAAACAAATCAAAAATCATTTCTAAAAAAAGATATAATAAAAAATAATCTTAGTATAATATCTTTTTGTAAAAAAAATAGAACTAAACAAGATTTTATTATTGTATCAGTAATATCACCTCTTAAAAAAACAAGATTTTTTGCTCAAAAATTATTTAAGAATAATTATTATGAAATAAAGACCTACTCTTCACTAAAAGTATTAGAAAAAAGAGATGTGAAAGGATTATATAAACTTGCAAAATTAGGTAAACTAAAAAACTTAATCGGTTATAATTCGAAAATTAAATATGAAACTAGTAAACATAAACACTTAAGAATTAATACTGGAAAATTAAGCAAAAAAGAAAGTTTAAAAAAAATATTAAAATATTTAAAAATATGACAAAGATGTTTACTAAAATAATTACCACATTGGGTCCTTCATCTTTTAATAGTAAAACTATAAATTCTTTCAAAAAACTGGGTGTTTTTTTATATAGAATAAATTTATCTCACACCTCAAAAGATCAACTAAAATCAAAAATAAAATTTTTAAAAAGACTTAAAGTCAAAAATATTTGTATTGACACAGAAGGAGCCCAGATAAGAACAACTAAAATTAAAAAAAAAATATATTTAAAAGCAGGCACTAAAATAAAGATATTTATAGGTAGTAAAAATTCATCTAAGAGTGCTATTTATTTGTATCCTGAATTTAATTTACTCTCCTGTAAAATTGGAGGAAAAATCTCAATTGGTTTTGATGACTTAGAAATGAAAATTATAAAAGTAGATAAGCTAAAATCTAATATTTTAGTTGAGGTAATTAATCCAGGGTTTCTAGACTCAAATAAGGGCGTACACTTTAATAATCATATTTCATTAAATTCATTAACCAAAAAAGATTTAGACTGCATTAAAATTGCAATTAAGAATAAGATAAATTTTTTTGCATTATCTTTTGCAAATAAAAGTGATGATGTATCAAATTTAAGAAAACTTATTCCATATAAAAGTTTTATTGTGTCAAAAATAGAGACCAAAAATGCTATAAAAAATTTGAGCAGTATTTGTACTGAGTCCGACGCTTTGCTCATAGATAGAGGTGACTTATCTAGGTATGTAGATTTATCGAGAATTCCATATGCGCAACATTATATCATCAAAGAAGGCCATAAAAAGAAAAAACCAGTATATGTTGCAACAAATCTTTTGGAAAATATGATAAAATTTTCTTCGCCAACAAGAGCAGAGTGCAATGATATTTATAACGCATTAAATCAAAAAGTGGATGGATTAGTTTTAGCGGCAGAATCTGCTATTGGAAATGACCCCGTAAAATGTGTTAAGTTTTTAAAGGATTCTATAAATGTTTTTAATTTATTTAATAAAAATATTAATGTAAAAAAATTTATTACAGGATAATAGTTAAAATTGAACATAAAAAAATTTTCAGAAAAAATTAATTTAATTCTTATAACTCATGCCTTTGGTGTACAAACTCAATATATAGAGTCTATATTAGATGGTCATACAGAAACGATTCAATTTCCAACTAACTACAAAGATTATTTTCTTAATTTAAAAAGTAGAAATTTTAAAGATTTTATACAAGAATTTATTTCAGGTAATCCTGGCTATGTATATGATATTTTTAATTCACATAAAAATAAATATTATATTAAAGATAATTCTAGAATTGTTCCTTTTATAAAAGATCGAGACTATTTTTATTTTGATAAGTCATCTTTAAAAAAAATTAAAAACGATAAAAGAATTGAAAAATATTATAATTTTATAAAAAAAAATTTAGATAAGAAATACAAAAAAAAATTTATTTTCAAAAAATATTTGGAAGAGAAATTTAAGTCTATTTATTATTTAGATTTATTATTAGAAACATCAAAATCACCTTATTGGCTAAGTAAAAATAAATTCTTTGAAATATATTCAAAAGTTATAAATGCAAAAAATTTTAATATGAGTTTTAATAAAAAAAACTTGCTAATATTATTACACTACTGTCTTTGTTTGTATTTAAAAAAAGATCCAAAAAAAATTAAGTATATAGTCTTTAATTTACATGATTATACAAATATTGAAGAATTATTATTGGATTTTAAAAGATCTTATCATATTGCTGTTGGTGAAGATTTTAAAATTAGATTTTCAAGAAATAAAAATAAAATTATTTCTAAAAATGAGAGTGTCGTTCAGTATTGTTACTCAAACCTGTCAAACATTGATAAATTTCTTGAAACATTAAGAATAAAAAAAAAAAGAAATTATTTATTTTTTAATAGTTATATTAATTTAAATCAGAAAAAATTTATTACCACATTATCTAAAATCTTGAAAATAAAACTTGAAGAAAAACTTTTTGAAACAACTTTTTTAAGTAAAAAAAATTTTGGAAATTCTAGAAATTTGAAAATCTTTTCAAAAAAATATTTAGATAACCAATATTTAGATTGGTGGAATTATTTATCTAAATATGAAATTTTTTTTTTAGATTTTTATTTCCAAAATTTTTTTAAAATTTTTAAGATTAAACCATCAAAGATTTTCCAAAAAAATAATAAGATTATTGGTAATCTAAAAAAATTTTTTTTGTCTCAATTATTTGTTTTTCAAGACTATGTATATTTTTACCAAAATGAGGTTGATACACAAAAACAATTAAATCAGTCGAATTTAAGTTATTTTTCTTTCAAAAGAACTTTCAGAACCCCTATTAAGTTATTTTTATATTCCATTTTATATTTGTTTATTTTTAATAAAAAAATTTCAGTAATAAAGTCAATAAATAAAAAGTTTAAAAACAAAAAATTTGGGTTAAAATTGTATCAATAAACACTTATAATGAAAATTTTACAAAAAAAAATTGATCAAGGTTTGAAAAGATATTTTTCAAGTTTTTCAAGAAAAAATCTAGAAGAACTCAATGATATGTTTGTGGATAATATCATTTTAAAAGATTGGAATTTTTATGCAAAAGGAAAAAAAAAAGTTCTCGAAATAAATAAAAATATCTTTAAGAATAAAGTCATAAAAGTTCAATTATATGAAATTTATTATAATTTTAAAGAAATGGCAGCATCTTGTAAGATACAGGTGAAAATTAATAAAAAAAAATTGAATGTAGTTGATATTATTTACTTTGATAAAGATATGAAAATAAAAAAAATTATAGCTTATCTAGGATGAAAATGAAAAAAATAAGTAAACCGTGGGGACATGAAATTTTAATTGAGATGAATAAAAAATATATGTTTAAAGAGTTATTTATGAAAAAAAATCATAGATGTAGTCTTCAGTACCACAATAAGAAAACAGAAACAATTTTTGTTGTTAAAGGTAAACTGAAAATTTTTTTTGGAAAAAGTCTTAAAAAATTAAGATCAAAAACTTTCAAATCTAATCAAACAATAACAATAAAACCAAAAACTATTCATAGAATGCAAGCAATTGAAAATACAGTTTATCTTGAGGCCAGTTCCCCAGAATTTTCAGATGTTGTCAGATTGAGTGATGATTATAATAGAATAGTTTAGTTTAAAAGACTCGCCAGATATTTTTCGATAACTTTATTCATCTTTTTTTGAAAATCTAACTTACCATTTATTTTATTAATTAAATTTTTATATGCTTTCTCAGAAAAATGATAATGACCAGCTGATAAAAATTTGATCATATTATTTTCGTTATTATAATTCCATTTTTTCCACTTTTTTTTATTCAAAACTAATTTTTTGAAATTTTCAATTTCTTTATCTAAACCAAGTTCCACAGAAGTTTGATAAGTAAGGTTTGATTGAATGACACCAAGTTCTGGAGCAATGTTAATAGCATCTATACCATATTTTTTTCTTAGTTTAATTTGATCAAAGTTTAAGTAGTCACAATTGTGCTCCTTAAGTAGCAATCCATTTTCATCTGCAATTCTTTTCATAATTTTGACAGTCTTGATATCGAACTGTCCTACTTGAAAAATTGATTTTACTAGAGATCCTGTCTGACAAACTATAAATTGTTTGTTTTTAAACTTACCAAAAAACAATGCATCTTCAGTAAATTTTTTGAAATTTGTCAAAACACCGTGATCTTCACATCCAAATTCAAAAAAGATTTTTTTATTTTTTTTTTTAGCAACTTGATTACAAAATTCAATTAACTCTTCAGCAACTTCATATTTTGCTTTACCACACTCAGAAGTATCAATATGAAGTATTTCAAAATCGTTAATAATATCCTCAAATAACGATAATTTACAATTTTCAATCTCTTTATTTAAATTTTTTTTATTTTTATCTCTCTTGAATGGTCCACAGTGATCTCGACTCATTATTAAACGGTCATTTTTTTTACTTTTAACAAAGTTTGCGAATTCTCTAGTTGAAAAATTATTTACATAGCCACGACCTAATTTTTCAGTTTCTATTTGATTTCTTGAACAAATTAGCATTATTTTTTTTTTGTATTTTTTTGAAAAAAAATCTAATGAGTTAATTACCTCCACGCTCATAGGCCCAAGCCCTAAAAAAGTATTTTTTATCATTATAATTTGGTATATAGGAAAACTTAATATATAGGATTAACTTTTATATGCTAGTAATAATTCCCACAGCAGGTATAGGTTCAAGATTAGACTTAAATACTAAACATTACAATAAATCAATGATCCAAATAGGCGATGCGCCTGTTATATCAAAAATAATTGACTCATATCCTAAAAATTTCAAATTTATAATTATCACAGGCTATAAGGGTGATCATATTCAAGAATATTTAAAAATAATATATCCAAAAAATAAATTTAAGTTTGTTAATGTAAAAAATTATGACGGCATAGGATCAGGACTAACACTTTCTTTGAAACACTCTTTAAATTTGATAAATAAACCATTTTTTTTTCATGCGAATGATACAATTTTCGCAGACAAAACTTTTTATAAAAATATTTATCGAGATACAATGTTTTTGCACAGAGGTAAAAGCGATACAATGAAGTACGCAACTGTTGAGCTATCCAAATCAAAAAAAAAAATACATAACAAACTTAGTTATCTTATTAAAGACTATCATAATTATACTGGAGTAGGTTTTATTGCAGACATAAAAAAATTTAAAAAAACAATTTTAAATGATGAAGTAAATGAAGGTGAACTTTCATATTTTAAATCATTAAATACTAATAATATTGATTTTAAATTTGTTAGATCATGGTTTGATATCGGAAGCAAAGAAACAAAAGAAAGAGCAGAGAAATTTTTTATGAAAAAAAGTATTCTTCCCAAATTTGATCAAGGAATATTTTTTAGAAACTCAAAAGTTTATAAGTTTTTTACAAATCCAGAGTTAGTAAAAAAAAGATATGAACGATCTATTATTTTAAAAAATTTTGTACCAACTTTAATAAGTAAAAAAAAATATTTTTATATTTATAAATTTGTAAACGGAAAAGTTTTTTCAAAAATAAAAAATAAAAAAAAATTATTAATAAAATTATTGCATTGGTTAAAAAAGGAATTTTGGAAAGAAAAAAAATTAAATAAATATAAGATGCTTTTTTTTCAACAAAAATGTAATAGTTTTTATTATGAAAAAACTCTAAGTAGAATAAATTTTTTGTACGAAAAAAATAATTTAAAAGATCAAAATGAAAATATAAACAATGTTTCTGTAAAAAAAATTTCTTCATTATTTGAAAAAATTAATTGGAAAGTTATTAATAATGGAATGCCTGTCAATTTTCATGGTGATCTCCATTTTGAAAATATAATCGCTAACAAAAATAAATTTACACTCTTGGATTGGAGAGAAGATTTTTCAGGACTAAAAAACTACGGAGATCTGTACTATGATTTAGCAAAAATAAATCACGGATTGATCATCGATCATAATGTTATTAGTCAATCAAAATTTAAAATAAATGTTGAAGGTCTAAAAATAAAATTTAGTTTCTTTAGATCTAAAACTAATATGGAGTGTCAAAAAATTCTTTTTAATTTTATTAAACAAAATAATCTTTCTCTGTATAAGGTCAAAATACTTACTTCTCTTATTTTTTTAAATATTGCTGGTTTGCATCATTATCCTTATTCAATATTTTTATATTACTTAGGAAAACTTAGTTTACAAAAAGTAATAAACGAAAAAGCAAAGTATTGACAAAACCAAAAAAAAAATCTGTAAAGGTAGCTTTTTTTGATAGAGATGGTGTAATTAATTCTTCCAAAATAAATAGAGGTTACATAGGTAAAATAAAGGATTTTAAGTGGATACCTGGTGCCAAAAAAACATTAAAATATTTTAAAAATAAAGGTTATAAATTAATTATAGTCACCAATCAGTCTGGTATTGCGAGAAATTATTTTACATTAAAGGATTTAAATAAAATAAATCGCTATATTAGGAATAGTTTACTAAAAATGAATGTTAAAATTGATGCAATATATTTTTGTCCTTATCATGTTGATGGAGTTATTAAAAAATATAAAAAAAAAAGTTCACTGAGAAAACCTGATAATGGAATGTTTAAATTAGCCCAAAAAAAATGGAATATAGACAAAAAAAAATCATTTATGATAGGAGATCAAAAAACGGATATGATCTTTGCAAAAAAATCTCACATAAGAGGTTTTTTATTTCGTTCTGGTAATCTTTTAAATTTTGTAAAAAAAAGTATAAAATTAACTGATACTAACTAGCAATGTCTTTAAGAATTATACCTAAAATTGATGTTAAAGGTAAAAATCTAGTTAAAGGTGTACATTTAGAAGGTTTAAGAGCACTTGGTGACCCAGCTAAATTTTCTGAATTTTATTTTTCAAATTTTGCAGATGAAATTATTTATCATGATGTTGTAGCAAGTTTATATGAAAGAAATTCTTTAACCGATCTAATTAAAAGAGTTTCAAGAAATGTTTTTATACCATTTGTAGTGGGTGGTGGTATTAGAAATTCGAATGATGTTAAAAATATTTTAGCGTCAGGCGCAGACAGAATATTTATTAATACATCAGCAATAAAAAACCCAGATATTATAGATGATATATCAGATGAATTTGGAAGCTCTACACTTATAATTTCAATGGAAGTTTTTAAAGTTAAAGGGGATTACAAATGTTATATTGATTATGGTAGAGAAGAAACAAATATTGAGCTTTTTAGTTGGATTGAAAAAGTTGAAAATAAAGGTGCGGGAGAGATATTAGTAACTTCAATTGATAGAGATGGAACTGGCAAAGGTTTTGACGTTGAACTATCGGAAAAAATCACAAAAGAAAGTGATATGCCTTTTATTATAGGTGGGGGTTTTGGAAAGAAAGAGCATTTGAAAGAATTATTGACTTGTTCTAGTCCATCGGGAATCTTTATTAGCTCTGCATTACATTATAATTATGTATTAAATAATTTAGACAAAAATTGGTTTAATAATGAAGGGAATTTTGAATTTTTAAAAAAAGATGAAAAATTTGAAAAATTTGAAAATATTACAATCAGCGAATTAAAAAATTACATAAACAATATATGAATAAAAAAAAATACGATATTTGTATAGCAGATTATGGAATGGGAAATGTTTTTGGTTTAAACATGGCTTTAAAAAAAATTGGTCTTAATTCAATTATTACATCTGATCTAAATATAATAGAAAATTCTAAAGCTTTAGTTTTGCCTGGAGTTGGTTCATTCGGTTCTGCCATGATTAATATAAAAAAAAAAAATATAGATATTGCAATTAAGGACTTTCATAAAAAAAAAAAGATAATCATTGGTATTTGTTTGGGTATGCAACTTCTTTTTGATGAAAGTGAGGAAAATAATTGCAAACAAGGATTAAAAATACTAAGTGGAAAAGTTATCCCTTTGCAAAATAACAAAAAACTTAATATAGGATGGTCTCAGAATTACTCAAATATGAACAATGATATTGCAAAAATAATTAATTTGAATAAAACATATTTTATTCATTCTTATGTAGCCTCTCCAAAAGATAAAAGTATTATTCTATCAAAGTCAAAATTTAATAATTTAACATTTTGCAGTTCAGTAAATTATGAAAACGTATATGGTTTTCAATTTCACCCTGAAAAAAGTGGAAATATAGGTCTTTCTATATTAAAACAAATTTCAAAAAAAATATAATAATGAAAGTTCTTTATAATCTTCCTAAAAAAATTATTTTTTGTAAAAATTGTGTTATGAGTAATCAGAGACCTTCCTCGTATCCAGAATTTAAACATACGAAGGATAGAGTTGGAGCAAAATATTTAAACATAGATAATCAGACAGGTATTTGTGACGCTTGTAAAGTTGCAGAGCAAAAAAAAAAAATTGACTGGGAAAATAGAGAGAAAGAATTATTAAAATTATTAGATAAGCACAGAGGTAAATATCAAAATTATGACTGTATTGTTCCAGGAAGCGGTGGAAAGGATAGCGTATATGCGGCACATATTTTAAAATATAAGTATGGAATGAGTCCTCTGACCATAACGTGGCCACCAATATTATATACCGATTATGGTTATGAAAATTATAAAAAATGGATTGAAGTTGGAGGTTTTGATAATTTAACACTGAAACCAAACGGTAAAGTAATGAAATTACTTACTAAACTTTCTATAAAAAATTTGCTTCATCCATTTCAAACATTTGTTTATGGTCAAAAAAATTTAGCTCCAAAAATTGCAAAAATGTATGGCATACCACTGGTCTTTTATGGAGAAAATGAAGCAGAGTATGGGAACCCTATAGCTGAACATGGTAAATCTTTAAGAGCGGATCATTATTATAGTGTAAAAAATTTTGATGAAATATATTTAGCTGGACAACCAATAAAACAAATTAAGGAAGAAAATAATTTAAGTGATAATGATTTATCAATCTTTTTTCCTATTAAAAAAGATGAAATAAAAAAATTTGAAATTGAAATTCATTACTTAGGATATTATTTAAATTGGATACCACAAGAGGCATATTATTTTGCAGTTGATAAAGTAGGTTTTAAAGCGAGACCATTTCGAACCCAAGGAACTTATAGTAAATATAATAGTATTGATGATAAGATAGATGATTTACACTATTATACTACTTATATTAAGTATGGGTACGGCAGATCCAGTCATGATGCCTCTCAAGAAATTAGAAATAATCATATAGATAGAGAAGAAGGTAAATCCTTAGTAAAAAAATTTGATGGGGAATATCCCAGCAAGTATATTGATGAGGTATTAGAATATATAAATTTATCTAAAGATGAGTTTAACAACCTGTGTGATAAATTTAGATCACCACATATTTGGAAAAAAACATCTAATGTTTATTTATTAAGACATACAGTAAATAAAGATGGAACAGATGACTAGAAAAGTCTTAATCACCGGAGGCCTTGGTCTGATTGGAAAAGAATTAATTTATAAACTATCAAAAAAGAAAATTAAACTTACAATTATTGAATTAGAGTCGACGATAAAAAAAAATAAAAACTTTATTAATAATATTCAAAATTCAAATATTTCTTTTATTAGATGTAGCATCCTTGATCTTAAAAAATTAGTAAAATTTTCTAAAGGACATGACAGTTTAATTCATTTAGCAGCTATGTTAGGAGTTGAAAATACAGAAAATAATATAAAAAAATGTTGGGATATTAATGCTCTCGGCACACAAAATGTAATATCGGCTTGCAATAAAAACAAAATTAGAAAACTAATTTTTACTTCATCATCAGAAGTTTATGGGGAAGCCAACACAAATAAAATAAATGAAAATAACAAATTGTTTGGTAGAAATATTTATGCTTGCTCAAAGATTGCAGCTGAAAATATGATATTGAATAATAGATTATTGAATCCAAATTTTAATTTCACTATTCTCAGAGTATTTAATACTTATGGTTTAGGTCAAGTTGCTAAATTCTTTATTCCGAAAATTTGTAAAGCTATTAGAGAAAATAAAAAATTTATCATTAATGGCAATGGCAATCAAACTAGAGGCTATGCATTTGCTTCAGATATTGCTGACGCAATTGTTTTGTGTTTGTTTAAAAAGATAAGCAAACATAAAATTTATAATGTTGGCAACTCAAAAGAGAGATATTCTTTAAAAGAGGTAGTTCAAGTTATTAATAAAATTTTCAAGATAAACAAAAATAAAATAATATATGATAAAAAATTTGTTTTCAACGATCGATTAGAAGGAAGAGAAATTTACAATAGAGTTTGCGATTTAAAAAAAATCAGAAAAGATTTGTCATACAATCCTAAAGTAACTTTAAAAGAGGGATTAAAAAAAGTTTTAGATAAGAAAAATATTATTAGATCAACTTGGTAGACTTTAATATTTTTTGAATTTATTGATTATGTTTATATTTTTTTCAATGATTTTAAAAATTTTTTTACCTGAATTAAATTTAAAATAAATATTTTTTGTTTTTTTTAAATTATTTTTAAATTTTTTATTGTTTAATATAAATTTAATCCTATTTGAAATTGCTTTTTTTGAGTAATTAGAATTAACAATATTTATTGATTGTGGACGACCATTTTGTCTGTTTCCTATATTCAAAACAGGAATTTTTAGTAATGGAGCCTCTATAATTCCACATGATGAATTTCCAATTAAAATTTTTGTATTTGTTAATAAATCTAAAAATTTATCTCTATCAAGATTTTTAATTATCTTAATTTTTTTCATTTTTTTTATTTCATTTGTAATTTTTTCATGACCATAATCATTATTTGGGTATATCCAAATTATATTGCTATCAAAATTATCATTCAAAGCTTCATAAAGGTTTTTCACTTGAGCATTTATATTTTCATTTTCGTTAAGTACTGGATGAAAAATTACAAGAATTATATTTTTGTTTAGTTTATTCTTTTTAATTTTAATATCATCAAGCTGAGGAGCTCCCACATTAAATATACTTTGTTTTTTTTCACCCCAACTTTGAAGTCTTTTCACTGAGTCTTTGCAGCTTGCGAAATGAATGTTGGCAAACTTAGCAATTGCTGCTCTCGCTAAATCATCTATATGTCCAGATTTATCTCCAGCTTGTATGTGTGCTATGGGTATATTCATATATGAAGCTGCGATACAAAAACCTAAAGTTTCAACTCTGTCTCCTGTAAGTACAATTAAATCTGGACTTAGCTCTGATAAAGTTTTGGAAAAACCTTTAACTGCATCTCCTAGATGCATTGGCCAACTAAACTTTGCTTTATTAGGACTTTTGAATTTGATTTTTTTAGAAATTTTTATTTTATTTTTTTTAAAAATACTGATATTAACGCCAAATTTGCTGTCAAGGTAGTTTCCAGTTACGACTGTTTGAATTTTTATTTTAGGATTATTAAAATGTTTTATTACATTATTACTATATGAAAATGTCGCTCTAGAATCAAAGACAAATAAAACTTTTTTCACGATATATCAGACCACTTGATTTTATAATTTTTTGACAGATTTTTATTCGCCTTTTTTTTTAAAATTTTAATAAAATATTTAGGTTTAATTTCATTTAAATTTGGAGCAGGTCTTTTTACTGAAATATTTCTTTTAGAAAAAAACTCACCTTTTTTGATACTTTTAGTTGTTACTACTGACTCTCTAGCCCAACTGATAATTTGTTTTTCTTGAGTATGAATTTTCTTTTTCTGATTTCTTGTTGCTAAAAAGATATCTTTACAACCTTTGACTAACTCATTTAATTCATAAATATTTATGCTAGAGGCATGATCTGGTCCAGGTAATTTTTTATCTAATGTAAAATGTTTTTCTATAATACAAGCACCTAGGGCAATAGCACCAAACGATGTGTAATTATTATTAGTATGGTCAGATAAACCTATTGGGATATTAAATTTTCTTTTAAATTGCGTTATCACTTTAATATCAGAAATTTCAGGGGGACAAGGATAAGCAGAAGTACATTGGGTAATAATTATTTTTTTATTGTGTTTTTTAACAACTTTGATTGTTTCTGATATTTCATCTAAATTTGACATTCCCGTAGAAATTATTGTTGGCAAGCCTTTCTTAGCTATGTATATTTGTAATGGATGGTTTGTTAATTCACCTGATCCAACTTTAAAAACTTTTACTTTAAGTTCTTTTTCCAGAATATCGGCTGACTTAAATGAAAAAGGAGTGCATAAATAATCAACTTTATTTAACTTACATATTCTCTTTAATTCTTGATGTTGTTTTATATTAAAATTTGTTTCTTTTAATGTATCATAAAGAGATTTTTTAAAATTTTTTGATTTTGGAGTTTTAATTAACATCTCATCTTCCAAAACATGAAATTGAAATTTGACTGCTGAAACTCCACAACCTGCAGCTTTTTGAATCATTTTTTTCGCTAAAGACATGCTTCCTTGATGATTAATACATGCTTCAGCTATAATATATGGTTTTTTATCTTCCCCTACTAAAGTTTTATTTATTTTTATTGTTTTCATTCTTCATTAACTTTCTAGCAATTTCTAAGTCTTCTTTATTATTTATGTCAAGAGACTCATATTTATTAGTAATATAATACGGCCAATTTTTTTCGTAAAGTGTTTTAGTTTTAAGAAAATATTTAATATCTACAAAATATAATAAACTATTTTCAAATAAATAAACTTTTCTTTCTTGAGTTCTTCTAATTTTAATATTTGATAAAGATTTGAATTTATTTTTTTTTTCACTGATTTGATCATTGATTTCAGATACAGTTAAACATTTTTTAAATTTTTTTTTTAAACAAAATTTAATAAATTTTTTAATAGTATTTACAGATCTTAAGGGCGAAGTTGGTTGCATAAGTACTAGATATTTTGCTTTGATTCTATAGCTATTTAAAAAATCTATTAAAACTTCTTCAATTAATGATTTATCTTTTGAAAGATTTTTTCTTCTTTCTAAAATTTTTACATTTTGATTTTTACATTCATCAAGAATTTTCTTGGAGTCGCTAGACAAATAAATATCTTGAAATATCTTGGTGTTTAGTGCTTGTTTAGCAGTTAAAAAAACTAACGATTTACCATTTATTTTTTGTAAATTTTTTGCCTTTATTCTTTTTGATCCACCTCTGGCCGGTATAAAAGCAATAATGTTTTTTTTCATTTATAAAAAATATTTTATGCACTATAAAAAACAAATGAGCAATGAAAAAAAAATTAAAGTTTGTCTGATTGGTCCTGGCAGAATTGGTATGAGTTTAGAATTTGATAGTTTGAGAAAAAAACCTGCTACGCATTTTGGCATGTGGATGAAAAACAGATATTGTGATCTTGTTGCAGTATCTGATGTTGATCCTAAAAAATTTTATTTAGCAAAAAAACTTAAGAAAAATATATTATTTTTTACGAATTACAAAAAAATGCTTAATGAAATAAAACCTAAAATAGTGTCTATTTCAACATGGAAAGATAGCCATTACAAAATTACTTCAGATTGTCTTGATTTTGGAATTAAAGTTATCGTATTAGAAAAGCCCTTAGCAAATAATTTAACACAATCAAATAAAATAATAGAAAAAATCAAACAAAATAAAGCAAAAGTTATAATCAATCATAGAAGAAGATTTGATACAGAAATAATTAATTTAGCTATGAAGTTAAAAAAAGGCGTGATCGGAGATATAGTTCAAGTTTCATCAAATTATGTTTATGGTTTACTAACTACAGGAACACATTTAATTGATACATTAAGAATGCTTTTGTATCCAATTGCAGGAGAGATTAAATATGTTACAGGTTTTAAAAATAAATTTAAAGTTTTTAATCCCCCTGGTGACTCAAGTTACGATGGCATTCTTCAATTTGAAAATGGTTTAAAAGCCTCTTTTCATTCTCATAATATAAGGGACTATGATATTTTCGATTTTCATATTTATGGAACTAGAGGTAAAATTTTAATAACTGATATTGGAAGAAGTATATTAAAATATAAAATTATAAAGTCTCCAGAGCACTCTGGTTTTACTGAATTAAGCACTGATAATGAAAAATTATGTAAATCTGACCCAAGGCCACAATTTGAAAAATTATCTCAAAATGCATTAGATTGTTTAAAAATTAAAAATAAACTTCCACTTTGCAGTGCACATGATAGTCATATCGATATGATTATAATTAATTCGATTATAAAAAGTGATAAATTGAAAAAAACAATCAAAGTAAATATTAAATAACAATCAATCTGTAGATAAAATGTGTGGTATTTCATTAATTTCTGGCTCTAATTTAAATCTCCAAAAATCAATCAATTTACTATTAAAAGAGATTCAACATAGAGGGCCTGATAATCAGGACTCTATTATACATGATAATGTTGCAATTGGATCATCTAGATTAAGCATATTTGACCTATCCTCATCTGGAAATATGCCAATGGCTGATAGATCTAATCGATACCTAATATCTTATAATGGTGAAATTTACAATTTTTTAGAATTAAAGGAAAAATTTAATATTCAAACAAAATCTAATTCAGATACTGAGGTATTAATTGAGTTATATTCAAAAATTGGAGATAAAGTATTAGAATACCTTAATGGAATTTTCGCTTTTATTATTTATGATAAATTAAAAAAAAAATTATTTGTTGCTAGAGATAGATTGGGTGTTAAGCCTGTATTTTTTTTTAAAAAAAAAGATTGTTTTATAATTTCCTCAGAAATTAAGAGTATTTTAAAGTTAACTGAAAAAAATATTGAACTAGACTATGAAAATATATCAACTTATTTAAAAACATCATTTTATGATTTTGGTAAAACTACATTTTATAAAGATATTTATCAATTAAAACAAGGTCATTATTTTGAATATGATATAGAGAATAAAAAATTTTTTTTTAAAAGATATTGGAATTTAAATTCTATAAAAAGTAATTACAACACTAAGTCATTTAATTCATTAAGTGAAAAACTAAATTATTTGTTAGAAAATAGTTTTAAAATACAAACTAGGTCAGACACTGATATAGGAGCAAACATCAGCTCAGGAATAGACTCTAAGTTAATGGTAAAATATCTGGAGAAAATTAGAGATAAAAAGATATCATATAACTCTTATTTTTTTGAAGAAAAACAATATAGTGAAAGGGAAGATGTTGAACAATTTGCTGAAGAAAATAAGATAGATGTAAACTATTTTAAAATTACCCCAAAAGATATAATCGATAATTTTGATAATGTATTAGAATATCAAAATGAACCTTTTCCTGGTGTGCCGACAATTGCAAAACATTTGCTAATTAAAAGGGCATATGAAAACAAATGTAAAGTTATATTAGAAGCACAGGGAGGAGATGACTTTGCTGGAGGTTATAAATATATATTCCCATATTTTATAAAAGACTTGTTAAATAGAAAAAATTTTTTCAATGCTGCACATGAAATTAAATGTTTTTGCAAAATTGAAAATATG
>MDTD01039030.1_pt1 | contig 16806 bp, 14 predicted proteins | sample 811221 | NCBI WGS metagenome assembly MDTD01 (sample SAMN05326646, study PRJNA326480) | marine metagenome | isolation source: seawater | place: Pacific Ocean: South West | collected 2011 | reverse complement strand
GTCCAGGAGGAGCCCACAAAGGCTCCTCACTTTTTTATACCAACAATCAATCACTTGAAAAACAACTTACAAGACACAGAGTTCAAGACATTAAAAAACAGGACACAAGAAAATGACTTGTGTCCTGTTTTGTTTTCTATTGCTTATCTGTGTTTCACTGTGACTCTATAGCAAAAGCCAACACACAAAGCACGCTTATTCCGCAGTGTTGTTTAGCACACGACTCATCTGCCGGAGAGCCTGGCGGATGCGTTGTTCGTTTTCGACTAATGCCATGCGGACATAGCCTTCACCCAGGGGCCCAAATGCGGCGCCGGGGGTCATGGCAACTTCAGCTTCTTCGACCAATGCCATGCACATTTTGTTGGTGGAGCCTTCATAACGTTGAAGGTGTTCATCACTGACTTTCGCCCAGACGAACATGGTTGCCAACGGGCCGTTTTCTCCATCGACTTCCCAGCCCAGACGACGCAGGCCGCGCACCATGACATCACGACGTTCCTGATAAATCCTGGCTTGAGCTTCGACGAACTTATCACCTTCACGCATGGCAAGGATCGCTGCGATCTGAACCGCCTGGAAGATGCCATAGTCGTAGTAACCTTTGATGGTACTTAGCGCACTGATCATTTCACTGTTACCACAACAGAAACCAATGCGCCATCCTGCCATGTTGTAGGGCTTACTGAGTGTCGAAAATTCCACGCCGACTTCCTTGGCCCCCTCTGCTTGAAGGAAACTTGGAGCCTTGTAATCTTCAAAACAGGTTTCACCGTAGGCAAAGTCATGAAGCACGATCACTTCGTACTTCTTAGCCATCGCAACAACCTTGTCGAAGAATGCAAGATCGACCGTCATCGTCGTGGGGTTGTGCGGATAGTTGAGGATCATCACCTTGGGGCGTGGCGTGAGTGTGGTCAGGACATGTTCAATGCGTTCAAGGAATGCATCGTCATTACCCAAGGGGACACTGATCGTACTCGCACCGGCAAGGATCACCGCATAGGTATGAATCTGGAACGCAGGGTCTGCTACGATTGCAGTATCACCAGGACCAAGAAGCGCCAGACACATGTGGCTGAACCCTTCCTTGGAACCGATGGTCGCGATGACTTCATTATCCGGGTCCAGGTCGATGTCCCATTTACGTTTCATCTTCAGCGCAAAGTCGCGGCGCAGGTTGTAGATACCCGCTGATGCCGAATAGCGTCCGTTGCGTGGGTCGAGGACTGCTTCACGTATTTTATCGACCACGGGGTCCGGCGCTGCGTCCTTTGGGTTGCCCATGTTCAGATCGATCACGTCATAGCCTGCTTTGCGGCGTTCGTAGATCAGGTGTTTGAGCTGGCCCAGGATATAGGGCGGGAGGCGATCAATACGGGATGCAACTTGAATCTTCATTGGTGAACTCGAATTAATGATTACTATATTACGGCAGATTGTTTTTATTCGTCTGCCAGCTTTGGTTTAACGCACGGTCCAGAACCACCACATCGGCCTGGCGCATCAAGGTCGCTGCCATCTGTCGCATGAGCATCTGCTCCACTTCACGACGGACTTTAACGGCCAAGGATGCTTTAACATCGTCTAATGTTACCGATTGTCTGGCGTTTTTGCTCAGCAGCTTCAAAATGGCAAAGCCGTTATCCAACGCAACCACGTCACTGATCTGCCCAACTTCCAATCTGGCAATTGCTTTATGCAACGCGGTGGGATAGCTCGCATCCACAGGCGAGATAGGGTCCAAGATGCCGTTGGTGGCTTTACTGGCTGGATTTTGGGAAAACTGTTGGACGAGTTGACCGAAGGCTTCGCCCTTGCGAGCACGATTGAGAATTCTTACGGCGTCCGCTGTATTGTCGATCACGATAATCTGCACAACCGATGCTGGCCCATAACGCAACTCATACGCCTGGTTGATTGCTTGATCGGTCACAGTCACCTGATCCGACACCAGGTGTCGCAAAGCAGCTTGTCTGAATAGAAAATCATCAAAGCGGTTTGGCCCAAGTCCTTCACGATCTCGTAGTTGCTTGAGCAGTTGTTCGCCGACCTTTGTATCAGGATGCAATGATGAGACAAAAATCTGGCGTTCGGCTTGAATCTGATCCTCAGTGATGATGGTTTTCCCGAGTTTTTCCCGGATTTTCATGCTCATGATACGTTCACTGAGTACCTGCCCACCTGCTGCTTCAATAAGCGATGGCGTCAGATCAGCCAAGTTCACCGGGACATTGTCGACTTTGGCCAAAGTCTGGATCGATGATGCAGCAGCTTTGGGTGTAACCGATGCCGATTTTGCAGTAGACTGTATGTCTGGGGAAGGTTGCACGATTGACAGCTTGGGGCTGTTTCGAGCACAACCAACTAGCGTCAGACACATCAGCAGGCACAGTGGCATCCGTCTTTTCATGGCGTGAAGCTAAACCGTCAACCGTCTGCTGTCAACGCGCAGGAACAGAACCTCAATGAATCAAACGCAATCGACACACGCTGGCACCGTCCTTTGTCCTTACTGCGGACACCTTCAGGCATCGAGTTCTCATCGCTGTGAGCAATGCCAGGGACTCTTTGAACCGCTGTCCAGAATGGCGACACAAATTGCCATGGGGCCATGGTTCGTCCGTGATGAATCCATGCCCTACGCGCCCGGATGCAGCTTTGAGATCATCAAACGCAAAGCCCAGACTGGCAAGCTCACTGCCCAATCCATCATCCGCGGGCCAAGTACCCATCAATTCTGGATGCATGCAGATCAAGTCCCCGGCATCGCCCATCTGATCGGCATCTGTCATCAATGCAGTTGCAAGGTCAATCCCAAAGAACGGCTTTGCCCTGAATGTCATGCTCCGTTTGACTCGCTGGAACATCGCAATGAACTGGGACTCCAATACCCCAACGCCGAGTCAGCTCATCAGGCACGCATTCAACTCGAACAACTCAAAAATGCTGATCACAGCGATGCTGTGACAACCCCCTCAGTACAACCGCAACCGACACCCACGCCAAGTCCTGTGGCCGCCAAACCACAGCCTCTTCCCGTGACACCTGCTTCTGAAGCCCAGCCGACTGTCGACAGTGCAATCAGCTCACTTGGGCCGGTCGCATCATCGGTTCCGTTGCCTGATTCGACGCAATTAATTCCTGACTCTCAGCAGGTTCATCCTCAAGAATCCGATGAACCGACTCGATCAATCAAGACCGCGGATCTCAACAAGCAAGCTCAGCATCTGTCTGCCACCGTCATCGTCATGATCGTCTGCATTGTGGTGTTGCTGGCTTTGATCGTGATGCTCTATCTGGGGTCACGCAAGCCCGGCGGTGTCACTGGCAAGGAACCGATCCCACGCGAGTTGGGGACCACTGGAGCCTTGCGAGAGGAAACACTCCCCACGGTCTCCGAAGATGCTCCTGCCAAACCAGTGGACATGCCCGATCCGGTGGGGCCGATGCGTCTGCACCAGGTCATCAACGATGCCCGGACACTTGAGCAGCAAGGCCATTCCAGTGAAGCCTTGGCAAAACTCCGTGAATATGAACAATCACTGGAAGATGGTAAGCTGGAGCCTGATCTTAAAAATGAGATCCAGCGACTCGAAAAAATTATTGCCCGTAAAAATGCTGCTTCATTTTTTGGAAGCAGTGAGTAAAAGTAAGGAGAGGGACTAGCGACTAGCGACTAGCGACTTGGGAAAGACATTGATATTTCAAAGCATCTTTGAATACGAAATGCCTTTCCTCAGTCTGATCTCTGATTCTGATCCCTGATAAAAAATGTCCAACACCTCATCTGACATCACTGGCCCACGCTTGTACATGGACAATGCAGCCACGAGTTTCCCCAAGCCCAAAGCCGTCCATGAAGCGATGATGCACTTTGCCACCAAGCTCGGTGCGTCACCTGGGCGTGGCGCCTATGCCGAGGCTCGCGAAGCCGGTCGGCTGATGAATCAATGCCGTGAAAGAATTTGTAAGCTTATTGGTGCTGATACCAGCAAACCTCAGCAGATGGTTTTCACACTCAACACCACCGATGGATTAAACATCGCCATTCGCGGGATCATTGGACACGCCATTGCCAACAACACCACAGGCAGTGACAAGCCACACGTAATCACCACATGGATGGATCACAACTCCGTGTTGCGTCCGTTTAATGCATTGGCTAACAGCAAAGACATCGAGCAGACGCGCATCAAGTGTGACCCGCAAACCGGATTGGCGGACCCTGAAGATATCAAGCAGGCCATCCGCCCCAATACCGTTCTCATCGCAGTGGTCCACGGCTCAAACGTCACCGGCACGGTTCAACCCATTGCAGAGATTGGCAAGATCGCTCGTGAACAGGACATCCCATTCCTCGTTGATGCTGCCCAAACCATCGGTCACATGCCACTGGATGTGGAACAAGCCAACATCGACCTTCTGGCATTCCCAGGCCACAAAGGCTTACTCGGCCCACTGGGGACCGGCGCGCTGTACATTCGCCCCGGCATTGAAGACCGCATGATCACTTCCAAAGAAGGCGGCACCGGCAGTGTCTCGGAACAGGATACGCAACCGGCCTTCATGCCCGACCGCTTTGAACCGGGCAGTCACAATGCCATCGGCATCATCGGTCTGTCCGAAGGTGTCCAGTACATCCTCGACAAAGGCATCGAACAAATCTGGGAACATGAGCAGGGACTCATGCGCATGATGATCGAAGGACTCAGCGAATACGGTGAGATGCCCAACATGACATGGTACGGCCCGCAAGGTATCAAAAACCGATGTGGCGTCTTCTCCGTGCGAGTCGGCGGTTACGATCAACCCCAAACGCTCAGCGATGCACTGGAGTCCCGCTATGGCATCCTCACCCGATCAGGTATCCACTGTGCCCCATTGGCCCACCAGACCTTCGGCACGCATGACCTGGGGGGCATGACCCGATTCTCATTTGGCCCGTTCCTCTCCACCCAAGACGTAAAGTATGCCAGCGACGCCCTTGGACAAATCTGTCTGGAAACTCAGGCGGTGACAAAGTAAAAAGTTAATCAACGGATAAACCACAGAGTCAAACAATTTTCATTTTGGTTCTCTGCCTTTTTTCGGGCTCTGTGACTCTGAGCCTCTGTGGTTAAAAAATAACAATGCCCATACGCAAACTCCCCAAACTGCTCATCAACCAAATCGCTGCTGGCGAGGTGATCGAACGTCCTGCCTCCGTGGTCAAGGAGTTGGTGGAAAATTCGCTTGATGCCAATGCATCACAGATTGATGTCGCCATTGAAGATGGAGGACGTCAGCTTATACGCATTGCGGATAATGGAACAGGCATTCCAGAAGACGAATTGCCGTTAGCCATTGAGCAGCATGCCACCAGTAAACTCACTACCGTCGAGGAACTGTCACATATTGCGACCATGGGTTTTCGTGGGGAGGCGTTAGCATCAATCAGCAGTGTCAGTCGCCTGCGGATCACCAGTCGCGCGACGGTGGATGGGGTGGTCTTGGAAAGTGGCAACGTCTTGGAGACTGCGGGCGCGGAAGTGATGCCGATTGAACCTGCAGCCTGTGCGCCGGGTACAACTATTGAAATTCGAGACCTGTTTTTCAATACCCCTGCCCGATACAAGTTCATGCGTGCTGCTTCGACGGAGTTTGGTCATATATCTGACTTGCTTAATCGCATTGCCATCGCGCGTCCGGATGTGGGTTTCACACTGTCACATAATGGTCGCAAGACTTTGGATGTGCCTGCCACCGAAGACCATGTGCAGCGATGTGTTGATGTACTTGGCAAGCAGTTGGCTGAAGGGTTACTGGAGTTTGAATACCACGACACACCCCGCCCACCCGAGTCTGGGCAGATTCAGACCCCTGCCAGCGTATGGGGTTTGGCTGGACTACCTTCCGTTGCCAAAGCCACCACGAAGTTCCAATACATCTACGTCAATGGTCGATCTATCCGTGATCGCAATTTGAGTCATGCCATCAAGGAAGCCTACCGCGGACTCATCCCGCCGGACAAACATCCGCTGGCGGTGGTGTGTATCCAACTCGATCCGCATGGCGTGGATGTCAACGTCCATCCCACCAAAGCAGAGGTTCGCTTCCGCGAGGTGTCACGTATGCACGGGTTGGTACTTCATGCCATCCGTCAACGCATACTCCAAAGTGACCTGACACCCAACGCAAGTTTCTCCGGGCCGACCAATACGTTTAACCGCCCGGACATTACCGAACTGACTGCTCCCCAGCAATCCTTTGGCGAGTCGGTCGAACAATCGCCCCCCGGAAGTTTTAATCCAAGCTTCCCGCAGCCCGGCGAGACTTCGCAGCAAACCACTGCTCCGACGACCAATGACTTCGTGAACTACTTCAAGAAAATGCAGCCTGACCAAAAGGGCTTTGTCTACGACGAAGTCTCCAAGGCCATGCAGGATGAAGACCCCCAGGCGTTACTCAAACAACCGTCTCTTGATGCATGGGAACAGGCTCAGCGAAACAGTCCCGGCGGCGCCCCTGCTGCTCCCGTGTTGCAAGAGTTCGGCGTATTGCAGATTCATAAAAGCTATCTCATCACGCAGGACGATCAAGGTCTGGTCATCATCGACCAACATGCTTTGCATGAACGTGTGATGTTCGAAGAACTGCGTGAGCGTATTTTGAGTAAGACGCTTGAAAGCCAACGCCTGCTGACGCCAATCACGTTTGAAGCTTCCGCCCGACGCATTGATCTGCTGGATCAGATGCAGTCGTTACTCGAAAAAATCGGCATTGAAGCTTCACCGTTAGGCCCGGACACGATTGCGGTACATGCGTATCCGACACTGCTTTTTGATCGCAAGGTTGATCCCTTGCCATTTATGAATGAACTGTTGGATCAGGCTGAGGATGACAAGTTGGATGTGACCAATCCGAATGTCGATGAAGCGGTATTGCATGAAGTGTTGGACATGATGAGTTGCAAGGCTGCGGTCAAAGCAGGCGATCACATGACCCAGGAGGAGTTAGCTGCCCTACTCAAACGCCGCGACGAAATCGAGCGTTCCAGCAACTGCCCGCACGGTCGGCCAACGAGTATCCGTCTGACGCTTAAGCAGCTTGAGAAGCAGTTCATGCGGTCATAGACTTAGTTAAGGGACGTATGCATATTGATACTCACGGGGACTCATGATGAAAAAAATACTCATACCCGCAGTGTTATCCATCATGATCACTTCGATCATATCCGCCATGATGCTTTTTCTCTCCGCTGAGATTTTGGAAAAATATGGGTACGGCGTTTTCCTGGTCACTCCCTTAATGTGCGGTGCAATCTCATCGGTTCTCTACAACATTGCTGAAAAAAGAAAAATCAAAGAATCACTTTTCGTCTCCTTGCTCAGTGGCTTTATTTCGCTGCTGGGATTTTTTACATTTGGATACGAAGGCGGTATCTGCCTGCTGATGGCTGCACCAATCATGCTCCCCTGCTTTGCATTGGGCGGACTATTGGGGCACGGCATATTCCAATTGATTCGAGACACCATCAAAGGGCAAACGCCCTTCCTGCTGATGCTCGGTCTGCTTCCAATCCTCCTGGGCCTTGAAAGTAGATTGCCTGTTACAGATCACATCCGTCAAGTTCAAACCCGTATTTTCATTGAAGGTGATATCGGTGATGTATGGCAGGAGGTCATTGCCTTTAACACCATCCCTGAGCCTACAGAGTGGTTGTTTAAAATGGGGATCGCCTATCCGATTGATGCTACTATTGAAGGCCATGGCGTAGGTGCGATTCGCTACTGCAATTTCTCCACCGGCTCATTTGTCGAGCCCATCACCCAATGGAATGAAAACAAGCTGCTCGCATTTGATGTGACTGCCCAACCCTTACCCATGACGGAGATGTCACCGTATGTGAACATCCATCCGCCACATCTGGATTGGGCATTTGTATCCCATAAAGGACAGTTCAGACTCAACCAATTGGCGGATGGCAAAGTCGAACTCATCGGCACGACGTGGTTCCATACCGAGATCGGCCCGGAGTTTTACTGGGGAAATATCTGTGAAGAATTGATTCACATCATCCATCTGCGCGTATTGAATCACATCAAACAGTCGGTGGAAACAACTGACTGATTTCCATAAAACAAAAGGCTCTTCCGTTAAATCAGTGGTTTGGTTTCCATTCGATACCTCAATGATTTGCTTGCCAGGGAGCTAACGCTCCCCGGACCCCTTGACGAGTTCATAGGACCATCATTCATTGATCGCTTCAAACAAGACATACAAGGCTATAAGGCAGCGGCTCAAGGGTGGTGATACCTTGCCTTGTGCGTATTGCCTCCTGTAGTGCCACGTGCGTTGGGTGGGCCAACAGGACCTTAAGCAACGCCGGCCACTCACCTGTGATTTTACGAGACCTGCACGCCCCGGAAGCCTTCGCCCCCGGAATTTTCTCCGGTCCCTCAAGTTTTCGCTCTGCGGTTTACCATCAGTATCCGTAGACGATCTGAGCGTGCAGGTCTCCACAGGCAACCGGTGAGTGGCCAGCGTTACCCCACAATGTCGGATACCCCTGTAACGTCCATGGCGTCAGTGCAGCGAAAATGCACAATGGTGCAACTCGCCACACATGAACCGTTACCTTGTTTGTCTTTAACGAAGCGTCCTGTAAATGTCAGACGCATGGACTAGCGAAGGGGGCCGGGGAGCGATAGCTCCCTGGCATGAAAATAGACATTGATGAAATACCATCAACCACAGATTCTGCGGATGAGCCAAACACATCAAGACACTCAAGGTATCCGGCAAAAGATGTCGAACTATGCCGTAATCAGACTCACCACTTGATAGGTGACGAAGGAGGCGCTGTAGGCCAGCACGGTCATGTATCCGAGTTGGAACATGGCCCACTTCCATGAGCCGGTTTCGCGGCGAGTGACGGCCTGAGTTGGCAAGCATTGCATCGCTAGCACGTAGAACACCAGCAGGCTAAAACATGTTGCAGTGGAGAAGAGCAATTCACCATCAGGCTTTCGAGCTTCGCGGAGTCGGTCGATGAAGGCGTCGGGATTTTCCTCTGCAACGTCTTCGCCCACGCCGTAGACCACGGCTATGGTGGAGACGATCACTTCACGTGCTGCGAAGCTGGTGACGACACCGACACCGATCTGCCAATTAAAGCCAAGGGGTTTGACGATAGGTTCGATGAGTTTGCCTGCCATACCTGCGTAGGAATTTTCAAGTGCATGTTCACTTTCACGGACATTGGCTTTGTATTCCAAGGCGTCGGCTTCTTCGGTTTGGCCTGCAGTTTGGAGTTGGTCGATTTGCTGGCGCATTTGCACGACGTCTGCGGGAGGTTCCACTGTGGGGAAGGTTGCCAAGACCCAAAGGGCTATGGAGATCAGCAGGATGATCGTGCCAGCCTTTTTGACGAAGATCATCGCCCGGTCATAGGTGATGAGCAAAGCCGTCCGGAGACTGGGGATTTTGTAGCTGGGCAATTCCAGAACCAGCGGTTTGGTCTGGCCGGGGAGAATGGTTTTTTTGAAGATAAAAGCGCAGACCAGCACAGCAATGATGCCCAGTGAATAGGCACCGGTAAAGAGCAATGATGCCTTGGCGGGTTCATCTCCAAAGAGCAATGCCGTCACCATCGCATAGACAGGTAAGCGTGCCGAACAGGTCAATAAGGGCAAGGTCAAAATCGTCACCAATCGGTCACGTTTATCTTCGATACCTCGCGTTGCCATCAGGCCGGGGATGGCGCAGGCATGGGCCGAGAGCATGGGGATAAAGGCTTTACCAGGCAGTCCGACATGACGCATGAGTCGGTCCATGACAAAGACGGCACGTGAGAGATAGCCGGTATCTTCAAGTAGAGACAAGCAGAAAAACAGGATACAGATTTGAGGCAGGAAGATAATCACCCCGCCGATACCGCCGATGACACCGTCAACGATCAGGCTGTTGAGATGTCCTTCGGGAATGTAGCTGCCTACAAATTCCTGTGCCCATCCAAAGCCAGCATCGACCATGTCCATGGGTACGGATGCCAGCGAAAAGATCAGGTAAAAGACGCCAACCATGATGGCAAAGAATCCGAAGATGCCTGCTACGGGATGCGTCAAAATCCGGTCAATGCGATCTGTCTTACGACCCACTGCGACACGTGACGATTCAAGACAGGCTTCGGTGACTTTCTCCGCCCAGTCGTAACGTCCCTTGTATGGACAGGAGCAGCCGGCACAGGTGTCGTGCAGCAAATGTGGTACGGCTCGGTCGGTCTCTTTCTGGTGAATGGAAAGATGCAAGACCTGCTTGAGTTGCTCAATGCCTTCACCTGTTCGAGCAGAGACTGGCACCACCGGGCAGCCTAACTCTGAAGCAAGTTTGTCTGCATCAATCTTCAACCCGTCACGACGTGACAAGTCGATCATGTTCAACACTGCAATGGTGGGAACTTTGAGTTCGATGACCTGACTGATCAAAAAGAGATTGCGTTCGAGATTTGTCGCATCCAGGACCACGACCACGGCAGCAGGCTTGGCCATCCCCGGCGTTTGTCCGAGTATGACATCGCGGCTGATCCGTTCTTCATCGGTCGCACCTGCGATGCTGTACAAGCCAGGCAGGTCGACGATATTCACACGATGGCCGTCCATGAGATCCATGGAGCCTTCGGTTTTTTCGATGGTGATCCCCGGGAAGTTACCTGTCTTGGCACGTAAACCAGTGAGTCGGTTAAAGAGCGTGGTCTTGCCTGCATTGGGATTGCCGACCAAAGCGACAACGTTCTCTCTGCGGACAGGTTGGAGAACCTGCAAAGAGACATCGGAATGATTTTCGGGTGGCGTAGCTGTACCGGGCATACTTATTTACTCACAACATTGGGCCTGGTGACAGGCATCGACGGTTATACGCTTGGCAAGACGATGGGCAAGACCAATACGGGACCCAAGCACGCGGAGAATCATGGGATTGCCTGCTTTGAGCAATTCAATGCGACGGCCAACACAAAGACCAAGCGCTTTGAGACGGTCTGCCTGCTCCTGATCAGGTTCATTGACTTCGACAATCAATCCGACCTGACCGGTTGAAAGTTCGCAAAGCGAGAACTTTTCACCTGTTGGAACAAGCTGATTGAGTGAAATATTTACAGATGGATTGGCTTGTGACATCCCGTTGAGTCCTTAATGTGTTGGAGCAAACAAAATAATCGCATCCAATTTGTATTGCGACACAATATCATCAAATTGCCCATTCCTCAACATTCCTACAAAAGTGTACTGTTGGTGGTTTGTAGCAATTGATATTCCAATAGATGTTTGTGTCTTTTTTTGAACACTTTGAAGGCAATTGGCGCTTATCAAGCCAACATGTGCACAAAAAAGCAGCCTGCCGAATGACAGGCTGCTGTGTCATTTTGTTAATTATTACGGTTTTACGGCGTCTGCAATGCTTTTGCAAAGGCGCTGATCCGTGGATCACTATGACCAGCGGCGGCGGTGACGGCTGCAAGGTCGTCACTGTGAGTCGCCAGGTAAACCAGTCTCACCGTCACGTTATCCGACTGAGCTGCACCGTTACAGACATTGGGGAACAGGCTCTTGCCAGCCGAACCTGCTGGGGTGAACAGTGTCATCCACGCCTGCCCCAGGGCACCGAGATTAGCGAACTGGTCGTTGACTGCAGTGGCAATGCGTGTTGCCTGTGCCTGCATCTGTGGCAATTGATTGAGTGATTCAGTCAGACTGCACAGCGTGGCAATGAGCTTCATGTGACTCAATGCATCGGTGGGTGATTTGAACTGACTGATCCATGCATCAATGTTGCCGGGGGTCGGACGCATGGCAGTGCGGTCGATGAACTTGAGCAATGCAACGCCTCCCATTGGGCCGGTGGTCAGACCACCTTTGGCAGTGTTGCGTGGGTCTAAAATGGCAGTGACTGAAAAGCCGATGGCTGCAGCAGGATTCTGTGCCATCATCAGACCAAGTTGCCCACGATCCAATCGCACAGGTACCGTGATCGTTTGACGAGAGTCCAAACGAAGCGAGCGGCCAATATCGACCATCACAGGTGAGACACCTTTGATCGGTTCACCACCTCGCCATGGGGCAAGGTAGATGGCCATCGTCGTGGGCAAGGTTCCAGCGGGGCCAAGTGTCAACGGATACTCAGATGTATTTCGCAATGTGACTTCTGCGACGATCGGATCAAGATACCCAAACTGTTTGGGCTTCACGTCAATACCAAGTGAAGTCCAGGAACTGCTACGCGTACTCAATGGCATAAGAATATTCGTAGGCAAATCGCTGATTGCATCAATAAGCTTCTTGGCATCGGCACTGACCACAACACGCTGGCCAGTCGATTTCAGATCACTTGCAGCCATCATGCCCGCAGGACTTGAAGCTGACATGCGAATGGTCTTCTGCAAATAACCGACTTGTAATTCAGTGTTCTGACCTTGTGTACATTTGGCTAAACCATACACCGCCCAGGGATCGGTTTCAGCTAAAACATGCAGGGCATTGGCCGCATCGTCATAACGCCCCTTGCGATAGTGAACCCAACCCAGTGTCCGTTGGATCAGGCCGTTGTCAGGATTCGCTGAGGCATATGCCATGACTGCCTGTTCAAAGCTTGTTGAGATCGTAGGACCAAACGCAGCAGTCCACCATGCCAGTTCAAGTGCAGCTTGGACATCTCCCATATCAACGCGTTGCTGAAGTCGACTGCGAATGCTGTTAAATACGGCAACCGCTTCATCATTGCGACCATTCTGACTGAGAATCGCCAGCTTCAATATTAAGGTATCCATCGGCACGGCTTTGGGATCGGCTTGACCGGCGGAAAAGCCCATCGTGTCAATCATATCCAAAGCCTTGTCGGCCCGACCACTGGCAGCCATGCTGATCATCCAGTTGGTCAGGAATTTATCACCACCCTGGCGGACACCCAGCGTGCTGGCAATGACATATTGCTTCTGAGCAGCTTCATATGCACCCATACTCGCAAGCAGGTCAGCCATCAGGTGTCGGGGCATATCGTCAACCGGAGCAGCTTTGATCATGTGCAGAAGCATCTGGCCAATCGCGTAATCCGAACCACCACGGGAAACCGCCAACTCATACATCAGGCGGGCAGCATCACGGTTGGATGGATCAAGCGTCGCTGCTTCCTTAAGCCAGAAGCCAAAGCGTGTACTGTCACCAATCTGCTGGTACAGCGAGGCAAGGTATCCAGCGACGCGACTGCGTAGTGCGCTGGACATCGCATCCTTGCTGGCAGCATTAAGGAACTGTTCCAAGGCATCGGCTTTGGCCTCTGATGTGGTTTTGCCACGAAGACCTGCAAGGATCAACTGCAAACCAGCCGCATCATCCGAAGGCTTAAGCTGACAGTAACGCCTTAACGCATCGGCGGCGGCATCAGTGTCACCAGCCATCTGCGCAAGCGTTTTACGCAGCAGCCAAGCATCAGCATCACTGGGATCCGATTGGATCGCCAGGTCCACCATCATCCCAGCTCGGATGAGTTGGCTTGTCCCAGGCTGTGCCTTTTCAAGCAAAATGTTGTTGGCAATACGAAGCAATTGATCAGCCATCAAGCTCTGAGGCGTGCTGGCCAATACCGTTGCTTCTGCTGCCCAAGTCCGAGAAAGCGGACCGACAGCCAACAAGGTTAATAGTGATAAAAGTAAAAAGTAACGACCCCACGTGTGCACATTCCGTTGCAAAACACGTCCTCCTAATTTGCGTCCATGCTCAAGAAGTCAACACTATGCCAACAGGTGGCTGGCAAGAAAGACCCCATAACCGAGTGCGAGCCATTGAATGGTGCCAATAAACACCTTCAATAAGCCTGTAATGCCTATCGGCTTTTTAGGGCCAATCGCATCAACGACAACCACAAGGAAGACAAACAGGCCCGAAGCAATGCCCCAAATGCCCGCACAACGCAGTAGTTGCCCGACTCGTACCGGATCCTCAACCACAGTAGGGATAGGCTGGAGCAAAAGCACCACGCCTATCAGGCATAAAATCGCAGTCCAGACCGTTCCAAGGCTGATGCGCAATTGGTGCATCGTTCAGCCCTTTCGCTAGCTCTGGCTCAATCACCCGTCCAGACATGAATGCCCTTGTGTAGACATCCTTGCCGATTCCATTAAGTTGCCTGCAATCAATCACTTCCAGTGAACAAGTATCATCAGGAAGTCTGGCAACCTTCAGGAGCCCTGGTCAAGCCTCGTGCCAAATCACTCATAAAAGCCTGAGTCGACTGGACCACTGCGTCCGACCCAAGTCCACGAGCCTCGGTGATACGCCGAACAATCGCCGATCCCACGATCGCCGCGTCAGCGACAGATACCACTTGTCTAACATGATTATCGGTCGATACCCCGAACCCAACTGTAATAGGAAGCTCAGAAATTTCTCGCATCCTGGCAACGCGTGGTGCCAAATCGGGCGGTAAATCACTTTGCTCGCCAGTAATCCCCGCTCTGGCAAGCAGATAGATAAAACCACTACTGGCCTTGGCAATTTCAATCGCGCGAGCCTCCGGAGTCGTCGGCGCAATGAGAAAACTCAAAATACCGCCATGCTTGGCAATCAACTCTCGAACTTTCGTCGATTCTTCATACGCCAGATCAGGAATAATGAACCCGTCAATCCCTGAATCAATGGCATCCTTAATGAAGCCTTCATCGCCAATCTTATGCACAATCGAATAACTGACCATTGCCACCAACCCGATATCCAGCTTGCTGCGATGCTCTGCAACCATCTCCAAAATGGCTTTGGATTTGATGCCATGTTCCAAGGCCCAGGTCATCGATGCCTGAATCGTCGGGCCATCAGCAACCGGATCGGAAAAAGGAAAACCCAACTCGCAAATGCTCGCGCCAGCGTCTTGAGCAGCATGAATCAAACGAGCAGATGTCTGGATATCAGGATCGCCCATCGTCAGGTAAGGCATCAACGCCTTGGTGCCCTGCTGAGCATGATTTGCAAAAATTTGGTCAATGCGGTTCATCCTTACAAGATACCGCCATATCAAGAGATGAACAAGCCTCAACTCCCACGATTTCGATTCAATTCAATGACTTTTTAATTGCCATCCAAACACAACCGGCCTAGAATCAATCAAGCTGTGCAAACGTTTAACTTAATCGGGATACCAAAAATGCGTCATCTACTCTCCAAAATTCGACTTTTCGTCCTGTTTGTCACTTTTTTACCCTTTTGTGAACCCATACAGGCACAAACAGACAGCAGCAAGCCTGGCCAAACCACCATCGCCACCTGGCAGGACAATCACACCGCAGCCTTCATGCTCCTCTTCGATGACTCCTGGCCAAGTCACTTTCAAGTCGCCATCCCAGCCCTGATCGAACGACAAATGTTCGGGACCTTCTACCTCAATCCCGGTAAAGGCGAGTTCACCAATTACAAAAACAAATGGGCCACCGAAATCTGGAAGACAGGCATGGTCTACGGCAACCACACCATGACCCATAAAGGTGTCAAAGACTTCGAAGATGCAAAACGTGAAATCGGTGACTGCACCCAAACCATCCTCGACATGGTGCCTGGCAAAAATCCGCGACTCATCTCCTGGGCCATGCCCGGTGTCGGCAAAGGAAAGTGGAACATCACCAAAGACCAACTCAACGCCCTGCTCAAAGAATTCAATCTCATCAATCGCCCAACCTTCAGAGACCACGGTGCCGTCTACCATCTCAAAAAAATCGAACACTACACCAAGCTCGTCGACATCGCGATTCAAAAATCTGAACTAGGCTACGTCATCATCCACGGCCTGGAACGTCGAGCCCCCATGAACACCAAGTGGCAGGACTTCTGGCCAATGAATCAAGACCTCTATTACCAACTCCTCGACTACATGGCTTCCAAACGCGACGCCGGCCAGCTTTGGATCACCGACCATATCTCTGCCCATCAATATCAAACCCAACTCCAAACCGCCAAGGTCCAACTCCTCAGCAACGACTCCCAACAGATCAAACTCAAACTCACCTGCGATGCCGACCCGCAGTTCTACGATCATCCCATGACGCTCAACACCATCGTGCCTGCCTCATGGAAAACTGCCACCGTCAAACAAGGCGATCGCGAAACAAAGATTGATATTCAAAATAGCAAAGCAATATATCACGCCCTACCAGACAGCTCGACCATCACGCTTCATGAAATTGATTAAAGGCTATCCAATTAAACGCCCTGATTTTCCCTGACAACATGCGATACTCATCCAATTTTCCGGCGCAACAATTACTGTCTATATATACAACTCCAATATCCAATTTTAATTCTTGACACTTTTATCCTTACAGTGAATAATAATGACTGATGCGGGGGTCCGTTCTCTCGCGCTAGCGCAACATAACCACAAGTTAGCGAGTAGCACTCACAATGGGATTTCGAGATTGGATTGAAAAAGACCATTCCCAATCAATTCCCTTTGTAATTTTGTCTTTTCTTCTAGGGATTTGCATAGAGACTGTCATCTGTTTTGTATTAGCTGTTATCCCATTGTCACTAATTTATATGGCCTGCACAGGTTTGGGCGTACCAGAATCCATTTGGAATATCATTCATTATCCATGCCTGTTTTTTTGCATGGCAAGCATTTTGTTTTTGTGGGTTCGAAAGAATTTTGATGAAAGTTACATTTTATGTCTACTCCGTGGTAAGTTTCGCTAACCTCTATATGGCCCCTGATGTCAAGTACAAATATTGATCGCGCCACGACTTTTTTCAGTAGGTGTCGTGTTGTTTTCTTTTGCAGTTGGTGATG
>MDTD01015186.1_pt1 | contig 16806 bp, 13 predicted proteins | sample 811221 | NCBI WGS metagenome assembly MDTD01 (sample SAMN05326646, study PRJNA326480) | marine metagenome | isolation source: seawater | place: Pacific Ocean: South West | collected 2011 | reverse complement strand
GTCGGGTGGGAATCGAACCCACGACCTTGAGCTTAAAAGGCTCCTGCTCTGCCGATTGAGCTACCGACCCAGTTACTCATTGAATAATACACTATTTTATATATTAAATTTAAATTATTCTTCTTCTGAAACGCTGAAGTTAATAGTCTCAGAAACTTTTTCTTTTGCTACATCTACAATATTTGACAATTCATTTTTTAATTTATTTACAAGATTTAATGCATCTTCTTTTATTTCATCATCTTTTACGGTATTTTCAACTATTTGAATTAGTTCATTAAAAGATCTTGAAATAGATTCTTTAGTTTCCTTTAGAGAGTTCTTTAAATCTTCGACATTTTCTTCGTTAGTTATATTAGATTTTATTTTTTTTGACATATTTGTTAAATCGTCAGAAAATTCTTTCCAATTATTTTCTTCATTCATCTTTAAATATTATATTAACGGATTAAAAGTTTGCTTTATCTTTAAATTTAAGATTAGGATTTCTCATAAGTCTTTGCTTAGCCCATCTTGCTGGAGCGATTAAACGAAAGAATGGTGGTAAAAATGGTCTGCTATATTTCAAAAATTTTAAATTAAATTCCAAAATAATATTCTTTAGCTTTGTCTCTTTAATGCCGTAAAGTTCCTTAAATTCTTTTGGTAAAGTATTAAAAGCTGTGAATGCAATAAATGGCCAGATTGGTTTAATATGAGTTGGGACAGGACCTCCCGCTATAATGTCTTGCACATCTTTTGCTACATCAGTATAAATTAGGTATTCAGGCTCTTGAGATTTTTTAATTACCCAATTTTTTAAACCCTCATGTGTTTTAGGCATCTTCTTAATATCAACCAGTACTAACTGTGCGGACTTCATGTTTTCTAAATGATATTGATTTTTTTCTTCATCAGAAAGTTTTTTTACTGTTTTTTCATAAAAATAAATTGAAGATATCTGTAAACACGCATGAACCCAAAGTAATTGCTCATGATCTAGTGCGTCATAATAACCTCCAGATACTTCATCTTCACCGTTTATTACTTCATGTAATTTATTTATTCTATGAGCACTATCATCAGCCTCCTCTTTTGTTCCAAAAGTAACAGAGTTCTGTAGAGATAAAGTTCTTATTAAGCGCTTCCATGGATCACGCTGATAAAATGAGGTCTGTCTTGCACCAGCAGCAATTAACGGATGTGCTGCATGCATAAGCAAAGCTCTAGCTCCTCCAAAGAGCACAGTAATCTCTTTATTTACTTTCCACATCATTGATTGTGGACCAAAGTATCCTGGGTCAGCTTTCATGAAAAAATAATATTATGCTTTATGTCTTATATGTAATTAAAATCTAGCATAAGATTAAAATATGGAAAAAAAAATTAAATATATTACTTATCAAACTTTTCCTGCGAAAACAGCTAACTCGATTCAAACCATTTCTACAGTAAAATATTTTGCCAGGGCAGGTTTAAAAACTATCTTAATTTATCCATTAAGAAATTGGGATAGCTCTAATAATTTAGAAAAAATAAAAATGAATTACGGATTCCAAGACAATATTGAATTAATTGGCACTATTCACCCCCTACCTTTTAAGAAAATAAAACCCTTAGAAAGATATTGGTATTTAATCAGCCATTTCTTATGGTCTTTTTTTACAGTGCAAAAATATTATGAAAATAAAAATGAAATGTATTTTACAAGGTCAGAATGGGTTTTTTATTTTCTTTCAAAGAAAAAGGCAAATGTTATTTATGAATGTCATCAAGTTTCAAAGTTAAAAAAAATACTCGTAAATTCAAGCCTAATAAGCAACTCTTCAAAGGTTATAACTTTGACAGACAATATTAAAAAAGAACTGAATTCTGATTTCAATGACAGAATAGAAATCATAGGCAGTGCATATGATGATGATTTTTTCTTTAGTTCTTCAATGAGAAAAAATGAAATAGTGTATGCCGGGTCTCTATTAAGGTTTGGACAATCTAGAGGTCTTGAAATTCTTTTTGATAAATCTTTGAATCTAAATTTGAAAAATTTAAAAATTATTATCATCTCTTCTGATGAAGAAGGAATAAATTTTTTTAATGACTTGATAGGTAGAAATGAACTGAATTTGGATTTTCACATAATATCAAAAATTAATCAAAAGGAAATAGGAGAGATTCTTGCACATGCAAAAGTAGGATTATTAGTTAACAACAATACAAAACATGCAAGTCTCTACTCATCTCCTATAAAGTATTTTGAATACCTAGCTTCTGGGTTAAATGTTGTTGCAACTGATTTAGATAGTCATAGAAAATTACCATTGAGTGACAAAATAGAATTTTATGAAATAGATAACATACGCTCTTTCGAGTCAGCAATTATAAACGCAATTAATAAGAGTAATAAGAACAATTCTGATATTGATAATTATTCAATGAGCAAAAGAGTCGATAGAATTTTAAGCTTATATAAATAAGCGCGTCTGGAAGGACTCGAACCCTCAACCCCCTGATCCGAAGTCAGGTGCTCTATCCAGTTGAGCTACAGACGCTTTTCTTCAAGAATAGAATAAATTTTATTGGTTCTTTCCTGCCATGACAAATTTTCTCTAAAGGATAGATTTTGTTTTGAATATTGTATAATTTTTTTTCTATTTGATTTTAAAAGACAGTCTTTAAATATTTCTACCAGTGAATCAAAATTTTCTGCTTTGTAGAACTCAATACCAATTTCATCCTCAAATAATTTATTTGACTTAACATCAGAAGCAATAATCATAATTCCCGTTGATATATATTCAAATAATTTTAGTGGAGACGCATAGAGTGAAATATGCTCATCTTTAGGATATGGAACAATACCAATATCAAATTCTTTCATATATTTTGATACATTTTCTTGATTAGTATTCTCAATAAGGTTTAATTTTAAATCAAGGTCTTTATGACGATTTAAAAGTTCAAAGTGTTCGTTTTTGGTTCCTCCAACAACAGTGAAATGAACATTTTTATAAATATTCATAGGGTTTCTTTTGCTCAATTCTTTAATCGCAAAATCAAGAGCACTGATAGAGAATGAGACACCTTTTTCTACTCCATATGTATTTAACTGGCCAACATAACCTATATTTAAAATATTTGAGTCTAAAGAATGGTTAATTTTTTGAGAAAATAAATTAATATCGACACCATTGGGTAGAAAATAAACTTTATTATTTAAATTTCTAATTTCAATATCTTTTTTTCCATGTTTTGAAGTAGAAATAATCAGTGTGTTAAAAAAGCTCTTACGATCAATCAACTTCAAAAATAAAGCTTGTATTTTTCTAGCTCTACCATGCATTTCATAAATGACTTGATTTTGTATTTTTGAGGATGCGTATAGAAGAACAGAACTTGTTGACCAGTTCACTTCATTATTAGTATTTGGAATTAATCTAGAAACTTTTTTACCCCACAAATATGTAAAGAGAAGCCAAAGAAATTGTTTTAGTATTTTTGGCGATAATTCATAAAATTTGTTTGCAGTAATATCAAAGATATCAATTTTTATAAAATTTATGTCTTCTGTATTTGAAAAATATTCTTTTGGGTGTTTTTGTATGGTCTTTAAATTTGAAGTTGATGGATAATAAATATTTACAGAACCATACCTAGCAAATGACTTTGCGTTTGCAATTATATGAACGCCGTATGCTCTTTCTGTTGGAAATCTTCCAAACAATAAAAAGTTAAAATTTTTGCTCATTCTAATTAGATTTTAAGTCACTATTTAATCAATTAGTTCTATTAAATATTAAATTTTGGATGTCGAAAAAATGTATTCGAGAATCATTAGGACGTACATACATATTGCCCTTATAAGCATCTGAAAAAACATAGTATTTTGGAGTAATAATATTAAATAAAATTATCAAAATAAATAATCCGTTAATTACTTTGATGTTGTACAAGTTTTTATTTGATAAATATATAACCGGAATAATAAATAATAACCAATATCGTGTATTGTCACCGCCAGAAACAATAAATTGAATATTGATACAAAATACAGAAACTATCAAAAGAAAAACATCATTTAAAGACTTAGTTATAAATGGCAAGAGTACTAAAAAAAATTTAATTGATGAGAATAAACCCAACCAATAGAATTCTGATGATTTATTAAACCAAAAAAGAAGATCGTTTTGTAGTGGTAGTAGGTAAAATTCCCAACCATTCGTTCCAGGTGAATCACTTTGTTCTAAATAAAAATAAATAGGCAAGTAGAGAAAAACTAATAGTGCAAAATTTGTTATTTTTTTTATTAAATTTTCATTACCTTTTATTAGAAAAAATATAGGAAGCATCACAATAGCTGCTTCTCTTGTTAGTAAATTTAAAAAAAGATAAAAATAACATTTGTTGTTATTTAAATTTTGTAATGCCAAAACGTACAATAACAATGACAAAATGTCTGGATAACCACCATAAATAATTGTAAATTGAAATACCATTGTTGTTGATAAACCAATTAAATATAAAAATCTTAATGAGAAATCTATTCTTTTTTGAAAATAATAATCCACTGATACAAGGAACAAAAATAGGATGATTATATTTAAAATCTGTATGTCTATATTTGCAATATAGGAAAGTAGAGGCAAAAGTATTCTTTGTGGAAATCTTGTGCCCTCAAAGTAAGGAAGGGTTTGTGATAATTCTTGATAATAAAAACCAAGAGAAGTTACAGATGTAGAAATTCCTCTATTTACAAAAACTCCAAAAGTAAATGCTATCAAAGAGGCTAGAATCGAATGTACGATTTTTATATTTTTTACTCTTTTAATTAGGACATCCATTAACCCATGCTTCTTTTATAGACTTTTTTGAATTTAAATAATGGAATTCTTTGTTTTCTGATTTTTGATTTCTAATATCATAATCTTGCAAATAGTATCCCTCATCTGCATATAGTTCGATATTTATTGATGATGCACTATCTACCTCATCTACTGAATAAAATTTTACCTCTACAAAATTTGAAGATAATACAAACAGTATAAGTAATGAAACTAGTTTAGGATTTAAATTTAATCTACCAAAAAGAATAACTAATGAAATTAGTACCGGCATTAAATGACCCTCTTCAGTTGGAAGTCGAAAGAAACTTAACTCAAATAATAAAATTGTAAATAATAACAAGTAATCTAATTTCATTTTTTGCATTTTAAAATTCTTTAATAAAAAAAGAATTACTACAGACCCCAAGGTCCCAAGTAAATTAATATGTTTTAAAACAATACGTCCAATGCGATCAACTAAAGACATTTCAGTGTTAGTTAAGTTTAATATACATAAAAACTCAACAGGTTGTGACATAACTCCTTGTTCGAAATAGGCGGAATACAAATTATTATAGGGAAAATAATAAAAAGTAAGTATCAGAAATATTGTCGTGAAAGATATTGAAAATGTTTTTCTAAAATCATTTTCGATAAATAATGAAACAAAAATTATTGCAAAAAGAAAAATTAGATTACTTAATCTTGATGCAATCGAAATAGTTAAGCAAATTGGAAGTATAAAGATAAATCGTTCTTTATAGAGATAAATATAAAAAGACAAAAATCCAAACAAGCTTCCCAAGGCATAATCAATTACTGAAATACTAGAAATGACATAAACTGGAGAAATTATCAATAGTATGAAGAACAGATAATTACTTAATTCATTTTTAGAGAAAAATGAGTAAATCAGATAATTTAACAACAAAACTATAACGAATTGAAAAAACAGCAGTATTTGTTCAAGTGAAATAAAGTTTATTAACTCAGAAAATTTAATTAATGTTGAAACAATCAATTCATACCCAGGGAATCCGGGTGGCCTTGATGGAATGTAGGTATTGTCGTCAAAAAAATTAAGATGTGTACCGATTAAGGCGTAAGAATCCCAGTCAGAGCCTAAATTGGAATTTATAAAATTCGGTAAAAAAAACAAAAAAGAAATTACTCCGGAAAGATAGTAGAAATAAATTTTTTTTATTTTTTCCATATTGAACTAGATTATAAATAAATTAAAAGAGAAAAATAGATTTATATTTATTTGTTCATACTTATGAGATCTGAGAAGACAAATACAATATTTTTTGTAATTAAATCCTTATAATAAATCTTTATAGCATCTGGAGTGTTTGGGGTATTAAAGACTTTGTATTTAGGTTGTTCAGGAAATCCAAAATTATACATTGCACTGTATTCCAGATTTATTATGGTTTCAATTGGGTAAAATTCAGAGTTTTGACCGTCAATTAACTCAATTGCGTGGAGTTGAATATATTTATAATTACACTCATCTAAATTAATATTGATTCCACAATATGAATCCTCAGGAAATTTACCATCTTTAGGGTAGTCAAATGATGTAGCCCAAATTTTTATTATTGCACACTCATCAATTTGGTAATATTCAGACTTTATAAGCTCATGAGAATTCAGTTTTGCGTTTATATTATTGTTTGACTTGTTTTGTAGTTCTTCAGATTCACTACAAGATGTTAAAAATTGATTACTCATTTTCTTTCTATTAGATTTCTTCTTAAGAGAGTCTTCATTTTTTTCTAACATACTTTTTGGTCTTATAAGAAGATCGTCAAAATCTATTTTTTCTAATAGCCAATATTCTTTTACCAATTGGCCATACCATTGTTGTTCAATATCTTTTAGTTCATCAAGAAAGAAGTTATCATTTACAAGTTTATTGCTTAATTCGTATATGGTATCTCGATAGTTTTTATAAATTAATTCATCATATAGCAACTCTTCAACAAACCCATCAGTAATATTTGTAATTAAACTACTATGAACAAATCTTTGGGATAGCATTGCGTCATATGCAATAGGTTCTAAAAGCTTGGTATCTGGATTGTAGTAAAACAAAAAATTATGAAATATTAAAGGATGAGTTATACCAAGAGTTTCTGAAATACCAAGATATCTTCCCATTAAAACCGGATCAAATACTTCCGAAGGTTCTAAATTACCATCTAAAAATTTTCTAATCATACCTTTTGCTACTATCTCATAATCTCTTAAAGTTTTGTCTTTTTGTATTTTTGTTGTATTTAATGAATCAAACGTTGAGGACCTGTAAGTTACTGCTCTTCCAGATGATGTTACTGTAGATCCTATTAAGCTTCGATATCTTTCTGCTTCAAATCGAATTACAACGGAGTTTTTTCTTCCTGATTTTAATAAGTGCTCTTTGCTTCCAACTTCTTCAATTTCAAAAACACCTCTACTTTCACCATTAATATACAATCTAATTAATTTAAGATTTGTTGAAATAATTCCATAGTCATTTGTAATCTTCAAAAATATTGGTTCTAATTGAAAATCTCTTACCATAGGATGTTGAACAGAAAATTCGGACATACCTTGATACATGCCTTCATCTAGGGTTATCCTTATTGACTCTTTTTTTCTATACTGTATGTGGTCTAAACCATTTCCTTTTAAGTTTATTTCTACATTAATTCTCTCATTTAAAGAGTCTGAAATTTGAGCTTTTATATCAAGATCATTTCTTTGATTTGATCTACCGAAACTTAATGAATTGTTAATTTCTTGTTCTAAAGTTAATTCAGAATCAAAAGGCATTTCTAAAAAAAGTTTATCCATAAATGTAAAATCAATGTGCCTTAAATTTTTTGGAGAAATTAATAATCTCTTCAGATAATCGGTTGAACTATAACTTCTTTCCCCAGAATTTGTTCTTGTTACACCTTGGTATCCTTTTTTCATTGCTAGCAGTGAGAGTTCAACTGTTATATCACTGATTTGTTTTGGTCTTAATTGAGCAATAAAACTTATTAGAAAAAAAAGAATAGTTATAAATAAAAAAATAATAGTTGTTCTTTTAGAGAAGTATTGTTTCTTGATTTTCATGATCTCTTAAGAAAATTATAATAAACAATACTAACATTATTTTTTATGAATGATTTAATTGTCCAAAATGTTGAATCTTTAGCTATCTCCCCTCTGAGAATATCAATTGATCTAATTTTGGTATTTATAATTTCAAGAATAGTTGTTTGGCACTATGAAAAATACTCGCTTTCAAATTCGTTTTCTAACTCAAAAAATGCATTTACAATTGTTGGTTTAAGCACTGTTTTAATAATATCTGTAGTGAAATCGTCACTGGCACTATCTTTAGGATTGGTTGGAGCATTATCTATTGTGCGATTTAGAACGCCTATTAAAGACCCCGAAGAATTAGGTTATTTATTTTTTATTATCGCAAGTGGTTTAGCAGCAGGAGCAGAACAGGAAGTTGCATTGATAGTTTCTACTCCGCTAATTTTGTTCTGCTTATATTTAGTCAGCTTAAACAAGAATAAAATTGGCTCTACTGGAATAATCTATCTTGAGATTAATCAAGAAGATTACCTAGATGTACTAGAGCATTTAGAAAATTCTAATTTAGTCTTTAGCCTATCAAGATTTATAAAAGATAAAGATATATATAGTCTTGACTTGAAGCTAGACAAGATGAATATTGATGAATTAAACAAAGTGATTAATATTTTAGAAAAATCTGGAGTTCAAAATATATCTTTTGTAACAAATGAAGATTGAAAAAAGTGATCAAAGAGTTGAAATTAAATTTCAGCTAAAAAAAAGTCAACTGTATTCACTATTTAACGAATTAATGTCATCAAAGTATAATTTTATATCTCATCATAATGAAAGAACTGTGAATTCTATATATTTTGATTCTCATAATAATAAAGAATTGAAACACTCATTAGAGGGATATTATAAAAAAAAGAAGCTGAGATATAGGTTTTATGGAATATTTTCTAGCTCTGTAAATGAAATAGAAGGACAGTGGGAAGTAAAAGAAAAAACTGGAATTTTGACAAATAAGAGCGTTCACAAAGAAAATATTTTATACAAAGAAATTTTTAAAAATAATATATCAAATTTAAGATCTGGTAACAAACAAATCAATACTGAAATAATCTCTTATCCTTATTTTTCAAAAATGATTACCTACCAAAGAGAGTATTTTATATCTCAGCTATTAGGCGATGATTTTAGACTTACAATAGATAAGAATATTATATCTAGAACGCTAAAGAATGGAACTCTAAAAAGAATGAACAGCAATGACTACTACATTGTTGAATTAAAAATTAAAAACCATGTATATGAAAATTCAATATTAGGAAATTTCAAATATTTAAACAGGGTTGGCTTTTCTAAATATGTTGAGCTTTAGGTTTCATTGTGAAGATAATGATTAAGCAAAATAAAATAAATTATTTAATTTTATTGCTTATAGCACTAAATATTTTGGGCTTAACAACTAATTATATAGAAGCATTGAAGACTTGGTGTTTTTTTGATATATGTAGCAATATTGAATTAGTTTATATAATTTTTATTTTCTTTATATTTTTATTCACAATTGTTCATAACTTTTTCGAAAAGTTATTTCCTAATAATAAATTAAATTTGCTTCTATTTATTCCTTTAGTTTTAAGTAATTTCGATGCAAAGGGTAATGAAGCAAGAGAATTTGGTTTAAGTTATATGCTAAGCAATAAAAAAGAGTTCCTACTTGAGTGGAATGGGAATGTTTATACTGAACAATTATTTTTTATAAATATATTTTCAAAAATTGCCTTATTGTTTGATGAATTTCTACATTTTCTATACTTTTCTAGAGCACTTGTCTTCGTAATTTTTGTATTTTCTATTATTAAATTTTTAGAAACTAATGATTCTTTAAAAGTTGTTTTTGTAGTTTATTTTTCAAATTTTATCAGTCTAACTTTTGGAGGTGAGTATTTACTAAGTGGTGCATCACCAAGAACATTGGCCTACTCTTTTGCTTTTTTATCAATTTATTTTCTTAAAAATAATTCTAAATATTTTTATTTATTCTCAATAATTTCTGCATTGTTTCATATTCACGTTTATCTCTATTTAATTATCCCTTTTTTATTCTTTGGTGACTATAGGAGAGACTTTAAGAAGATCCTGCTCTTTTCTGTTCAATCATTAACCTTATTGATATATTTATTTACAGCTGATTATTTTTTTCCTTACGTTTCACAAAGAAGTAGTTTTTTAGAAAAATTAACTCAAAAATACAACGATGAATATGTCTCTTCAATTATAGCGAGTGAGATTATTCCATTTCATGTAATGCCTTTCAATTTTTCGGAAGGAGATTCTTTAATTAACACGTATTGGGTTGATGGCTTTATTAATTTTTTTATAATAATAATTTTATTTATAACTTTAATAATTTTTAAAAAAGTTAGCTTTGAAAAAAACTTAATAATTTTTTATATCATACACATACTTTTTGCATTATTAGTTGCGTATCTAGATAGAAATAGTATTTTAAGTTTTCTTTATTTATTTAAACCTGTAGCGATACTTTCTCTATTGCTTGCTATAAACTCATTTGGCCAAATAAGTAGGAATCTTGTTAAAGTTTTTATTGGCATATTCATTGTAAGTTGGGTCTTTTATTTTCCAGTAAAGTATCTAAATTACAGTATTCAAATTGAAAAATATGAACTAATAACAGAAAATTCTATTGAAGATTTGGTAGTTGTTGTAGATAGTGATATCAGGAAGTTTTTTCCATCAAACTTTATAAATGATAATTATGAAGAATACATTGTAAGTAATAACGAAATGGGTATCAATGATATTATTTTACGAGAAAAGCTCGAGTTCAATAGTAATTCTTTTTGTAAAGAGCTAAGTAATGAATTAAATTTGATGGTAATATCCTCGAAAAAATTGGACTGTAGTCAATTTAGCTTATTTTCAGTAAATAAATACTATGGAAATTCTGGAATTGTAGGTGATCCGTATTATGTCTATAAAGAAGATTCTTGTAATTTAGAAGATAGTTGTTTCTTTTTTTATACTAACTACTAATTATTTTTTGTTTTACTATGCGTCTTTTGCGAAGAAGGCGAATGAGTTCTAGGGGAACCCATAAAACATCATGTAAATTTATGCCCTTAGCTTGACCATATAAGCGACTTCTATGTGGAATTATTACTTCAGTTTGATTAAATTTAGCAAGTGAAGACGCAAATCCTAACTGCACTTGGATAAAGGCAGATTTTGAATCAACAAATTGTGCAACCTCTAGATATTTTTTTTTCGAAATCATTACAGCGGAATCAATATCGCTTGAATAAATTTTAAAAAATTTTTTAGAAATAAAATTATAAATTCCAGATATCAATTTTCTTAGAAAGTTGTCTTTTCTTAATGCTCTATTAGTCCAAACAATATCATTGTTTTTCATATTTTGTATTAATTCAAAAATACTATTTGGAGGTATTTGATTGTCTGAAGGAAGAACATATAGCAAATCTCCCTCGGAATTATTCCAACCAATTATTTGTGAAGGGTGGCAACCTACATTTTCTTCATTCTTTATCACTTTTATAACATTTGAATAAGTACTTAATTCAGTAGCTATTTCAAATGAATCATCACTAGAGCAATCGTCAACAATAATAATTTCTAAAAATTCATCATCATCTCCTAATATGTTTAAGCATTCATTTATCATTGTGCGTAAATTACCTTCTTCGTTATAAGTTGGTACTGAAATTGTTAATTTTTTAAAACCGGAATAATGTAAAAAATCTTTTAGAGAATAGTATTGCATTATTTAATTATACTGTCATCAAACTCAAACAATACCAGCTCAGAATTACTATCTAGCTCAACACCCATGAAAAGATAATCTACATGAATAATATTTTTTTCAATTCCATTAATATACACTTTCCAACGAGGATCATACGAAATTCTTAAAATTAATATATTTTTATTTAGAATTTCTACCTCGTATAAGTACTTGCCTTTTTCGCTTTCTAATTTAAGAAAACTGTCTTTAGAAGAAAAGTTATTTAAATCTAAATCATGATTACTTTGAACTAAATCATATTCACTAATGTATTGTTGAATTTCTGTAAATTGTAAATTTAGGGGTTTTTGAATAGGATTATCAACAAAATCTACTAGTTTTTTTGATTTTTTTAATTCATAAATTAAAAAAGAATTAGATTCATCAATTTTTATAACTTTATCTGATTGTAAAAATATATCACAAGGTTTAGTAGCTATAATTTTTTTAACATTAGCTTCTGCTAGAAAATCCAAATTTGCTGGAGCGACTTCACGGTGATGATATCTTTTGCCACCCTCTGTATTAGTAGGAGAATATTCTGTAAAATAATTGAAATATCTTTTAGTTGACCAACTATCATAAAGATCAAACCATCTAGTGTTCTTAGCTAATAATCCTTTATTTGGAATGTAATAAAAATACGAAGCGGAGCCATATTTACTGCATACTCCAGCCCACCTATAATTTTCGTCGTTATATTTATTTAAAATTGAAATAAGTTCATTTTCTTGATCTTTTATTTCAGAAATACTGATATCCCAACGAGAGCTGTAAAAATTATCAGGTCCGTCGACAAGGTAATATTCAACTCTTGTGACAGTACTGATGGTTAATAAAAACCCAATGATTAGAGCTCTATAGAAATTAGTTCTTGATTCATTCTCTACAATTTTTGCAACAAGCAAAATTAAAAATAAAATTCCCCAACTCCAAACTCTCTGATAATTTGAAACAACTGAAAAAATTGGATTAAAATTTATCAGTGCACTTATAAGAAAGTCCGTAGATACCAGTACAAAAAAACAAATTACAAAGAATAAAAATTTAATTTGGTAATCTGATCTATATTTTTTCTTGAATAGAAAAAATATAAACAAAGAAAGAAAAGAAAAATATAAATCAGAATTACCCTCTATGAAGTAATTACTATAATTATCAAACCTAAATAAAGACTTAAAATGCTCTGAAGTCATGATATATTTTTCTGGATTAACTTCATAAGATGTTCTCGCTGAAAATGCCAATGTTTCGAAATAAAGTTTTATTGGTTTATAGCCAAATGGAATTGCTGCAAAAAATCCAATAAATAACTTAGGTATTTGAGAATAGTATAATTTTTTTTCAATAAATACAATTAGGATTAAACCTGCTGTAATCCCTGTTACATAAACAAAAAGTTGGATATTTGAAACTTGAAAAAGAATTAAAAATCCTATAAAGCTAAGAATATAGAAAATATTTAATTTTTTATCTCTCAAATAGGTGATGGATAATAATAATATTGAAAAACTTAACAATGTAGGGGGCATGTGTGTTAATTGTGTCCACAAAATAGTAATATTTGATAAAACAAATAACGAAACAGCCAATAAAGACGTGAACTTATTATTTAAATATCTATTAGATGCAAGTAATAAAATATAAAATGATATTAAATAATGAAAACAAAGATATATGAAATATGCTGAATCAGAATTGGAAATCATTTTGAAAATTAATATTCTAGGTATGTAATTATTTCCCCACTGCCCAACTAATCTTTGTCCAGCACCAAATTCTTCCATAAAATAATTATGATTTAGGAAACTTTGTTCGTAAGTGGATTGAACAGCAAGGAGACCCCGCATGCTTATATAGTAATCAGATTCAATATAGAAGTTAAAAAGATCAATTTTTGCCTCAAAAATTAAATAAAATAATCCAATCAAAATAAAACCTGGATATAAATATTTATCTTTGTTATCAGATTTAAATTTTTTAAAAAATATTAATGAGAAGATAAAATAAAAAATCAATAATAAAAAAGAATAACTCATTAAAAATTCAGAATTTATAAAGTACTTAAATTCCAACAAGATGAAGAAAGCTAGACTCCAAAAGTAAAAAACTAAATATTTTTTAAATACAAAATAAATAGGTCTTGAGATGGTTTCAATATTTTTAATTAATAGATAAAACAAATATAAAAGAACTACAAATATTAAAGGATTTGGAGTGTTTACATAATAAATTTCTAAACTAGTTTCTTGAAAGCTATCTAAATTGCTAAATTGTGGAATGTTGGTACCAATATACCTACCCCAACAACGAAGATCAAAAATTGTTTTAAAAGAATTATCACTATTTTTTATCGATATATCATTAAAATCTATGCCTCTTAATTTAAATGCCTCGCTTACTGTTTTGGAATTGTAAATACATTGACCTGATATATTTGGAGTCAGAGTTAAATCATTATCATTGAGATAGCTACTTTCATTAACAGGAATTAATAAATTTAAAGGCAGGATATCATTTTCTATTTTTAGATATCCATATTCTCTATCTAAAAGAAAAATACTAACTATTAGATAAAATATAGGTACAACTAATAAGATATACTTAAGTTTTTTTGATAACACCTATATCTCTTAATTCATCGCTAGCAGATTTAAATTGAGTTTGTACGTTCTGTAAAGTAGAAAACCATTCAATATACTTTTCTACACCTGTTTCTATATCAGTTACTGGAGACCAACCATAATTTTTTAGTTTCGTACTGTCGTGAATAAAGTGTCTAGAATCTCCAGGTCTAAATTCGTTTGTATATTTTGCCTTTATTCTAGGGTTAATTTTGTTAATTAATAATTCTGCTAAATAATTAACACTTGTACCTTTTCCTGTCCCTACATTAAAAGCTTCTTGGCCTTCAAAATCATTTGTCAACATTGTAATATTGGCTTCAGCAACATCTTCTACAAAAATGAAGTCTCGTGTTTGGTTCCCGTCTTCAAAAATTAAAGGTTCAATGTTATTTACAATCTGAGACGAAAATATTGAGAATATTCCTGTATAAGGATTATGAATTGATTGGCGTGGGCCATAAGTAACTGCGTATCTGAATGCTGCTACGGAGATGCCTAGAGATTTACCAATTCTTAATGCAATTAATTCTTCAAAATATTTACTTAAAGCATAAGGCGAAATACCCCAGGGTTCAAGATTTTCGTCAAATGGATGAGGAATTGAATCCTGAAAAGTTTCTGGACACTTTACCTCCCAATCTCTTTTCTGGAGTTGCTCTTCAGGCCTTGGCTCGGCGTGAAAAATATTTCCATTTGGAGATTTGTACATTCCCTCTCCAAAAATAGCTTGCGAAGAAGCAAGAACAACTTTTTTAATTGATAATTTTTCTTCTCTAATTACTTCGAATATTTTTGCTGTACCTGAGACATTGCTATCAAAGTAGTAAGAAAGAGCGTTTGTAAATCCTCCAAATGCTGCTTGATGTGAAATGTACTCAACTCCTTGTAATGCATTTGATAAATCATCATAATTGTTTACATCACCCTGAATAAACTTTGCTTCTTTTGGAATCCAATTTGGCTTTCCCTCAGGATGTGTTTGAGGATGCAAGTTGTCTAAAATTACAACATCATGGCCTAAACTAAGCATCTTGTCAACGATGTGAGAACCAATTAATCCTGCACCACCTGTAACTAGACATTTCATATATTTTCTTTCGTATATAAATTGTTGTAGTCAAAATTATAAAATGTTTCGAAATTAAAATCTTCGGAAAAATATATATCGAACCACGCTTGGAATGATAATAATGACCATATAACCCTTGCGTTTGAATTGTCGCCTGTAAAAAAACTATCCAAAATATTGTGAACAAATTGAAAGTCAAGTACTTCGCTCTTTTCCAAACTTTCTCTACTTAATAACTCTAAAATAAAGTTTCTATTTTTTGATTCTCTCCACTCTGAGATAGGGGGTATAAATCCAACTTTTGGATTCTTCAAAACATTTTTTGGTAATATGTCTTTTACAGAATCTTTCAAAATTAGCTTCCCTTCATATTCTTTAAATTTTAATTTTGGATCTATTCCAATTACATATTCAACTAAATCAAGATCTAGAAAAGGTACTCTGGATTCTAAAGAATTTGCCATCGATAACTTGTCTTCTACTAACAGAAGACCTTTTAAAAAAGTGTTAAATTCAAACGCAAATATTGTGGATAGCGCAGAACTTTGTTTTGATAAATTCATTAAATTATTGTATGACTCTCGAGGCCCATAATTGTTCAAGAAAACTGTATTTTGAATAAATGCGTTGTTAGCGTTTGAAGTATTGATTACACGATTCCATAAATTAAAGTGGGAATCAAAATCTACTTTTTTATCTTTAAGAAAATTATATCTCCATGGGTATCCTCCAAATATTTCATCACTTCCAACACCTGATAAAACTACCTTGTAGTGGTCACTTGTAGCTTTTGAGATTATTAAGTTTTGATATGAGTAGCCCATTCTTGGTTCGTCTAGATGAAATATTGTTTGAAATAGAGTATCAGAAATATTGGAAGTCTTAAGTTTATAAATGTGATGGGGTACTTCAAGATGTTTTGCTGTTGTCTTTGCCATTTCAGACTCATTCACACCAAATCTTGGATTATCATCCGTGTTTTCATATCCACAAGTAATTGCAGACGTATCCTGTTTAAAATGTTTTGCGAAAGTTGTTATCGTACTTGTGTCTAAACCAGAACTCAAATATGAGCCTAAAGAAACATCTGAAACCAAATGGCGATGTACAGCATTTGATATTAGTTCTTTCAAATCAAATTTTGAGTAATTGTTTTTTAAGTCGTTATCAGAATAATCCCAAAATTTAAATTCTTTTCTAGAAGTTCTACTTATTTGAATTACAGATCCACTATCAACAAGGTTTATTCCAGAAAAAAGTGTTTCATTTCCAAAAATATTCTGGAAAGTTAAATAATCATAGACGCTCTTATGATTAATTTTTTTGTTTACATCAGAATATTGAAGAAGAGATTTAATTTCACTTGAAAAGAAAAAGAAGGAGTCATTTTCATAATAATATACTGGCTTGATACCC
>MDTD01087246.1_pt1 | contig 16809 bp, 15 predicted proteins | sample 811221 | NCBI WGS metagenome assembly MDTD01 (sample SAMN05326646, study PRJNA326480) | marine metagenome | isolation source: seawater | place: Pacific Ocean: South West | collected 2011 | reverse complement strand
GGAAAGTGTGCGGGCACGACGATGGTGTTGCTATCGGCGACGCTGCCGAGGATTCGCTTGCGGCTCTCGGCGGCTTCTTGCGGGGCGGGGCAGAAACAAGTACTCCAGTCGGGTTCCACGCATTGCAGAGCGTGGTGCATCATGTCGCCGGTAAACATGGCATGGTCGTCCTGCGACGTGAAGTTAACGCAGACCTGGCCAGGAGAATGTCCGAACGCAGGCGTAAGCCAGATGCCGTCTTCGAGCTCAAAATCGGCGTCGACCAGTTTCGCCTGGCCGGCCTCGACGATGGGCAGGCAGCTATCTTCCCAGACGGCGGAACGGCGCTCGTCGCGTTCGGCCTCGTTGGCCGCCGCTTCCCACGCTTCGTATTCGACTTTGCCAAATATGTAAGTGGCGTTGGGAAACGTCGGCACCCATCTGCCATTTATTAGTCGCGTATTCCAGCCGCAATGATCGACATGCAGGTGGGTACAGAAGACATAGTCAATATCCTCGAACCGGAGGCCGTGCGCGGCGAAGCCGTCGAGCCAGGGCTGCTTTGGAAAGTCCAGAGCCGGTCCCCGCAGCGGCTTATGTTCGCCGACGCAGGTGTCAATCAGAATATTGTGCCTAGGGGTGCGCACGACAAATGTCTGGTAAGTGATAACCAACAGATCCTGGGCGGCATCGTAAACCTCGGGCGCCATGGTCTTCAGGTGGGCGAGGGCAGTCGCATGATCGGCTTCAGGGAACATGATGGTCGGCGCGCGCCAGGGACCGTCCCGTTCAATGAAGCTGGATACCAGAATGTCGCCGACGTGAAAGGGTCGCATGAGATGTATCTCCTGTTTAATGCGGTCAGAATACCCGCGCTAAACCTGTCTGGCGATATCCCGAACGGGCGGGTAGCACGATGTCAAATCGTAGGAAACATCATTGACACAGGCCTCGAACTCACCCGTGGAATAACGGTCAAGGAAATCACCGCCAAGACCGACACACGCGAGATTCTCGCCCGGCTATGGGTTTTTCTGCCCGTCGGGTAAATAACTGGCCCAGATGCTTGCTCTTATCAGTCAACCCAAAAGGAGGTTTAATCATCAGTGTCCTTCGTAGGCTCTCTCCGCCGCTGGTTCTCCGCATGGGCGATCCAGATGCCGGAGCCGAAAATCATCGCGCCGCCGATCCAGACGAAAATGTCGGGGCTTTCAGCGAAGATGAAGTAACCGATAATCGCGACCCAGATCAGTCGGACAAAATCGATCGGCATTACGACGTTCGTCGGAGCTAACTTTATTGCGACGTTCATCGTAAGATGTCCAGCGGTGCCGAAAGAGCCTATCAGGGCGAGCCATGCGAGCTGTTCCCAGCTAGGCCACTCCCAGACGAATAGAGCAGGTGCAAGCGATAACGGTGTCATGAACAGAACCATGTAGGCGGTGATGGTGACGGAGGAGTCCGTCTTGCTTAGCTTCTTGATGATGATGACCGCACTGCCCCAAGTCATCGCCGCCATCAGCGCTAGAACCGGCCCGAGACCAATCGCTTCATAGCCCGGACGGAGTATGACGATAGTCCCTGCGAACCCCAGAAAGATCGCCGTCCACCTTGTAATTCCGACCGTTTCGCGAAAGAAAAATATCGCCAGCAGCGTTGCGAAAATCGGAGCGGCGAAAGACAGGGCGATGACTTCTGCCAGCGGCGTAATCGAAATCGCGTAGAAGAAGGCGATCATTGATCCGATATTTAGGCCGACACGCCCGAAATGGAGGCCGATCCGGTTCGTCTTCAAGGGCGCCAGTCCGTGCCGGATAAAAAATGGAAACAGTGCCACCAAACCGAAAAAGTTGCGGAAGAACGCAATTTCGAACGGATGTAGGTCCGCGCTGACATGCTTGATGGTCGCATGCATTCCCGAAAAACTGAGAGTTGCGATAAGCATAAGCGTGATGCCTCGAAGCCGGTCAAATTCCGGATCGGTGAAAAAGACGGGCAGACGCAATCGGAGTCAGCCGTATTGGTTCAGCACATGGCGCTGCAATGCGTGTTTTAGGATTTCCTCCGGCCCCTCGGTGATCATGAACGATCGCGCGTCGCGCCACAGCTTTTCAATGGGAAAATCCGTCGTGAGCCCGACGCCGCCGTACATTTGCATGCAGCGGTCGGTTGCCTCGAATGCTTTGCGGTCTCCGATATACTTGCACATGTAGGATTCCCAGCGGATATCCTCGCCCGCGTCATACTTGGACGCAGCAGAATAGATCATCAATCGCATCTGGTGGAGGTCGGCATAGGTATCGACGAGCATCCACTGGATCGCCTGCCGGTCAGCGAGGGGCTTGCCAAACGTCACCCGGTCCTTGGCATACGACGCTCCCAGTTCGAGACAGCGTTCCATGGTGCCAATCCCGATGGCGCCATGGCGGATCCGGCCCATGGTAATCCAAGCCTGCGCCATACGAAAGCCGTCGCCTTCATTACCTACCAGATTCGAAACCGGTACACGGACATCGTCGAACGCCATTTCGCAGGGCTGGTCGTCCATCATGGTCTGCTGTTTGCGCAGAATGGTCACGCCGGGTGTGTCGGCATCGACCAGAATGCAGGAAATACCTCCGCGGGTGCCTTTTTCTTGGTCGGTGACGCAGATGACCTGAAAGAAATCGGCGGTATCCGCGCCGGTGATGAAGCGTTTGTTGCCGTTGATGATGTATTCATCTCCGTCGCGCACCGCCGTAGTTTTCATGCCCGCCGGGTCGCCGCCTGCATCGGGTTCGGTCTGGGCGAAGCCGGGTTTAAGTTTCCCGTCGATACAGGGCTTCAGGTACTTCTCGGTCTGTTCATCGTTAGCGTAACCGGCGAGGAGGGGGCTGACATCGGGGCCGAAGATCCATTTCTTGCGCCGGGGAAAGGCGATAGTGCGTCCAGTTTCCTCCCATATGATCGCACGGGCCAGCAACCCCATGCCAAGCCCGCCAAGACTTTCGGGTACATCGACGCCCCAGATACCAAGTTCCTGCGCGCGAGCTTCCAGTTTTTCCCGTACTTCCGGCACCATCTCGGGGCCGTCATAGGCCTCTCGCTCGATTGGGATGACCTCGTTGTCGATGAACCTCCGAAGGGTTTCCTTCAGCATGCGCAGTTCTTCCGGAAGCTGGTAGTCCATGGTCGTCCTCAATTCCTTTTTTCCGTCGGAATGATGGCGGATCGTCAAGAGCCTGTCCAATGTCTGACCTGTGGGCCGCGACTGCACCGCCCCTCTTCCTCTCCCGGCCAACCATAAGCAACATACCGGGGGTGGTCGGGAGGGGGAGAGTGCTGCAACCTATGAAAAAACGCACTATTATCTCGCCGCATAAAGCCCAAACCCACAAGAGGAGCGGAACTATGGGTATGGTCATTGACGGCGAATGGATCGATGACGACGAAAAATACCGAAACCCGGCGGGAGGTGCGTTCGTCCGCGCCGAATCCGTTTGGCGCGATACGATCACCGCCGATGGTTCGTCCGGCTTCAAGGCGGAACCAGGCCGTTATCATCTGTTCCTAGCCCCGTCCTGCCCGTGGGCGCATCGCACACAGATCATTCGGCGCCTAAAAGGTCTGGAAAACGTGATCTCCGCAACCCTGTCGGACCGCCCCCGCGTCCGCAGCTGGGCCTATACCCGGGGCATCGACGACATCCAGCCCGGCGAGAGTGGGGTGCTGGAACTACACGAGGTCTACATCAAAGCCGATCCCAACTATTCCGGCCGCGTCACCGTACCCACCCTTTGGGACCGCCAGAAAAAGACCATCGTCAACAATGAGTCCTCTGAAATCATCCGCATGCTCAATACCGAGTTCGACGAGTGGGCGAAAAACGACCTGCCGGACTTGTATCCCGAGGCGCATAGTGCCCGCATCGACGAGCTCAACGACCGCATCTACGAGACCATAAATAACGGCGTCTACCGATGCGGATTCGCCAAGACCCAGGAAGCATACGAGGAATACATCGGTCCGATGTTCGAGAGCTTTGATTTCCTAGAGGGAATCCTCTCCAAGCAACGGTATCTCGTCACCGACTATCCGACTGAAGCGGACTGGCGGCTTTTCGTGACCTTGATCCGCTTCGACTTCGTCTATTTCAGTCATTTTAAGTGCAATATCCGGCGTATCCAGGATTACCCGAACCTCTGGAACTACACGCTGGATCTATACCAAACGCCCGGCCTGACCGATGTCATCGATATCCCCGGGATCAAGAGAGGGTATTACGGCGGGCAGTCGAACGTGAACCCGTCCGGCATTGTGCCGACCGGCCCGATTATCGACCTGACGGTCCCCCACAACAGGGATCAGGTGGTGCAGGCGGCGTAGGAGCAGCGCCTATCCGCGCCGCCGGGAGGTTCTTCAAAAGTTGGAAAACAACCCAATGTAGCCTACGGCATCGAGGCGACCCCAGATATGGCCCTCGAAGTCTTTTTTTATTGGCGACGCAGTTCAGGTTGTTCCTGCTGCCAAGATTGTTTAGCTAGTACGATCGAAATCTCGAACGAGTGTGAAGCGCGCCAAATTTGTCGCGGAGAGGTTCGTGCAGCTCGGAACAGAGCTTTCGGCCTGACGCTACTGCAAGGTTCGGATTATCGGGGATATTCTAACTAGCGTGGTTCGCCGAAATCTCGCTATCGAGAAACCCCGCAGGGAGAAGGAGGGAGACAGGTGCACGCAGCCAAGATCTTCCAGTTCTCTAACCGATCCGGGCTTTCTCATGGATGTACCACCGGATCGTCGATGGCGACCGCTTTCACCATTACATAGATCGTGCAGCCGGGTTCTATGTCCAGCTCGGAAAGCGATTTATGGGTGATCTGCGACCAGATTATCGTGCCCCCCACATCTACCGATACGTCCGTTTGAGGTCTGCCACTGTTCGATACCGAGGTCACGGTCCCCTCGAAAATATTCATCACGCTTACGTCCTGAGGTCGGGTCAGGGCCAGGCTCACATCACGGGCGCGGACGCGAAGCCTAAGGCGTTTGCCTTGCTCCAATCCCGCCGCAGGGAGCCGGAATTCTCCGCCTAAAAAGGAAAGCGTTGTAATACCGAAATTCGGGTCGCTGTCGGCCACCTGGGCGGGAATGACGCTCCCGGCATCACCTGTGCCAGTAATTCGCACCAGATCAGGCCGGTTCATGACATCTTCCACCGGTCCGACCGCGGCAATTCCGCCTTCTACGACAAGGACCATGGTGTCTGCCAGCTGAAGTACTTCATCGACCGAATGACTGACATATACGATGGGCAGGCGGAACTGAACCTGAACCTTGGAAACAAACGGAATAATTTCCGCCTTGCGCTCCGGGTCCAGCGACGCCAGCGGCTCATCCATCAGCAGCATGCGCGGCGCCGACAGCAGTGCGCGGCCAATGGCCACCCGTTGGCGTTCGCCGCCCGACAGGAGGTGCGTCCGGCGGTCCAAGAGGTTTCCAATCCCCAGTACGTCGACAACTTCGCCGAAATCCGGGGAAGCGTCGGACGCTCCTCGTCTCCGTCGTCCGTATTCAAGGTTTCGTCGGACGTTCATATGGGGAAAGAGGCGGGCGTCCTGGAACACATAACCAATCCGGCGCCTGTCCGGCGGCACGTTAATGCCTTGTGCGCTATCAAAGACTGCCTGGCCGTCGATTTCGATACGTCCACGCTGCGGACGGATTAACCCGGCCATCATCTGGATGATACTGGTCTTGCCGGCGCCAGATTTGCCGAACAGGGCGGTAATCCCGTCTGTGCAGTCGAAGCGGGCATCGACGGTGAACGCCCCGAGGTTCTTCCAAACATCGACGGCTAGGCTCATGATCCCGCGATCCTTTTCCGGACCCGCCGCGCGATAACCTCGGCGGTGAACATCGCTCCGAAGGCGACGATTAGTGACAGGACGACCAGCCTGACGGCACCGGTTTCCTCGCCTGGGATCTGTGACAGGGTGTAGAGCGAGACGGGCAGGGTGGTGGTTTCGCCAGGAATGGCGGACACGAAGGTTATTGTCGCGCCGAATTCGCCCAGCGCGCGGGCGAAGGCAAGGATGACGCCGACCACGATCCCGCTCGCGGTCAACGGCAGGGTGATCGTCAGAAAGACGTCAAATGGGCGGGCGCCAAGGGTACGTGCCGCCTGTTCCAGCCGCGTGTCGATGGCGTCGATGGAAAGCCTGATGGCGCGTACCATCAGGGGAAAGGCCATAACCGCGGCGGCGACCGCCGCGCCCTGCCAGGAAAAAGCGATCGTTATCCCGAAAGTGTCGTAAAGCGGGCCGCCGAGGAACCCGTTGCGCCCGAATAGAAGAAGAAGCAGGTAACCAACGACGACTGGCGGCACGACTAAGGGCACGTGGATCAGCGCATCCAGCAGCGTTTTACCTGGAAATTCCAGACGCGCCAGCACCCAAGCGGTTGCAATGCCGAACGGCAGGCTAATTCCGACTGCCCAGAGCGAAACTTTGAGGCTCAGCAGGACGGCGGCGATTTCCGCCTGTGAGAGATCGAACATTCGCGGCTACTCCGGGACTACGAAGCCGGCATCACTAAGGAATTTACGAGTGCCGGGGGAAATCAGATAATCGAGAAACCTTGCAGTATCCGGATGCTTCCGGTTCGTGCCGGCGGCAACGTAGCGAATAGGCTCGTGGAGCGCGGCAGGTATTTCTGCGACGATTGCTACGGTTCCACGCTTGCCCACATCCGTGCGGTATACGATTCCGAGATCCGCAACGCCGCGTTCGACCATTAGAAACGCCTTTCGTACATCTGAGGCTTTGGCGGTACGTTTTTTTACAGTTTTCCAAAGGCGTAATTTTTTAAGAGCCTGTTTCGCATAAATTCCGGCGGGGACATGTCGAGGATCACCCAGCGCCAGTCGATCGAAATTCCGAAATACATCCTCAAAACTTTTCGGCTGTTTAGCTAAAAACTCGTCTCGTGCTCTTTCGCCGGTAATGACGATTAACACATTTCCCATGAAAGCAGTTTTCGTATGTCTGTTTATGAGTTTCCGGCTTTGAAGGTATTCAACCCAATCCGGGTTGGCTGAAATAAAGACATGTGCCGGAGCGCCGTATTCTATTTGCCGTGCAAGCGCTCCGCTTGATCCCGTTATGAACCTGATGCCGGGTCCCGGTTTGACCAACCAGTTGTATTCGATAGTCTTGACGATACCGGCTATGCTTGCCGGTGCGTAAACCGTCAAAGGTTCTGCAACGGCGACGCTTCCTGAAGAAAGCAGCAGCGCGACAACATACAGCGGATGATATCTCATACCGTTATATACCATCGGCTATAACGGGTGGACAGGTCTAGCTATTGATCCAGCTTTGCTGCCTGTTCCATCAGGCTATCGAGTTTATCCTCGATCACGCTACGATCCAGATCACGGGTAATAAACACGATCCGCGAACGGCGATCGTTATCCGGCCATTCAGCCAGCTCCGCCGGATCGTGAAACATGTGTTGAACGCCGTGCACTGCTATAGGTTTTTCGCGTCCGGCAATGTTCAGGATCCCCTTAATCCGCAGCAGTTTTTCGCCGTGCTGCCCGATCATAATACGGACCCAGGCGACAAAGGCCTCCCAGTCGATGGGGTCGTCCCGGGTCATGCAGAATGCGGTAATGGTTTCGTCGTGGCGGTTCACATCGTTGTGGTGGTGATGCTCATGATCATGACCGTGATTATGTCCATGATCGTGATCGTGTCCGTTGTCTTTCAGGTAGGCCTCGCCGCGGAGCCAGCGTTGCACGTCGATCGACTTGGTCTTGGGGTCGTAAAGACCGGTATCGAACAGTCTTACCGGATCGATTTCGCCCATCACGGCCTTTCCCTGCGGAGCACCGGGGTTGAGGGTCGAGATCCGGTCTTCCAATTTTTTTAGGTCTTCGGCGTCCACAAGGTCGGACTTGGTGATCACGATCCGGTCGGCAACGGCAACCTGCTTCACGGATTCTTCGTGCCGGTTCAGCTCGTTTTGCGCATTTACCGCATCCACCGTTGTGATGATCCCGTCCAGCGCAAAACGGTTTGAAACAACGGGTGCGGTCATCAGGGTGTGGATTATCGGCGCGGGATCGGCGAGACCGGTCGTTTCGATAAGCACGCGCCGGAAGTAGGGGACCTCTTCCTTCACACGCTTGATAAACAGATCCGACAGCGCGTTAACAAGATCGCCCTGGATGGTGCAGCACAGGCAGCCGGCATTCAGCAGGACGGTGTTTTCGTCGATACGCTCGACAAGCTGGTGATCGAGGCCAATTTCACCGAATTCATTGATCAGAACGGCGGTCTCGACCATGTCTGGGTGTTTCAGCAACTTATTCAGCAGGGTGGTCTTGCCACTGCCGAGAAAACCGGTCAGCAGGGAGACCTGAACCGGTTCGGTGTTGGCTTCGGCCGTTGCCCCGCTGTTTGCCCTCGCGTCAGTCATTTCCGTTCAGGCGGTTAAAGCCCTGTTGAAGGTCCTCGATCAGGTCTTCCGGGTCTTCCAGCCCGGCATGGATGCGGATCAGTTGACCGTTATGCCTCCATTGGGTCGCGGTGCGGTTTCCGACCGGATTTGCGGGCATGATCAGGCTTTCGAACCCTCCCCAACTTGCACCCATAGCATAGAGCTCCATGCCGTCGAGCATCGAGTGGATGCGTTGTTTTTCGAACTCGTCCTTCAACACGAAGGAGAATAGCCCGCTGGCGCCGGTGAAATCACGTTTCCATATTTCGTGTCCGGGGTGCGACGGCAGGGCCGGGTGAAAGACCTGCTCGACCTCGGGGCGTTCTTGCAGCCATTTGGCCAGCGTGATGCCGGTCTCCATATGACGCTGCAGGCGGACCGGCAGGGTGCGGAGGCCGCGCAACGCGAGGTAGACGTCGTCCGGACCGGAGTTTGCGCCGAGCACAGCGGCGGACGGGCGCACCTTGTCCCATTGTTCCTCGGTTGTAGTGATGAGCCCCATCATGACGTCGGAATGACCGACGATGTATTTCGTAGCGGCCATAGCGCAGACGTCGACACCGTGGTCGAAGGGCTTAAAATAGATTCCGGCGGACCAGGTATCGTCCATGATCACAACGCAACCACGTTTGTGGGCTTCTTTGGCGATCGCGGGGATATCCTGCATCTCAAAGGTCTGCGAGCCGGGCGCCTCGACATAGACGATCTTGGTATTGTCGCGGATCAGGTCCTTGATACCGGCGCCTATAGTGGGGTCGTAATAGGTGGTGTCCACGCCGAACCGGCCGATAACGTTATCGCAGAAATTGCGGGCCGGGCCGTAAACGCAGTCGACCATGAGAACGTGATCTCCCTGTTCCAGGTAGGCCAGCATGGCGGCATTGATGGCCGCAAGGCCGGAGGCGACGGCCACGGAACGGTACCCCCCGCAAACAGCGGCGAACGCTTCTTCCAGAGCATCGTGGGTTGGTGTGCCGTGGCGGCCATAGGTGTAGACGCCGGGTTCCCAGCGATTGTCGCGTCGGCGTTCCATCTCTGCGACGGAGCCCCAGGCGATGGTCGAGGCATGATATACTGGCGGGTTGATGATGCCGTGATTGGCCTCTGGGTCGCGCCCCTTATGGACGATCTTGGTATCTTCTTTCATTGCTCTCGAAACGCTGTGGAAAAGGGAAGCCGCACCATATAGGGACGGCGATCAGGACGCTACCGGTGTATCCTCTCGGCCGCCCCATTCGGTCCAAGACCCGTCGTAGACGGCAACGTCGTGACGACCAGTAAGGTGCAGGCCCAGCGCCAGCACGCAAGCGGTGATACCTGATCCACAGGTGGTGACGACCGGCCTGGCGTCATTGATGCCGGCGGCTTGTATGCGCGACGCCAGTTCTTTGATGGGCAGGACCGTTCCCATTTGCGGATCGATTAGATCGTTGAACGGCAGGTTCTGGCTGCCAGGGATATGGCCGGACCGGCATTCGGGCCGCGGTTCCGGGTCAGTCCCGTCAAAGCGCCCGGCACCGCGCGCATCGAGAATTTGTTCGTTACTGGTTCTTAGATTGGCCCAGACATCGTCGACTGAGCGGATCATGGAGGAATTGAAAATAGCCCGGAACTCGGTCTCTGAAATTTCAGGGGCGTCTGTCGTTAGGGGGCGATCTTCGGCGGACCATTTGTTCTGCCCGCCATTAAGCAGGGAAACGCGCTCATGGCCGAAAACCCGCAGCGTCCACCAGACGCGCGGCGCGGTCATCATCTTCATGTTGTCGTACACGATGACGTGATGATCGCCGCCGATGCCGAGCATTTTCATATGCTCCTGGAAGGTTGTTTCGTCCGGCATCATGTGGGGCAGGGACGATTGCGGATCCGCAATGGCGTCGATATCCCAGAAAACGGCACCTGGAATATGGCCGGCGTCGTAGTTCTCGATACCGTCGCGCTCGACCGTCGGCAGATACCAGGTAGCATCGACGATGCGGATATCGGAGTTATCGAGATTCTCGGCAAGCCATTCGGTTTCGACGAGGATGGGGATTGAGTCCTTCATAGCATTTTACTCCGTCTATAGGTCCAACGTCCACATCTGGGCGTCCGGATAGCGGCTGCCGGCGGTGAAATCGGGTGGGATCGAGTCGTGCAGTTCCTGCACTTCGTCCGCTGAGAGATCGATTTCGGTCGCGGCGATGTTCAGGCTCAGATGTTCGACCCGCTTGCTGCCGGGAATTGGTAGGATGTCGTCACCCTGCGCCAACACCCAGGCAAGCGCGATCTGCGCAGGCGTGCAGCCTTTCCGCTTTGCGAGCGCCTCGATCGGCGCGATGACTGCGACGTTGTGTTTCAGATTGTCGCCTTGGAACCTCGGATGATCGCGGCGACGGTCCTTTTCCGCCAAATCGGCGCCCCCTTTAATTGCACCTGTCAGCATGCCGCGGCCAAGCGGCGAATAGGCGACATAGGTGGTGCCAAGCTCTCGGCAAACCGGAACCTGATCCTCCAGCGCGAACTGGGTCCACAGTGACAGTTCGCTCTGAAGGGCTGAGATAGGATGCACTGCATGCGCTCGGCGCAGAGTTTCGGAAGAACATTCCGACAGCCCTATCGCGCGGACTTTTCCCTCTTTCACGAGGTCGGCCATCGCGCCGACCGTGTCCTCTATCGGGACCTGCTTGTCGACCCGGTGCTGGAAATAAAGATCGATTACGTTGGTGCCAAGCCGTTGCAGGCTGGCTTCGCACGCCGCACGGACGTATTCTGGCCGTCCGTCGGCACCGCGTTCTGAATCCCGGGCATAGATATTGCCGAACTTGGTTGCCAACAGTACTCTGTCGCGTCGGTCGGAAATGGCCTTGCCGACCAGGATTTCGTTAGCCCCGCCGCCATAGGCGTCCGCCGTGTCGATGAAGTTGACGCCAGCATCAATACTCGCGTGAATGGTGGCGATGGATTGATCCTCGTCTGCCGGGCCGTAGATCCCGGCCATGGTCATGCAGCCGAGGCCGATTTCCGACGTATCGAGATCGCTGTTCCCGAGTTTGCGAATTTTCATGGCGTTGTCTCCCATCGTTGGTGACCTGTTGCGTCTATGCGCCAATCGGCGACGTCCTTCCCGTAACATTGCTGACGATACCGGAGATTTCCAGCGACGCCTCCGCATCGATCGAGATAATCCGAGTATGGGCGTAGCGCGATCGCAGATAAGCTACGTCAACCATGCGCGGCAGTGCGACATCGTCAACGTATCGCCGATACCCCGCAACTAGCCCAACGCCTTGGCTCGGTGGACGGAGGCATGAATAAAAACATTCTCGCGTTCGGTAACGCTTTCTTCGCTGGTCACGTGTCAGTTTTGCCTCTGTTGGTAATCAGCGAGAGAGATTAGGCGATCCGGCTGTTGCGGCAAAGGTGCCGGTTATGGCGGTTAGAACCGCAAAGAGTTGTCGTGCTTGGCGCACTATCCGCAGCCGCCCAAATTGTTATACTTGGCTCCGCGAATAGGGATAAGCACCGGGAGGATTGCTGGAATGTCAGAAACCGGCATCACCGTCAAAAAATGCTCGCCGCATATCGGCGCCGAAATTGGCGGGGTAGATCTGACCTGCTCGCTGTCAAACAGCGAAGTGGATCAGGTCCATTCGGCGCTAAACGCGCACGGGGTGGTGTTTTTCCGCGACCAGAATTTGACCCCCGAGGACCAGGACCGTTTCGTCCGGTGCCTAGGTGAACCGCATGTCCATGTAGGCGGCAAGAGCACGGCTTCGAAACCGGTGGACGGTTATCCGGCGTTGCGGAAACAGCATTTCGACGAGAGCTCGGCGCGCATATCGGGCGAGGCGTGGCACACCGACCAGAGTTGCGCAGAAATTCCGCCGAAATACAGCGTGCTCTATCAGGAAATCATCCCGCCGGATGGCGGCGGCGACACGATGTTTCTATCCGCTGCCAAAGCGTATGACGAGTTGAGCGACAGCATGAAAGCGTATCTGGACGGCAAGACTGCCTTTCACAACGCCGACGTCGCGTTTGACGCGTCGGTGACAAAAGACAATAAGGAAACGCATCTGGTCGCCGAACATCCCATTGTGATTACCCACCCGGAAAATGGCCGGGAGGTACTTTACGTAAATCCGTATTTTACGCGCCACATCAAGGACGTTCCGGAGGATGAAAGTCGCGCGATCCTAGAATTTTTATACCAACACCAGCAGAAACCCAACTGGACGATGCGCTTCAATTGGACTGATCACACTGTCGCCTGCTGGGACAACCGCGCTGTTCAGCACTATGCCATTTGGGATTACTGGCCAAATGAGAGGCTAGGATACCGGATGTTTGTTGGGGGCACGGAGCGGCCGGCGCGGAGTTGAATTAGTTGGCGGTCCGCCATGTAATCGCCCGCTCTTGTCCCGAGGCAGGTACTCCAAAATTTTGAATTAAATTCCGTTTCCGTTTATCAGCGGGCACATTCTTCTGAGCTAGAGATCACTACCAATACCGACCCGTGCTCCCGATCACAGAATTCGCCAGCCCGATTACCAAGTTCGCCGTTACCAAGATGCGGATCTGGTTGAGATTGGCGCCGGCCGCCGGGATATTGCCATCGACCAGCGCGGCGCGAAAACGCTTGTAAGGCGCGAACCAGAGATGTAGGTAGACCGCAATCATGATCAGACCAAGGCCGTTCATGATATGTCCGTGCACAGGCAGCGCGGCGAACCCGCCCCAGACGGTATAAATCATCCAGTAGCCGGTCAGCGGCAGCACGATCACCGCCATCCACACCCAGGGGAAGAACTTCGAGAATACGCGGCCCCATAGCGGCACACGGACCGGTGGTTCGAGCTCGCCGGCAGCGAGACGCAGAACCATGATAGCGAAAAACATACCGCCGACCCAGACAAGGGCGGCTAGTAGGTGGAGGGCTAGGGCGATCGTGGTCATTCCGGGGCTCTTGCTTGATTGGGGGGGGGTGCATTACGTTCCGGCCACATCATAAGCAATTCTGCCAGAAAGATCACTTCATGAAGTTTGCCGGTACAGATAAATACGTCGCTACGGAGGACCTGATGACCGCCGTCAACGCGGCGATTACCCTCGAGCGCCCTCTGCTGATCAAGGGCGAACCCGGGACCGGCAAAACTATGCTGGCGATGGAAGTAGCGGATGCGCTTGGCATGCCATTCCATGAATGGCACATCAAGTCGACCACAAAGGCGAGCCACGGGCTGTACGAATACGATGCGGTATCGCGGCTGCGGGACTCCCAGCTCGGCGACGATCGGGTGCAGGATATTAACAACTACATCAAGCGTGGCATGCTGTGGGAGGCGTTCGCGTCCGAAAAGCAGGCGGTGCTGCTGATCGACGAAATCGACAAAGCAGATATCGAATTTCCGAACGATCTGCTGCGTGAACTCGACCGAATGGAATTTTACGTCTACGAGACGAAGGAGACCGTGAAGGCCGTCAACCGGCCTGTCGTGATCATCACGTCTAACAATGAAAAGGAACTGCCCGACGCATTTCTCAGGCGCTGTTTCTTTCACTACATCCGTTTCCCGGACGAAGACACGATGGAGAAGATTATTGCGGTGCATTTCCCGGATATAAAAAAACGCCTGCTGAAGGAGGCGATGGAGGTGTTTTTCGCCATACGCGACGTCAACGGCATCAAGAAGAAACCCTCTACGTCGGAACTACTGGACTGGATCAAGCTGCTTCTCGCGGAAGACATTGACCCGGAGGCGTTGCGCGGTGACAGCACCAAGGCGATCCCACAGCTACACGGCGCGCTACTGAAGAACGAGCAGGACGTGCATATGTTTGAACGGCTCGCCTTCATGTCCCGCCGCCAAGAAAGCTAAGGAGCCGCGCGAACGCATGTTCGTCCAGTTTTTCTACGATCTTAGGGAAGCGAGGATTCCCGTCACCATCCGGGAATACCTGACGTTCCTTGAAGCACTAGACAAGGGCGTCGCGCAGGCGAATATCGACGAATTCTACTACCTGTCGCGCGCATCGCTGGTGAAGGACGAGCGGTTCTTCGACACGTTCGATCTCGTATTCGAGAATTTCTTCAAGGGTGCTATGCACAAGACCGCCGGACTGCTGGATGAATACATCCCGGAAGACTGGCTGCAGGGCCTCGCGCGGGAGATGTTTTCCGACGAGGAAATTGAGGCAATGTCGTTCGAGGAACTTATGGACGAACTGGCCAAGCGCCTGCAGGAACAGGATGGCGCCCATCACGGCGGCAGCCGCTGGATCGGGACGGGTGGAACATCGCCGTTCGGCAATAGTGGCCAGAACCCGGCTGGCGTGCGTATCGGCGGCGACGGTGGCGGCAAAAGCGCGACCAAGATGTGGCAGAAGCGGGATTTTCGCTCGCTGCGCGGAGAAACCGAGATCGGCACCCGCAACATGAAGATGGCGCTGCGGCGTCTGCGCCGCTTCGTACGCGAAGGGGCGGAGGACGAATTCGATCTCGACGAAACCATCAAGTCCACTGCCGACCGGGGCGGCATGCTGGACATCAAAATGCGCGCCGAGCGCAAGAACAAGGTCAAGGTATTGACCATGTTCGATATCGGTGGATCCATGGATAGCTTCATCCGGATCTCGGAAGAGCTGTTCTCCGCCGTCCGAACCGAGTTTAAGCACCTGGAATACTATTACTTCCATAATTTCCTGTACGAGCGCGTCTGGCGGCAGAACCGCCGCGGCTACAATGAATGGACGCCTACCTGGGAAGTGATGAACACCTATGGGCCGGACTGGAAGGCGATTTTTGTAGGTGATGCGACGATGAGCCCGTTCGAGATCACCGAAGTCGGCGGCTCCATCGAGCACTGGAACGAGGAAGCGGGTGAATTGTGGTTGCGCCGTTTTCTTGCAACCTATCCCGACGCCGTCTGGCTCAACCCAGTGCCGCCGGAACGCTGGATGTCCACCCCCAGCATCCGAATGACATACCAGATTCTCGAAGGCCGGATGTTCCCTTTGACGGTTGATGGGCTCGATGCGGCGATGAAACTGCTGCGTCAAGGGCGCCAGACGCCGTCGCGGGTTCATTGAATTGGAACCGATAACCTAACGAGACTACATATAGAACATGAGATCTTTGCGCCATAAACGCCAATGGATCGGCTCGATGCTGGCGGCCATTTTTTTGCTAACAGCCGTAATGCCGGGGCTATTGGCCGCCGCACAGGGCGTTGAGATTCAGGGGCATATCTGTTCACCAGACAGTGCGAGCAGCGAACCGGTTGGAGAACAGCCTTTTTTTGCCGGATACGAACATTGTCAGCTATGCCCGGCAGGCTTCATCAACGTGCCGTTTCTCGTCGGAACAACCGACGACCGGCACGCCTATTCAACACTGCAAAGGCCGACATTCTTCGCTGACTATGTTGCACATAGTGTCAGGCGAATTGAACTGACGCCGCTAAACGGCCGCGCACCGCCGTATCGAAGCTGACACGATCCTTTTACGCCCCGGCTTTGGCTGGGACTTTCAGCTTTAGAGGTATAGACATGAAGAAGATCCTTTCCATTGCCGCCGTCACGGCGATCGCAACCGCCATTACCGCACCAGCCAATGCACAGTCGCACAAGATGAAGGATGGCATGCACCGCCAACACGGCGACCAAGGAAAACACGTTATGAAGGCCGTAAGGGTAGAAAGCGCCTGGGCCCGGGCAACGCCAGGAAAGGCCAAGAACGGCGGCGCCTATCTGACCGTTGTAAACGGTGGTAAATCGAGTGACCGTCTGGTCGCGGTGAAGGGCGACCTGGCAAAGCGCGTCGAAATTCACGCGCACCTGATGGATAACGGCGTGATGCGTATGCGGCGGGTTGAGGGGATCAATCTGCCGGCGGGCGCCAAGATCATGATGAAACCCGGCGGTTATCACGTCATGTTCATCGGCTTGCACCGCCCCCTTATTAAAGGAGGGAGCTTTCCGATCACACTGGTGTTCGAAAAAGCGGGCGAAATCCAGGTCATGGTAAAGATCGGATCTGTTGGCGCAATGAAGCCAAACATGCACGAACCGGGTCATAAAATGGGTACCGGCGGTCACAAGGGTCATTAGACCGGAAGTGGGCCGGGACCCTCTCTCAACGTTGGGAGAAGGGACGAGGCCTACAAGAAGACGGAGTTAGATACCCGGTTTGCCGGGGTTTTCGTGTCCGCAGGCCGGACATACCCGGAGGGATGCGTCGCCGTAATATTCCTCGAATACCGGCGGAAGGTCCTTGACGATGTCCGTGACCTCGACTTCTCGGCGATGCACCTTGGTGTCGCAATTCTCGCAATACCATTCGAAGGCATCCAACTCACCGGGCTGGCG
>MDTD01033787.1_pt1 | contig 16809 bp, 13 predicted proteins | sample 811221 | NCBI WGS metagenome assembly MDTD01 (sample SAMN05326646, study PRJNA326480) | marine metagenome | isolation source: seawater | place: Pacific Ocean: South West | collected 2011 | reverse complement strand
TTTACTTAAAAAAACATCAATTACTGCCCGGATTTGCCCCCCATGCCTTGACAACATTCCCCCATTTACCCTACAAGAATCAGGAAAGAAGAAAAAAACCGGATTCAACTTAAGCTTAATTTCCACACACCTAATGGGGTTTTACCTATGAAGAAAATTATTTTCGGCGGTCTGGCTGTCCTGTTCGGCGTTACAGGATTTTCCTTTTTCTTTGGCTCATTTTTAAGCATCCTTGTCGGTGCCGTGCCCATTCTTTTGATTCTAGGCGGCGGTCTGGCCGCTTACCTGGGGTATACTGACTGGCAGGCGGAAAAAGAGGACGCAGAACAATCCGTCACCTATCTGGAAGATGAACCTGAAGCGGCACAGCCCAAGGCTGAGGCCACAGAACCTGACACAACCGAAGCCGCCTCTTCGAAAGAAGATGCCCCGGTATCCGATGGTGAGACCGCATTCAAGGGCAATCCGGAAACCATGGTATTCCACAGCATCACCTGCAATTTTGCCACGGGTAAAAAGTGTACCGAAGAATTCACCACCCGGGACGCAGCCGTTAAATTGGGGTACAAGCCCTGCAAGGTCTGCAAACCATAGCCTATTTAGGATCAGGCAGGTAATCTTTCCGCACCGGGGAGAACACCTCCACTGCAACACTGTCCTCTATAATCTCGGCCCGGTGGGTCATGTCCGGTGCAATGCACCAGGCATCCCCCGGGCCGACGTCGTAAACCTCATCCCCCATATGGAGGCGGATTTTCCCGGAAACCAGGTAACCCGTCTGTTCGTTGGGATGGGCGTGGGCCGGTAAAATTGCACCCCGGGTCAGTTTGAACCGGGTGAGCAACGTTTTTTCCCCGTGCACCAGGGTTTTCATTTCAATACCTTCCACCGGCGTTGTGTAGCCGCTGTCGTCGTGGGGGGTGAACATAAGCTGAAATATCCTTCACTATTGACTTGTGTTACATTATCCTGTGTTTTCAGGTTGCCGTTTTTTTATCCATCCTTATAATGGGTGTCTATATACTGATGCCCGGTATTTTGACATTATTACCCCAAATTGCAATACTAATTAAAAGATTTGATTTTCAAATTCCACCCCAACCCCCAAAGGACCCATGAAACCAGCACTCCCCCCTATGATCCTGGCCCCGGCCGGTGACAAACGCTCATTTCTGGCGGCTATAGCAGCCGGTGCCGATGCGATTTACTGCGGCCTGAAAATATTCTCCGCCCGCATGGAAGCGGATAACTTCAGCGTTGAGGAGCTATCCCGGTTGACCCGGCTGGCCCATGCCAGAGACACAAAGGTCTATATCGCCTTTAACTCCATTCTCAAGGAATCGGAAACAGACAAGGTGGGACGCATCCTGTCCAAGCTGTCCAGATACACGGACATTGATGCCCTCATTGTCCAGGACCCGGCCATGATATCTCTGGCAAAGGAATCAGGCTTTGAGGGGGAACTCCACCTGTCCACCCTGGGCAACTGCACCCATCCTGCGGGGTTGCATACGGCGTCGAAGACAGGTTTTTCCCGGGTGGTGCTGCCCCGGGAATTCACCATCGACGAAATAAAAGCCATGGCTCAAGCTGCGCCTGACAATGTGGATCTTGAAGTCTTTGTCCACGGCGCTCTGTGCTACTCCGTTTCCGGACGGTGCTACTGGTCTTCCTGGTTCGGCGGGAAAAGCGCCTTGCGGGGCCGCTGTGTCCAGCCCTGCCGGCGGATGTACAGCCAGAAAAACCAAAAACAGCGTCATTTTTCCTGCATGGATTTTTCCGCAGATGTGCTGGCCAAAGTGCTGAAAGAGATTCCAAAGGTCACCACCTGGAAAATCGAAGGCAGAAAAAAAAGCCCCCACTATGTCTTTTATACGGTGAAGGCCTATCGCCTGCTCAGGGATGACCCCAAACAGAAAAAAGAAGCATTGTACTACCTTGACTATGCCATGGGCAGGGAGTTTACCCACTACAATCTGCTCTCCCAGCGGATCATGAGTCCTCTGGAACACAGTTCCGACACCGGTTCCGGCCTATTTCTGGGCCGGGTGAAAAACCCGGCCGAGCCCTATGTGGTTCCCAGGGAAGAACTGCTGGTGGGGGACCTGCTGCGCATCGGAAACGAAGAGGATGGCTTTCACGACATCCAGAACGTCACCCGGGCCGTTCCAAAAAAGGGAAAATTTTTCCTTTCTAAAAAGGCCAAAGGCAGGGTGCGCAAGGGCACCCCGGTATACATGATTGACCGGCGGGGAGGAGAAATGGAAGCCCTGATCCAGAATCTGGAAAACGAACTTGCCGCAGTTGCACCCGTTGAGGTCCGTCCGTCGGTGGATGCCGGTGATGCCCCACCCGTCCGGCAAAAAAGAACGCGGGGAAAAAAGCCCCGTGCGCCATTTGAAATGGATGTGTTCCGGGGCCGGCCAAAGCCTGGCAAAGGATACCGCGACACCGGCATGTGGATCTCCACAGGCGGTTACGGCATCAGACCCGCCGGAAGGACCTGGCTGTGGCTGGACCCGCTGCTCTTCCCGGAAGAGGAACTGCTCTGCCGGAACTATATAAAAACCGCCTTGAAAAAGGGCGCAAAAAACTTTGTGCTCAACGCCCCCTGGCAGATCGCTTTGTTCCGGAATCCGGAAACCCTCAACCTCTGGGCCGGGCCGTACTGCAATATCACCAACAGCCGGACGGTGGAATGGCTGAAAAGCCTGGGATTTTCCGGGGCCATCGTCAGCCCGGAACTGGATAGCGAGACATTTTTATCCCTGCCCGGCGCATCCGGCATGCCTTTAGGTGCCGTGGTCAAAGCCAACTGGCCCCTGGCGGTCTCCCGGATCGTCTCACCGGACCTGTCCCTGGGCCAGATCTTTTTCAGCCCCAAAGGCGAAGGGGCCTGGACCAGCAAGTCCAACAACACCTACTACACCTTTCCCACATGGATGCTGGATATCACACAGAAGCGCGATGAACTTAGGGATGCGGGGTACACCCTGTTTGTCAATATGTTCGAACGGGTACCCAAAGGGGTAAAAATGAAATCCAGACCCGGGCTGTGGAACTGGAATTTAAAGCTGTTGTAACCGGTGCACAACAGAAAAAGGGGCAGCCGTTTAGGCTGCCCCTTTTTTATTCATGGCCGGGATTCGACAGCTCTTTCATGGTTTAATCCGGATGGAGGGATAAATCCCTGCGTTTTCTCCGGAGCGGTAAGGCTGCAGCGTATTAAAGGCGATCTGCTGGTCCTCCTGGGCATGGCCGCTCATCTCTTTGCTCTCATAGTCATAATAGGCCCCGTTGGCTTCCAGGATGTGTTCGATTCTGGAAGAAAAGGCCTCCACAAAATCCTGTCCGGAGCCGGTAAAGGTCATATTACCCACGGACTGGCTGCCCCTGATACCTGCGATTTCATCCAGGGCCATGGTGTTGGAGCTCAGATCGGCTGCAGACCGGATATGGCCCCAGATCAGCCGGCCCTCAGGGATTTCAAGGGGCTCATCAATATCAACGATGGTGTGGGGCATGACGATGCAGCCCTTACCCAGCGTCAGTTGGGCATCATCCTTGCCGTAAAGGAAAGAGTTGAATCCCACAAAGGTTTTCAGGCCGACGACGGTATTAATGATTTTACCCCCGTGGGCGGTGACATTCATCCCCTCAAGATGAGAGTTGACGATATACGTGTTTTCCTGGGCATTGGACCCGTTGCCCATCCTGGCATTTTCAAGGTAGGCCCGTTGTGAGATCAATACGTTTTCACCGATTTCGGTTTTGGGTTTGATCACGGCATAACGGTTTACGGCCGAACTTTCAGGGGCTTTCACGGGTTCGATATCCACCACCTCGAACAGCCGTTCGTAGTCCGTTTCCTTCTCGCTTACAAAGTCGTAGATAATCCCCCGGGGCTGGTGGGAGGCGTTGACCCCGATATACTCGTCCAGCACCCCTTTGGGATATTTGAATTTGAACTCAAAGGTTTTACTCCGGACCCAGACGGTACCGGGTTCGATCTGGCGGTGAAACAGCTCACCCACCTGGACATAGGAGAACTCCCCCACAATGCACGAATGAAGGTTCATCAGATCCACCGTTGAAAAAGGACCTAAAAAGCAGCCCTCAAGCGTTGAGCCGTGGATATTGGCATAGTGGGTGGAGATCGTGTTCCGGATGCCGAACTCCTCGGGGCTTTCCGGGTTGTGGGAGTTGGAATGCACCAGGGTTTTGTACAGGAGGCTGTCCTTGATGTTGATGACCTCATCTTCCACCAGGGGGATATCCTTGGCGCATTTGATGTTGTCCCCCTTGCGCTTGAGTTCGTCTCCCCGGACATCGCTTTTGTAGATGGTGGACCGGCTGACAACGCATTTGCCCAAAAAATAGCTGCCGGCAATATTTGAGTTTTTAAAGTGGAAATAGATCGGGTGGTGGGCGGTAATGCCGTAGAAGGCGTAAAACTTGAGCATCTTCTGATGATCAAGGGTGTTCATGACAAAATCGTCCGTATCGAATTCCAACTCCGCCAGATTCACGTTGACGCGGCTGATAATCCGATCATTCAAATGCTTTAACTGACTCATATATTTTCCTATTCTTTTGTTAACTTTATCCCGGTCTCACGAGAGAAAAGATATAACACAGGGGTAAAAAGGAGACAAGCGGAACCGGACCGCATGTCTCCTTTTCCACCCAATAAAAAGGAAAATAACAAGTTTTCAGTCAGTTACAACCCTAAAGCCCTGCCTATTCGATACAAATTCCGGGTATCTTCCCGGCAACAGCTATTTAAAATAGGTCAGCAGCGCATACAGGTTGGTCAAAGGATGCGGGGGGCATCCGGGAATAAACAGATCCACCGGCAGGATGCTGTCCAGCCCCTGGGCGATTTCCGGGCTCCCTTTGAACGGGCCGCCGCTGATGGTGCATGAGCCGACGGCCACCACCACCTTGGGATCCGGGGTGGCCTCATAGGTCTGCAGCAGAGCGGTTTTCATGTTCCGGGATATGGGGCCGGTGACAACAATGCCGTCGGCGTGCCTGGGGGAGGCTACAAAGTTGATCCCAAACCGGGCCAGGTCAAAAAACGGGGTGGCCAGAACGTTCAGGTCCGCCTCGCAGGCATTGCAGCCGGCCGCAGAGACCTGCCGCAGCTGGAGGGACCGCCCGAACAACCGTTTGAAATGTTTTTTGGCGTGAATCGCGAGATCCGGCAGACTGCTGCCGTCAAAAACCAGGCTCTGCCTGTGGGCAGCGGAAAATTCAAAATCCCCGGTAAAGGAGATAAACTCCCCTTTGGACAATCGTTCGCAGGTACCGCAGAACACGCAGCGGCCAAGGTCAATATTCTTTTTGCCCGCATCAATGGCGTCCTGGGGACAGGCGTCGGCACAGGCGGCAATCACCTCTTCCGGCGCCTGGGGCTTGATCACGGGCATTCCCCGGTAGCGATCGAAGACGGCCGGCTTTTCCTTGGGATAGTTGCAGGTTCTGTATCCCTGTTCAAATCTGTTTTTAAGTGTATTGAGCATATGACACTCTCTTCATTTTATTTATAAAGCCAAGTGGGCTGCCTCAGGTGAAAAACGGCAGCATAAATTTTTCACCGGTATGTTACGGTGGCAAAACACCCTTTCCCGTTACAAATCAAACCCGCAATAAGACAGGTTGAAACTCTTGTTGTTCAGGGGAAAGTCCGAAATACCGGTGTCCCTCAGGGCCATGGCAAGACCGTTCCAGTTATGGAAGGAGGGATCCTTGACCTTGTACCGTTGTATCTGCCCCGCATCGTCCGTGAGCAGGCAGTGGGATACCTCTCCGCGCCACGCCTCGTTCAGCGTCACCACAAAGGATGACGGGGCAAGCCTGTAGTTTCCGGGCATCACCGGCTTGGTTTCAATGGGACGCGTAATCAGCGACTGGATGATTTCCATGGACTGAATGACCTCGTCGTACCGCATCTTGGCCCTGGCATCCACATCTCCGGTGGTTTTTGAGTTTTCAGGAATGCCGATATCCGTATAGGCCTCCGTGGGGAAGACCCGGCGGACGTCATAGGGCAGGCCGCAGCCCCTGCCGGCCGGTCCCACAAGACCGAGATGGTCTGCATCTTCCCGGCTCACCGCACCGCAGTGCTCGAAACGGGCACGGACCGTAGATGCGGAAAAAAGAAGTTCCAGCACGTGTTCCACCTGGGGCCGAAGTTCGGCCAGACGATCGGTGAGTATTTTCCGCATCTCATCATCCAGGGCAAAACTGACGCCGCCGGGACGAACCAGGCCTTTGCCGAACCGGTTGCCGCAGAGCAGCAGGCTCAGGTTCAGAAAATCTCCGCGCAGCCGGCCGAAGTAGTTGGCCGGGGGCAGGAAGGCCACATCGCCGCTGAGCGCCCCCAGGTCACCGATGTGGTTGGCCAGGCGCTCCAGTTCCAGGGCGATCACCCGGATGACTTTAGCACCTTTGTCCGGGGTGACACCGGTCAGCGCCTCCACGGCCTGGGCCATGCAAAGGCCGTGGCCGATGGTGGTGTCGCCGGCAATGTTCTCACAGATGATGGGCAGCCGTTTGGGGGCAGGATTTTTCAGCAGGGCTTCCACCCCACGGTGCTGGTACCCCAACTGGATCTCAAGGTGCAGCACCCGTTCTCCGATGCAGTTGAACCTGAAATGGCCGGGTTCGATAACGCCGGCATGCACGGGCCCTACCGCCACCTCATGAATATCATCACCCTGAACCTGGTAATACGGGTAGTTGCCCGGGATGTCCTCGCTGTAATCGTTGCCGAACACGTCGGGCAGATCCCGTTCGTTGGGCTGGTAGCGGACCATCTTCAGCCAGGGATGGCCTTCGGGCCTTATACCGAACTGCTCGGCAATCTCCCGTTCAAAGAGGTGAAATGGTTCTGCCTCGCAGCTCATGGACGGGTAGCTGTCAGGGGCGTCGCATCCGGCCGCCCATAGTTTGTCATCCCTGAGCACGGTCATGAATTTCATGGTTCCCTGGTCTTCGTACCCGAAGAACTGGACCACCTTGCCCCCGTTTTTCACGTGGGAGACGGCAAGATCCCGGACCCGGTTAAAGGGAAGGTGGGGAATCTCATCCCGGGGGATGGCCGCTCCGTTTTTAATTTCTATAAACGCATTTTTCATTTGAGTCCTCCGCCAATGGCCGTCACGGCATCCACTATGGTTTGATACAGGGTGTCCGGCATGAAAAAGCACAGCACCAGAGATGTCAGCAGCAGAATGTACTGGGGCCATACCATGGATGCCTTTTCCTTGAATTCACCTGCTTGTTCTGAACTGCTGTTAAAGGACATCTTCATGACCTGGTTGGCAAATCCTGCGAAAATCACGCACAGGGTAAAGATGAAGATACCGGCAAACAGGTAATGGCCTGCCCTGAAGGCACCGACGATAATAAACAGTTCACCGATGAAAATACCCAGGGGCGGGAAACCTGCGATGCCGGCAAATCCGCTGAAAAAAGCGACGAATGTCTTTGGCATCCGTTTGACCATATCCCCTGTATTTTCGATCAGGCGGTTGCCGTATCCCAAAAGGATATTGCCTGACGACAGAAAGAGTGAGGATTTTATCAGGCTGTGGTGGATCATGCAGATCACGGCCCCGTAAATCCCGATGCCCCCGATGCCGGTACCGAAGGCGATGATGCCCATGTTCTCGATACTTGAGTAGGCCAGCATCCGTTTATACTCGTTCTGCTTTAATATAAAGGTAGCCGCCGCAAGAATGGACATCAGGCCGAACACCATGAGAATAGTGCCGGAAAAGTCGGCCAGACCGGCCGCGTGCATAATCTTGTTGATTTTAAATATCCCCAGATAGGCGCAGTTGAGCAAAACGCCGGACAGCAGGGCCGAGGCCGGGCTCGGTGCTTCACTATGGGCATCGGGCAGCCATGTGTGCATGGGGGCCAGCCCCATTTTGGTCCCGTATCCCACCAGGATAAAGACAAAGCCCACCTTCAACCAGAGGGGATCCATCTTTTCCGCCACCTGGGTCAGGGCGGAAAAAGAAAGGGCAGAATCCAGTCCTGCCACATCCATGGACAGGGTGATAAATACCGATCCTAACAGGGCCATGGCAATCCCCACCGAGCAGATGATCACGTACTTCCAGGTGGCTTCAAGGGAAGCGGACGACCGGTACGTGTAGATCAAAGGGGCGCTGGCCAGGGTGGTGGCTTCAATGGCGATCCAGAGCACCATAAGATGGTCGGACAATGTGACCATGGTCATGGTGGACAGGAACAGCAGCATGAAGCCTGTGAACATGGTTTCAGACTGAAGGTTGCTCTCTTTTAAATAAGATACCGTGTAAATGGAAATCAGGAAGAAGAGCAGCGAGATGACCAGAAGGGAAAGCATCCCTTCCGGTGTGACGGCAAAGTATTCGCCGAGCAGGGCACTGGGCTTGGTCTGCCACAGGATCAAGGAGAGCAGCAGGTGAACGGCGCCGGTTCCCACCAGGAGCTGACGCCCCAGGGATTTGGGCATGAAAAAGACCAGAAATCCTGCGATAAGCGGTGCTAAAAATACGATTTCAACCATGGTTATTCCTTTAATGTTCTCAGATGGGCCGTGTCAACATCATCAAACGTCTGTTTGATATTCTGCAGGATAATGGCCATGATCATGACGCCGGCCAAAACGTCCAGCAGGATGCCGAATTCAACAATGTGGCGGGCCCTGACCGAAAAGGTGGAGCCCATCAGATAAATCCCGTTTTCCATCATGATATAACCGATGACCATGGCAATGGCGTTCCGCCGGGCCATGAGCAGGAACATCCCGGTCACCAGAAGGGAGATGGCAGCCGGAAAGAGCAGCCTAAAGTTGCTCACGGCAGCCAGGTTCAGGTGACTGCTGATGGCGGTGGCGGCAACGATGAGCACAAGGCCGCAGATAATGGAAGCCTTGTACCCGACGATGGCGGACAATTCCCGCTGGATCGCCACCTTCTTGATGGCCAGATGGATACTCAAGGGGATAATGATTCCCCGGATGGCCAGGGTGATGATGGTAAAGACGGTACTGCCGCCCTCCATATCATGGCCGGTGAACAAGGGGACAAGGGAAACCACGATGCCCTGGAATGCCAGCAGCTTGATCAGGATGGGCACCCTGCCCGCCCCGTAGGAAAACAGGATGGACAGCAGCACCAGGGACAGAAGCGTATCAACCGGGTGTAATATCATTTGATAAACTCCATAGTTATAATGGTTGCAAAGAAGGCCAGGGCAAAGGAGGTCAGTACGAACTGAGGCACCTTATCCATCCTGTATCTGGCGATGACAGATTCGGTAACGCCCACGACCAGGTAAACACAGCCTGTTACCAGGGCGAAAATACCAAGGTTGTAGCCGGCAATCCCCGTATCAAAGGGAAAGGCCAGGCGTGAAATAATGGCAGAGTAAAAGAAGAGCTTGCAAAAAGACCCCAGTTCGATCAGGGCAAAATCCGGACCGCTGTGGTCCAGCACCATAACCTCGTGGATCATGGTCAGCTCCAGATGGGTGGCCGGATCATCCACCGGCACCCGTGAGTTCTCCGTGAGCAGGATGATGAACAGGGCGATCACGATGAAGATCAGTGGTGCGCCCGCCGCCTGCCAGAGTCCTGCTGTGCCTGCGCCTGCAAAAAAAGCGGACAGCTGGACCATCCCGGTGATCCGGTAGAAAAAGATCAGGATCATGAACATGGCCGCCTCGCAGAGGATGGGAAAATAGGCCTCCCTGGCCGCCCCCATACCCTCAAAGGGAGAGGCTGTGTCCATGGCTGCGGCAATGGTGAAAAAACGACCCAGCCCCAGAAGGTAAAGCACCAGGATCACGTCTCCTTTGAAGGAGAACACCGGGTCAAAGCCTGCGATGGGCAAAAATAAAAGCACTGTCAACGCCGTGCAGCAGGATACGATGGGGCCGAGCTTAAAGACAAAGGTAGTGCTGTTGCTGTACACAGACCCCTTCTTGAACAGCTTGATCAGGGTATAGTAGTTGATCAGCAGGGGAGGTCCTTTCTTCCCGCCGAAAAACGCCTTTACCTTCAGGATCAGTGCTGAAAAAAAGGGGGCGATCAAAATGGCTGCAAGCCAGAGTAATATGGATTCCATAACGTCTTCCAACCCTTAAAATTTTATTTGTTTACATTTACAATTCATTGGTTGCTTCATCGGGTTGCCCCCGCTATACGAAGAACAACAGCAGGACAATGGCCAGCAGGATATACCCGATGTACAGATGGGTGTCCCCGTGCTGAATCCAGCGCAGCCGGTCAAAGAAGAAGAGTACCGGATTGACGACCCTGCGGTTCATCTGCTCTTCGGCCACATCGTTCACCTGACTCTTGTAGTAAGTCTTTTCCGGGAACCGGCCCTGGATGGGCGGATGGTCCTCAGCCACAGGCACAGCCGGGCCGAAGAGTTCCAGAATGGATCCGGAGTAAGAGGCGCCGGTGTACTGCATCTTTACCGTGGGCTGGGTAAACCCGCATCCCCAAGTGCCGGATTTGGCAAGGGGTTTGCCCCGGTAGGCCAGAGCGCGGATCCCTGCCACAAGAATGAACAGCACAAGGAATATAAATGCGCCGAAAGTGATGTTTGAGGTCAGTTCTCCGAAGGGTGCCAGGGGAATATCCGCCATGTTAAGCCCTAAGGATCCCACGGCCATCAGGGCCATGTTCAAGAATGCTGCCGGAAAGATGCCGATCACGGCACAGGCCAGGGCCAGGGCGACCATGGACAGGAGCATGGTGGCCCCTTTTTCGTTTTTATCAACTGCGGCATCGGTTCTGGGTTCCCCCTGGAAGGCAATACCGATGATCTTGGTGAAGCAGGCCAGGGCCAGGCCGCCGATCACAGCCAGGCTCACGATGGCACAAAGCCCTGCCACCAGGGCACCGCCGCTTAAGCCCACCCCGTTGAAGCTGCCCAGGTAGATAAAGAACTCACTCACAAACCCATTAAAGGGCGGCAGGCCGGAGATAGCCAGGGAACCCACGATAAACGCGGTGCCGGTGATTTTCATGGACTTGAGCAGCCCGCCAAGGGCGTCAATGGACCGGGTGCCTGTTTTGTGCAGCACCATGCCCGCCCCCATAAAGAGCAGGGATTTGAATACGGCGTGGTTAAGCACATGGAGCATACCGCCGGCAAACCCCAAAGCCGCCATCAGGGAATTGCCCGTGGCCACCCCTGTCATGCCCACACCGGTGCCGATGAGGATAATGCCGATGTTCTCGATACTTGAATAGGCCAGCATCCGCTTGATGTCGTTCTGGCCCAGGGCGTAGGCCACCCCGAGAATCCCGGAAACGATGCCGGCGATCAGAACGAGGTACCCGGCCGCAGGGGTCGTCAGCCCAAGCAGGGTGTACACCCTGAAAATGCCGTAAATACCTGTTTTGATCATGCAGCCGGACATGACGGCGGAAATATGGCTGGGAGCTGCCGGATGGGCATGGGGCAGCCAGACGTGAAACGGGAACACACCGGCCTTGGAACCGAAACCGATGAAGGTGAGGATGAAGACGGCAAGCTTAATGCCCTCGGGCATGGCCCCTGCGGCATCAAACCCGAAGGTGCCGGTAACGCCGTACATTAGGCCGAACCCGGCAAAGAGGAACACCACCCCCACATGGGAGAAGACAAAATACATGAAGCCCGCCTTCCGGCTTTCCTCGGACTGGTAGTTATAAATCACCAGGAAGAAGGATGACAGGGACATGATCTCCCAGGAAATCAGAAAGGAAATCATGTTGCCGGCGGTAACCACCAGGGCCATGGAGGCGGCCAGCACACTGAAGAAAAAGTAATTGGCGGCCGTGCCCAGGGCAGAGCCGTGTCCGTCCATGTAGTGGTAGCTGTAGATGGCCGCCACCAGGCAGACCAGAAAAATCGCCATCAGGAAAAAGGCCGACAGCCCGTCCATCCTGAAAACAAATTCAAACACATTCAGGAAGGAAAAGGCGGCAACCCCCTCCCCCCCGGTCATCAGGCTTGTGGCCGAAGACAAAAGCCCCCACAGGCTACCCGCACTGATGAGAATCACACCGATGCTCCTGGATAGGGTTTTGTTCCCGGTGAGAACAAGCGAGAACAGACCGCCGCACAGGATCGTAATCACCGCTAAAAAAAATTGACTCATAGATACCCCGTAAAATTAATTAAATCTTTTGGTTTTCAATTTAAGATTCCAAAAAATTTCACTAATCCGATTGACGGGGATTGTCAAGGGAGGGGGATCGGCACGGGATTCCCGGAAAAAAGATGTTAAAAACTGATTTTTGCGGCCAGAAAACCGAAACTAATGCCGGTAAATCACGGGCTGGCCCTGGGGGTCGATATCAATGCCGATGGTATCGTCGGTTTTAAATCCCAAGGCCTTGAATTCTTTGACCACCTCCTCGTGTCGATCCGCGTACCAAAAGGCTGACCACAGGGGGTTTCTTACCGTGTCGATGCCGTAGGCGTCGTGGCTGCAGAGGTTGAGGCGGAACTTGTCACGGGCGATGAGTGTGTCGGCCTCGGCGAGGAAAATATCTATTTTATACAGGTTGTTATGAAGGGCCTTTGCCAATTTTTTCTGGCATTCCGGGTACTCGTCCAGATAGTGGCTGGCAATCTGGTAGAGCTCACCTGTGTCATGGATGGCGTATCCGATGATGGCAAACCTGTGGTGCCGCATGGCAAAGGACTCCAGTTCGTCTTCGTAGGCCTTCACAATGTCCAGTATTCTTTCACACCCCGTGTTGTCTGACGCATCGTGGATAAAGTCTTCACAGGCGCTGATAATCTTTATGTAAAAGGCCTTGTTGTCCATGACGTAGACGGGCCGCTCCCTGTAGTTGCGGCGTTTCCGGATACGGCGGATGCCGTCCAGGCGGATGGAGTACTCTTGTTCTTTTTCCTCCAGGGTTTCAATGGTGGAGATATCCTTGGCCTGAACCACGTGAATCTCCCCGTCCGTGGAGATGATGTACTCGATCTCGCACTTGAAGCCCAGGGACTGCTGGATGGCTTTGGACAATTGGACCAGCTTTCTGTCATGGGGCACCTTGGTGATATGGGGGTCTTTTTGAACCTTGTGGTTCCGGTTCCTGCAATAACCGAATTCCCAATGATTTCCGATCATTTTGGCCATGACGCTGAAGCCGTTTATAAAGGGCATGACAATGACACCCATCTGATCAACGTCGATCTCAGGGGCCTGGTTGAAGACCTGCTGGCGGCGGATGGACAGATATTTGGACTCCCGGGCCAACTTGATAATCTTGTTCCGGGCATAAACGATGCCGCCGGTATCTGCATAGGTTTCAAGGGAATCAAAGGTGCCGCCCTTGAATCTGAACTCCATGGGATGGGCGCTTCTGGCAATGACCTTGTAGCTTTCCCGGTGGGTTTCCAGAAACGCCTCCAATTCGTCAAAGGCCTTGTTTTCAAACTTTTCAGCGGCCACAAAAATAAACTCAGGGACCATAAACCCCTCGGATCTCAGCTTTTCCAGCAGTTTTGCTTTTTCAGGCAAGTGGTCTTCCATGTTTCATCTTGACTTTTCATTTAAATTAATTGATGATGCCCCAAAAACCGACCGATCATTCGGTTGAGGAAGCTGAAACGTTAGGTAGCATATGTCCAAACGAAATGCAATACTCGCCGCCGCCACCCGGCTCTTTGCCCGGAACGGCTTCAAGGAGACCTCCACGTCGGAACTCACCAAGATTACAGGTGCGGCAGGCGGAACCATATTCCATCATTTCAAGAACAAGGAAGACCTGTTTCTGAACGTGCTAAAGGATGTGGAAACCACAGTTACTTCCGCGTTCAGGGAGTTGACCGAAAGACACCGCGCACATCCGGGGATGGACCAGGTGGAGCATGCGGTGATCAGCTATCTCCAGCTTGCCGCCAATTTCGAAGACCAGTTTCTCCTGCTTCACCGCCACTACCCCTACCAGGTGGCGGAAACCAACGCGGACTGCAGGCGGTCTTTAGAATCTGTCTACAACTGCCTTCTTGAGATATTCGAAGGCTGCATCAGGGCGGGCATCAAGGACGGCACCATACAAACCGGGTCCGCCCGGTCCACCGCCATGATCATATTTGCCATGGTTGACGGCATCACCCGGCTTCACACCTACAATATCTATCACGCAGGCTCACTCTACAATGACGTCATCCAGTCATGCCGAAGCCTTCTGGCCGCATCCGCGTCTTCAGGCGCCAATGAACGAACGGGCAAGGAGGGCACATGGCCGGTGTAAGTCTTTACAGCCAGTCCTTCAGCAATTCGGGGATGGTGGCGCGGCGCCTGAGTGAAACAACGGGCAGCCCGGTACTTTGCGACCAGGACATCCTTGCACGTGCCGCAGATCTTTCAGATATTCCTGAAACAAAGATATCCCGGCTGTTTTCCCCTGACGGTACCGCTTTCAACCTCTTCACCCTGGAACGCAAATCCGCCCTTGCCCACATCAGGCTGGCGCTGGCCGAACAGTTCCGGGAAGGCAACCCGATTCTTACGGGCTATTGTGCAGCCATGCTTCCGCCGGGATTACCAGGGATTGTGAAAACCGCCATTACCGCATCCCGGACATATCGGCTGGGCCGGGCAAAATCATTTCACAGGCTGTCCGGGAGCCAGGCGGCCGAAGCGCTGGCATCCGACGATAAACAAAAGGCGACCTGGATCCGGGAACTTACCGGCAGTGACGAGCCATGGCGGCCGGATCTTTATGACATTCTCGTTTCCATGGACCAATCCGGCCCCGGACGGGCCGCAGAACTGATCACAAACCGTATGAAAAAGGATCCGTTGGCCTCCCTTTCGGATACTGCGGATTTCTTTCTTGAGACCCGTGTGACCGCCGCGTTGATCAGCCGGGGCCACGATGTTCTGGTCCGGGTGGCAGACGGCAGGGTCTGTCTTGGCATCACCAGGCAGGTGTTAATGAAGAGCCGTCTTGAAGCTGAGCTTGCATCCATTGTGGACAGTATTGAAAAGGGGGTTCCCCTGGAAATCATAGAAGGCGATTCATTAAACACAGATATGGCTGGCAGGCAGACCCCGGCAGAGACACCGGCCAGGGTCCTGCTGGTGGATGATGAAAAAGAATTTGTCCGAACCTTGTCCGAACGGCTTCAGATCCGCGGCATAAAAGCGTCTGTGGCATTTGACGGCGCATCCGCCCTGGATGCCATTCTCAAAGAAACCCCGGAGGTAATGGTCATTGACCTTAAGATGCCCGGCATTGACGGCCTGGAACTTTTACGCCGTGTTAAAGCACGGTATGAAGAGATCCAGGTCATCGTCCTTACCGGACACGGATCTGACCAGGACAGGGAAAAATGTCTGGCATCTGGGGCCTTTGCCTATTTTCAAAAACCCGTTGATATCGACGTGCTCAAGGACAACCTGGTTACGGCCCGGGCAAGTTCGAAACTGATGCAATAAGAGGCAACTTAGGCAACCCACATGGACAGACTGAAAAAACTCACCCCGCCGTTCTGGAAAACCTGGGAATTTACCCCGGGCCAGACAGATTCCGGGTTCAGCTTCCGGAGAAAGTGGGTGCTGATCGTTTTGTTCACCTCCGTGATGGTCCTGCTTCCCCTTTTCATCCTGGGGGTTATGGATTTCGGCCTGACACAGCGCCTTATCGAAGATGAGGTGAAAGGCCACACACTCAACGTTCTTGACACCGTTTCCCTGGCCATCTCGGATCTGGCCGTTACCGAAAAGGATGCTGCCACAGCCGCCACCATGTTCATCACCCAGCTTGCCCCCTATGCGGACAGTGACATTTTTGTGGTAAGCCGCTCAGGCAAGCTGCTGACGCCGTCTGCACACTACGGCGCGAAAGGGCAACGGTTTGATATGTCCTTTGCCGGGGATGCCAGAGGATTTAAAGAAACCACCACCCCGGACGGGACCCAGCTTCTTCTGGGCTATGTGAAGCCTGAACACATGCCGATTTTAATCGTCCAGGCCAGGGAAAAGGATAATATTACAGGCCTCTGGTTCAAACCCCGGCGGAACCTCGTCGGCTATGTGGTGGCCAGTATCATTGTCATCATCTTGTCCATCATGGGGCTTGCCACCTATCTTGTGGGCCGTATACATTCGGCAAACAGACACTGGATTGAGGCGCTTCAGCACGAGGAACAGGCCAGCCGTATGGCATCCATCGGCAGGATGGCCTCCGGTGTGGCCCATGAAATCAATAATCCCCTGGCAATTATCAACCAAAAGGCCGGGCTGATTACAGACTTGCTTGCCATGGACAGGAAGGTGGTAGCAGATGACCGGATCCGCCCCCTGGCCGAAGATATTCAAAACGCCGTCACCCGGTGCAGCTCCATCACCCGGCAACTTCTGGACTTTGCCCGGCATATGGAGCCCTGTATCGAGCAGGTGGAAATCCCGGAACTGCTGGCCCAGATCCTCCCCCTCATTGAGGTGGAAGCCAAGGAAAAGCATATCTTTGTCGCCCTCAACGCACCGGAAGACCTTCCCTGCCTGGAATGTGACCGGAGCAGCCTCCAGCAGATCTTTCTCAACCTGGCTGAAAATGCCATCGATGCCATGGATCAGGGCGGCACCCTGGAGATTAAAGTATACCGCAGTGCGCCGGATACGGTGGGCATCGAAGTGGCAGATACCGGCAGAGGCATTCCACCCGAAGCGCTGAACAAAATATTCGAACCCTTTTACACCACCAAGGAAGAAGGCTGGGGCGCAGGACTGGGCCTTGCCATCACTTACGGCCTTATCAAAGAGATCGGCGGCGATATCCGG
>MDTD01161155.1_pt1 | contig 16810 bp, 19 predicted proteins | sample 811221 | NCBI WGS metagenome assembly MDTD01 (sample SAMN05326646, study PRJNA326480) | marine metagenome | isolation source: seawater | place: Pacific Ocean: South West | collected 2011 | reverse complement strand
TCGCAATTATTGCAGGGATTATTATTAGATTTTAATGTTCCACAAATTTTACAACGTTCAATATTTTTAAACACATCACTCAGGTTATTAGCCAAAGGTCTTAATATTTCTTGACGATTATTAATCATTTTTAAAATTATTCTTTTTGCAGACTTTGGTCCAAGACCTGGTAATTTAGATATTAATTTAATCAAATTTTCTATTTCAGGAAGATTTTGCATTAAATTATAAGGGCCACTTAAATCCAGGAACTCCTAATCCACCAGTTGCTTTAGATATTTCCTCTGAAGTTTTTGATTTTAATTTATTTTTGGCATCATTATGTGCGGCAATAATTAAGTCTTGAATTATATCTTTATCTTCTTCAAGCACTCTGTCACTTAATAAAATTTTAGTCATTTCTCCTTCACCATTCAAAAAAATAGTAACTGAATCGCCTCCTGAAACACCATTAACTTCTATTTTTTTTAAATTTTCTTGGCTTTCCTTCATTTTTTTTTCTAATTCTTTTGCTTTTTCTAAAATCTTAGTAAAATCAGTCATTTTTCTCTTCGATATCAATTAATTCAACATCTTCAAAGTTCTGAAGTAATTCTAAGTAATCTTCTGTTTTTTTGAATTCATTAATTTTATCTTGCTTAATTTGATCCTTAGAAATTTTTCTAGTTACCTCACCTTTTTTTTTTGAAAAAGATATAATCCACCTACTATTGGTCCAATTAAATAATTTTTCAGACAATTCTTTTACAAAATCTTTTCCTAATTTTTCATTAAATGAAATTTCTATAATATTATTTGTAAATGAAACTAAATTAACATGGTTTTCCAATTCATACTTAAGCCTCATTTCTTTTTTTTCTAAACAAATTTTTATTATATCTTCTAAGCTTTGTGGATTAATCAATCCCTCATTATTTTTTTTTTCAGGTTTTTCATCAGTTTGTTTAATATTTTTGATTTGACTAATAAGATCATTCTTCTTCATTAAATTCTCTTCATTATTTATTATTTTTTTTGTTTGCTTATGTTCTTTATCAGTATTTTTTAATGAAAATTTATTTTTTATATAAATCAGTTGAATTAAAAACATCTCTAGTGATAAATGCGGATTAGAGACGATATGAATCTCTTTTATTGTTTTTAAAGTAAACTCCCAAAATAATAATATATCGTTTGGTTCTATTTTTTTCGCCAAAGAAACAATTCTTTTGTAATCATAATCATTTAACGAAAAGTTTGTACCCTCAACTTTTATGAAAGATATATTTTTTAAAAAATAAAGGACTTCTAAAAATTCATTAAGAAATATATTAGGTTCTACTCCAGAGTCATATATTTTTTTATAATGATCTATTACATTTTTTTCATTTCCATTAAAAATGAATTCCAGTAGATCTAGATATGAGCTTTTATCTACATATCCGAATATTTTCTGAACAGTATCAAAATCTAGTGGATTGTTGTTATTAGAGATTAAAGCTCTATCAAGTAATGATAGAGCATCTCTAACAGATCCTTCCGAAATTTTTACTATTAATTTTAATGCATTTTCTTCTATAGTTCTATTTTCATCTTGCCCAATTTTCTTTAAATATTCAAACAAATCATCTGATCGAATTCTTGATAGATTGTATCTTTGACATCTTGATATTACTGTGATTGGAACTTTCTTTATTTCTGTTGTTGCAAAAATAAACTTTAAATATTTTGGAGGTTCTTCTAATGTTTTGAGTAGAGCGTTAAATGCCTGTTTACTTAGCATATGTACTTCATCTATTATAAAAATTTTATATTTTGATATAGAGGGAGCATATCTAGAAAATTCGATTAGTTCTCTGACATCATCTACGCCTGTTTTGCTTGCAGCATCAATTTCAAGAACATCAATATGGTTAGAATTAATTATGGATTCACAATTTGAACAAAAATTAATATTACATAATTTTTCTATACCATATTTGCAATTAAGCGCTTTAGCAACTATCCTGGCAAAAGTGGTTTTTCCAATTCCCCTTATTCCAGTGAATAAATATGCATTTGAAGTTTTTTCATTTTTTATTGAATTATATATTGCTCTCGCGACTTCATCATGACCTACCAAATCTTTAAATATTTGAGGTCTATATTTCAAAGCTAAAACATTAGAAATTTTTTTCATAATAGGAGACCTGCCAACCTGAAAAATACTCATTACCCTTGCTCTTTTTCAAGTCTGGGGGAGTTCATGGTAATTCCACCTGGTAGGCCTCCAGATGTATTATAACAATAATTTTTTCTATTCTACAATAAACTTAATTATTTTTTTTCTCTAAATGAGTGAGCTTTATAGACACCTAGAACGTGCATATCTTCACAGTGAAAAGCTAATTCTTCTAATGAATTTTTAATTTTTTTTTCATCCAAATGTCCGTCAATATCACATAAAAAAAAGAATGATGAAAAAGAATTCTTTTCTGGAAAGCTCTGGAGTTTGGTCATATTCACGCCATTAATTGCAAATCCAGATAACGCTGAGTACAATGCTGCAGGCTTATCTCTTAATTTGAACAAAAATGATGTTATGTATTTTTCATTATTAATTGTTGGTTGAATAATATCTTTTCCCATAATAAGAAATCTTGTGTAGTTTTCATTATCATCTTGAATATTTTCTCTCAAAATTTCAAGGTTATATATTTTTGCACTTAATTTAGATGCAATTGCACCTTTAGTTATATCTTTCTCTTCATAAACATATTTAGCGGATCCAGCAGTATCTGCTCTCACGTTAGCCAAAAAATTGTTTTTTTTTATGAACTCGGAAGCTTGACTCAATGCTTGAGCGTGAGAGTAAACATTTTTAATATCTTTTAATTTAGCACCTTTAATAGCAATTAGGTTGTGGTTTATAGGAAAAAAATTTTCTTCGTAAATATTTAGCCTATACTTGAATATTAAATATTCAACTCCAATATTTCCCGTTGTTTTATTTGACTCGGGTATTATAGCCCTAATTTCACTATCATTGCTTGCTCTCTCGAAACATTCATCAAATGTTTTACATGGGATAGTTTGAACACCAGGGAATATATAATTTGCACAACTTTCACTGTAACTTCCAGCAATTCCTTGATAAACAATTTTCATCTTATCATTTATTTAATAATTTTATGTATTCGTCTAGATCTTTTTTGGTATCAATTCCACTAGAAAAATGATTGGCTAAAATTACATCAATTTCCATTCCATTATCTATTGCTCTTAACTGCTCTAGTTTTTCTCTTATCTCATTATAGCTATTTTTAAAATTTACAAAACGTTTTAACGCTGAAATTTTGTATAAATACACTCCTAGATGATGATACACATTTTTTATATTTTTTGAGTTGACTATGCGGCAAAAATTTAAAGCTTTTTCATTAAATTTACTAGATAGTTTATTTTTAGTAATAACTTTTACTATATCTTCGTTATTAAAATTCTGTTCATCATTAATCCCGTATGCCAATGTGGAAAATTCTAAATTTCTATCTTTTGATAATTTATTCAAATTTTTAATATCTTTTGGATTAATCATTGGCTCGTCGCCTTGAAGATTTATTATAAAATCCGTTTCGTCTAATTTTAATTTTTGTGATGCTTCATAGACTCTATCAGTTCCAGTAGAATGCTTAGTGTTTGTCATAATAAACTTACCACCATATTTTTTTACCTCTATAGCAATCTCCTTATCACATGTTGCAACATAAACCTCTCCAATATTACTTTTTAGTGCTTTTTCGTAAACATGCATGATAATAGATTTGTTGTTAATCTTAATAAGTGGTTTTTTTGGAAGCCTGGTTGCTGCCAATCGTGAGGGAATAATTATTACGGATTTACTCATTATTCATATTTTATGCGTCTTTGAGACGCAAATTAATAAATTAAATTTCTTTCTAATTTGTTTATCATGTTATACGACCATATAAATAAAAATTATGGATTCATTCGAAGTTAATAAAATTATTGCTGCTGTTTTGCTGATAGCGCTTATTGTCATAGGCATTGGAAAAATCTCAGATATAGCCTTTCATGTGAAAAAACCTGAAAAGTCTGCTTACAAAGTAGAAATTGCAGATAATGAAACTATTTCTAATGTTAATAAAAAAGAAGTTGTTGAAAAAGTTGATATTAGTGCACTACTCGCTCTAGGAGACATATCTCATGGAGAAAAAGTTTTCAAAAAATGTGCAGCCTGTCATTTAGTAAACAAAGGTGGAGAAAACAAAATAGGTCCAGCACTGTATGGAGTTATTGGTAGAAAAGTTGGCTCTAAGGAAGATTATAAATATTCTAAAGCTATGGCTGCATACAATAAAAATTGGACATTTGAAGAAATGAATGGATATTTAAGAAAACCACAAAGTTATATTAAAGGTACAAAAATGGCATTTGCAGGATTAAGAAAAGAAAAAGATAGAGCTTCAGTAATTTTATATCTCAATAATAATTCGGATAGCCCTTTACCATTACCTTAGCATTCCAAAACAATACATTAAAATACTTTTTTGTACATGAACTCTATTTAGGGCTTGTTGCCAAACATGAGAAGTTGGCCCTAAAAAAACGTCATTGTCAACTTCATCACCTCTTGGCAAACAGTGTAAAAAAATACAATTTTTTTTTGCATAACTAATTAATTTTTTATTAATTTTAAATTTTTTAAATTCTTTTATTTTTTTTTTTTTATCTACTTTGTCATTTAGCGATATGACTTTATCTGAAAATATTACGTCAGCACCAGATACAGCTTTTTTTGGATCATGGTATATATTTATTCTACCTTTATTTTTCTCAGACCAACTTATAACCTCATTATTTGGTTTAAATTTTTTTGGACATCCTATATTTAATTTAAATGAAAATTTGACTGATGCAGCTATCAAACTATTTAAAACATTATTAGAATCACCAACCCAGCATATGTTTAATTTTGATATTGATTTTTTTTTTATTTCTTCAACTGTAAAAATATCAGATAGTACTTGTGTTGGATGAGAAGAAGGGCTTAATCCGTTAATAATAGGGATTTTTAAGTATTTTTTAAACTCTGAAATTTTACTATCAGAATCTGTTCTCAACATAAATCCATCCCCATAAGTAGAAAGAATTTTCGCAGTATCAGATATTCTTTCACCTCCTTGGCCTAAATGTAATTCATTAGATCTGAGTGTTAAGGTTCCACCTCCAAGTTGTTTTATTGCTAAATAAAAGCTTATTCTAGTTCTAGAGCTTGCTTTTTCGAATATTTGAATTAATAATTTACCTCTAAGTGGAGCCCCTTTATCAGTTTCAAGAGTATTTAACTTTTTTCTCAATCTTTTTCTTTTTTTAGCGTCTAAAATAATTTTTTTAAGATCTTTGCTTGAAATATCTTTCAAATTGATAAAATGTTTCATATTAATTTAATTCTCCACAAACTTTATCAATTATTTTTAAAGCTATATTAATTTCACTTTTTTTTACATTTAGTGGAGGAAGAATTCTAACAACATTGTCTGCAGCTTTTATAGTTAGTAATTGATAATCCATTAGTTTTTTTATAAAATTTGTTTGATCAATACATAATTGTAAACCAATTAATAAGCCCACACCCCTAACTTCATTAATAATTTTGGGATATTTTTGTTTTAATATATTTAAATTAGAAATAAAGTGTTCGGACATTTTATTCACATTTCTTAGTAATTTATTATTTATTTGATCTATAACCGCATTACCAACAGCCATCGCCAGAGGGTTTCCGCCAAAAGTTGAACCATGAGTTCCTGGTACCATTGCTTTAGAAACTTTGCTTGTCATCAAAACTGCACCTATAGGAAAACCACCACCAATTCCTTTCGCAATAGGGACAATGTCTGGTTTTACTTTTGCATGTTCAAAAGCAAAAAATTTTCCAGATCTTCCAATTCCACATTGAACTTCATCTAAAATTAGAAGTATTTTTTTTTCCTTACAAATTTTTTTAATAGCTTTTATGCACCAGTTAGGTATAACTTTTATACCTCCCTCACCCATTACCGTTTCTATCATTACTGCTGCTGTATTTTTATTTATAAGTGATTTGAGTTTCTTGTGATCACCAAAATTAAAATGATCAAACCCTGGAACTTTTGGACCAAAACCTTCAACCATTTTTTTTGAACCACTAGCATGTATTGCGGCAATTGTTCTTCCATGAAAAGAATTTTTTATACAAATAATTCTTGTTTTTTCTGGTTTTCCAATAGAAAAAAAATATCTTCTTGCAATTTTAATTGCTGCTTCTGTTGCTTCTGCTCCACTATTTTGAAAAATTACAGAGTCTGCGAAAGTTCTTTTTGCTAATTTTTTTGCTAATTTTTCTCCCTCTGGAATAATAAAAGCATTTGACACATGCCATAATTTTTTTGATTGTCTTTTTAAAGCCTCATTTAATATTTTATTTGAGTGACCAAGAGAATTTACAGCGATACCTTGGACAAAGTCTAAGTACTTTTTTCCATTATTAGAATACAAAAAACTTCCTTTACCTTTATAAAATGATAAATTCTTTCTTCTATAATTCTTTGCTAGATAGCTCATAATTATTTATAATTTTTTTTCTTTTATTTCACAGTTAAAATTTCAACTAGAAGTTATAAATCAGAAAATATGTTGAAAAATTGTAAATAAAACTTGTTTTAATGTCCTGATATGCAACATAAGGTAATAAATATAAATTAATATACTATATATTGTAAAAATGAGTTGGACTGAAGATAAAGTCGGAAAGTTAAAAGAGCTCTGGGGAAAAGGAAAAACCGCAAGCCAAATCGCAGAGATAATTGGTGGTGTTTCAAGAAATGCGGTAATTGGTAAAGCTCATAGACTTAATCTGTCCACAAAAATAAAAACAAGACCATCAATTCAAAGACAAAAAGACAATTTAAAAAATCATGATGGCCAAATTCGATTAAAAGGCAGAAGAGGAAAATTTAAATCTTTAATTTTAGATAGTAATTTTGAGGAAGCAAAAAATTTAAGTTTAGAGCAGCTAACTGATGAAACTTGTAAATATATGGAGAAAAATCCTGATGAAAAGGATGCAAGCTTTTGCGGAAGAAAAAATGTAGAAAAGTTTTCTTATTGCCCATTACATTTAATGATTGTTTTTCAACCAAAAGGAAAAAAAGAAGATATTAACGATAAAGATGAAGAAGTTCCAAAATTTATTGAGAAAAAAATTAAGTCTGCCTAGCTGCCAAGTAACTTTTCTTTTGCTTTTAGATATTCCTCCTCAGTGATAATCCCATCATTTTTCAGTTTATTTAATTTGATAATTTCATCTGAAATGCTGATGTTTTCTGAAGCTTCCAATTGGTTATCTAAAACTTTTTTGTTAACTTCGAGATTTTCATCTTGGTTTTTGTTATTAATATTTCTTCTTGCTTCAATACCCATACTTATTGGTTTGGCAGATATATAGATAACTGCGACCAATAAAAATATACATATTCCTATAACTAAGTAATTAATCATTTTATATTTAATTTTTTAATTTATTTTGCAAATTGTCCACCTGTTCTCCAATTAAAACTATATTTTTTAATTTCATTACTAAATAATTTTTTTGCAGCTATTTCTAAATCTAAATTTGTTTTATATAAGCCTGATCTGACATTATCATACTTTAATAGTATTAACTGATCTTCAGTAAGAAGTGGTTTCGGAAAAAGTTGAAAAAATTTTGCAGATAAAGATGCTAATGGTAATGGTAATGGTAATAGCAATCTTTTTTTGTTTATAGATAATAAAATTTTTTGTATTATTTCCTTAAAAGTCAATTCCTCGGGACCTAAACATTCTAAAGTCAAACTTTGATTTTTTTCTTCAATAATTTTGAATATAACTTCTACTAAATCAGAAACATGTATTGGAGAAAATTTTGTCATACCATTATAGTAAAGAGGCATAAACGGTAGTCTTGAAAGTAAAGTCATAAAATTAGTTGTGAAATTATCATCCACAGAGTAAACTATAGATGGCTTAATTATTATTGAATTCTTAAAATTACTATTTATTTTTTTTTTCACCTTCCAATTTGCTTTTTGCATATTTACTATCAGTGGCTTTTTCGATACCTAAAGCTGATAAGTGTATAAACTTTTCAATTTTATATTCATTAGCTTTCATTGATAACATATTAGGTAAATCCGAGTGTATTATTTTAAAATTTTGCTTTTTATTTTCATGAAGTATTCCTATTAAATTTATACATATTGAGCATTTTTTTATAAGACTATCAATTTTATCTATATGAAAGTTTTTTAACTCAATTAATTCTAGGTATCCTGGATTAGCCTGCGTCTTAAGAATATAACCTGCTCTATGAATATTTCTTGTTACTGCCAATATTTTATAGTTATTTTTTGATAATTTTCTAATCAAATTTCTCCCAATTTGACCAGTTGCACCGAAAAGTAGAATTTCTTTTTGTTTCATATATATATTCTTTGAATGAGTATAGATATTAAATTACACAAAGAAGATTTGCCAGATCAATTATCTCTAGGTGACAATATAGCTATTGATTGCGAATTTATGGGCCTCAATGTTGAGAGAGATAGTCTATGTTTAGTTCAAATATCTACAGGCAAGAAAGATGCTCATATAATCAAATTAAATAGAGAAACATATAATGCCCCGAACTTAAAAAGTGTTTTAAAAAATCCAGGTATAAAAAAAATTTTTCATTATGCTAGAGCTGACTTATTATTCATAAAAAAATATCTTAAGCTTGATGTAGAAAATGTAAATTGTACAAAAATAATGAGTAAACTTGCTAGAAGTTATAGTGATAAACATGGTCTAAAAGATTTAGTTAAAGAATTTACGGGTAATGATATAAGTAAAAATTTACAATCTTCAGACTTTGGCGGTGATTTAACTGAAAAACAACTTCAATATTGTGCAAAAGATGTGATTTACTTACATGAAATTTTTCAAGGTTTAGAAAAAATTTTAATAAGGGAAAAAAGACATCAACTATATTTAGACTCAATAAAATTTATAAATAATAGAGTAAATTTAGATCTTGCCTCTTTTTCTCAAGATATTTGGTCACACTAATGAGTAAAAAAAAAATAGAAATAATTGCTAAAGAAGTTATTCAGTATGAGATAAATGCTTTAAAAAATTTAAAAAAAAATATTAATAAATCTTTCTTAGAAATTGTTAATGAAATTCTTAAATGTAAAAATGGTAAAGTAATTTTATCAGGAGTTGGTAAAAGCGGAATTATTGCTAGAAAATGGGCAGCAACATTGTCATCTACAGGTACTCCTTCTTTTTATGTAGATGCATCTAATGCAAGCCATGGCGATATGGGTCAAATAACTTCAAATGATATAGTAATTTTAATTAGTAACAGTGGTCAAAGTGATGAATTAAAAAATATAATTCAATACACCTCTAGAAATAGAAATATAAAGTTAATTGGAATAACATCAAAAAAAAATTCTATATTATACAAAAATTCAGATAAAGTTTTTTTGATGCCATCTATCAAAGAAGCGGGCCCCGAAAATATTGTGCCAACATCTTCAACGACTTCACAAATTGCCCTTGGTGATGCAATTGCAATAGCATGTATGAAATATAAAAATTTTACAAAGTTTGATTTTAAAAAATTTCATCCAGGTGGATCATTATCAGTTCAATTAAAAACTGTTGGAGATTTAATGATAAAGGGAAATAAACTTCCGATCGTTAAAGAAAATTTGAGTATGAAAAATGCTTTAAAAATAATTAATAATAAAAAACTTGGATTAATAGTTGTTACTAAAAATAACGGAAATACAACAGGTATAATCACTGATGGTGATCTAAAAAGAATAGCTCAAAAATACAAAAAGTTTAATGAATTGGAGTTGAAAAAAGTGATGAAAAAAAATCCTGTTAGTGTTGAAATTGATACTTTAGCCGCAAGCGCGTTAGCACTTATGAATTCAAAAAAAATCACTTCTCTGTGTGTGCATAAAAATAATAAAACAAAAAAAACGATTGGGATAATTCATATGCACGATATTTTAAAATCAAATATTAATTGATGTCAATAAAGTCATTACTCCAAATAATATTATTTTTATTAATTATTCTTATACTCGGAGGTATTTATTTTTTATATTTTTACTCTGGACCGTTAAAAATTAATTTCTCTCAAAATACAGAAAAAAATTTGTTAGATCAAAATTTATCAAATCAAGATATATTAAGTGTTGATAAAATAGGAAACCAAACTACAGGGAATTTTTCAAAAAAATTAGAAAATAATCTAACAAAAACTAAAGATAGTAATAATAAAAAAAACAATATTAATAATTCTAATACAAAAAAAAAGAATATTGAAAATGATGAAAAAAGAAATGTAACTAAAGAGATTGAATATATATCTACAAACAAGAATGGTGATATTTTCAAAATATTAGCAAAATATGGTGAAACAAATGTTAAAAATAACAATATTTTAGATCTACAGGATGTAAGCGGAACCATTTCGTCATTAAAAAGATCAAAAATAGAGATAGTCTCAGATTATGCCAAATATGATTATTACAATCAAAATTCAGAATTTTATGGAAACGTCGTTATAAATTATGACAACAAAGTAATTACGTGTGAAAATTTTGACCTAAATGCAACTGATAATATTGCCGTAGCGTATAATAATGTTATAGTTAAAGATGAGAGTTCTTTAATGAAAGCTCAAATAATTACGTTTAATACTGTAACAAAAGATATAAAAATAAATTCAAAAGACAAAGTAAAAGTATTATCAAATTAATGGGTTTAATAAAAAAATTTAGAATTAAAGATATTAAAAATGAAGACGCTGCTGTCGAATTAAAGAATATTTCAGTGTTTTATAATAAAAGACAAATTTTAGATCAATTAAGTTTAAAAATAAATAAGCAAGAAATACTTGGCATGCTAGGCCCTAATGGGGTTGGTAAATCAACTATATTTAATCTCATAACTGGATTAAAAAACCCTAATGATGGTGAAATTATAATTGATGGTTTTGATTGTATTAATTTACCTATAAATGAAAGATTTACTAAATTTAAATTAGGTTTTGTTCCTCAATATGGTGGATTAATTCACGATTTAACACTCAAAGATAATCTTAAATTAGTTTCTGAAATTCATATAAAAGAAAAAGAATTAAGAGAACAAAAAATAGGTAAGCTTATTTCAAGATTTGAGTTTGAAACATTGTTAAATGTTAAAGCAAAATATTTATCGGGAGGTCAAAAGAAAAAGCTTGTTATTGCTATGGCTCTTATAAATGACCCAAAGATACTTTTACTAGATGAACCATTTGCAGCATTAGATATATTAACAATAAAAATGTTACAAGAAATTATAGTAAATTTACAGACCACAGAGGAGATATCTATTGTAGTTTGTGACCATCAAGCAAGAGACCTTTTGAATTGTGTAGATAGAGCAATAATTTTGTCTAATGGTAAAATTATAGCATCAGGTAGCCCAAATGACGTTATTAGCGATAAAAACGCTAAAACTCAATATTTTGGCGATGAATTTAATATAAGTTAATTCATCAATGAAAAAATTTGTAACAATTAAAAATAAAATAAAAAAATTTAAAAAAAAGATTTATATCAGTGGAGATAAAAGTATTTCAATAAGATGCATATTACTTGCTTCACAAGCAATTGGGATTTCTAAAATTTATAACCTATTAGAGTCTGAAGATATTTTTAATACTTTAAAGTCTATAAAAAAATTAGGAATCAATGTTAGAAAAAAAAAAAATTACTATGAAATCATAGGATTAGGGTTAAGTGGATATAGAAGTAAAAAAGGACTTACTTTAAACGCTGGAAACTCAGGGACGTTTGCAAGATTAATTCTTGGTCTCCTTGTAAATATTAATGAAGAGGTAAAGCTGATAGGAGATAAAAGCCTCTCAAAAAGAGATTTTTCAAGAATTACTGAGCCCCTAAAGCTCTTTGGAACAAGAGCTACTACATTTAAAAATAAGTTGCCTGTTAAAATAAGGGGAGCTGAATATTTAAGACCTATTGATTATTATGAGAAAATAGGAAGTGCGCAATGCAAAAGTGCGGTGATGCTAGCAGCACTTAAAACTCCTGGACTAACTAAAATAAAAGCTAAAAGATCTAGAAATCATACAGAGCTTCTTTTTAAAAGCTTGGGGATTCCAATTAAAACTGAGATTAAAAATAATTATGATTATATAGAAGTTAGAGGATTACATAACTTCAAAGGGTTTAGCTATAAAATACCAGGGGATATAAGTTCATGTTCCTTTTTTATAGTGCTAACTATATTATCTGATGACTCAGAATTAATAATAAGAAATGTTAATATCAATTTTACAAGAAATGGAATAATAAAAATTTTAAATTTGATGAATGCAAATATATTAATAAGTAATAAAAAAAAATATAAAGGTGAGTTAATTGCTGATTTAAAAATTAAATCAAGAAAAAATCTAAAATCAATTAATTGTCCGGTAAAATATAATACGACTGCTATTGATGAATTTTTAGTGATATTTCTTGTTGCGGCTAAAGCAAAAGGTACTTCAACTTTTAAAAATTTAGAAGAATTAAATCAAAAAGAAAGTCCAAGACTAGATATTGCTATAAAATTTTTAAAAGAAATAGGAATTGAAGTTAGTAGAAATAAAAATGATATTAAGATAGTAGGCAATCCAAATTTGAATTTGAATGGAAAATATATAATCAAAAACTTTAGAAAAGATCATAGAGTTTTTATGATGTCATGTATTGCTGCTTTGTCGTTTGGGGGATATTGGAAAATTTACAATCCAGAGTCAGTAAATACTTCTTTTCCAAATTTTTTTAAAATAATAAATCAGTTAGGTATAAAATTAATTTGAAAAAAGAGAAGAATATTATAACAGTGGCAATCGACTCTCCGGCTGCAGCAGGTGCTGGGACTCAAGCTAAGTTAATAGCAAAAGAATATAATTTATTGTATTTGGATACTGGGAAGATATACCGTTTAATTGGAAAGTTGAGACTAGAGAATAAAAAATTTAATTATAAATTAGTAAAAAGAAAAATTAGAAATTTAAAATTTAAAGATCTAGAAAATAAAGAATTAATTTCTGATCCTATAGCAAGATCTGCATCTATTATCGCTAAAGATAAAAATATAAGAAAACTTATAAAAAATTTTCAAAAAAACTTTGCTTATAACCCTCCAAAGAAATTTTCTGGTTCTGTTCTTGATGGCAGAGATATAACGTCGGTAATAATGAAAAAAGCCACATTTAAATTTTTTATAACTGCAAATTTAAATGTTAGGGCAAAGAGAAGATTTTTAGAATTGAAAAAATTAAAAAAAAAAGTTTCTCTAAAAGAGGTATCAAAAAGCTTAAAAAATAGGGACTATTTAGACAAAAATAGAAAATATAGTCCACTAAAAAAAACTAAAGATTCAATCTTGATTAATACATCTAAATTAAGTAAGAAAGCGTGCTTTAAAAAAATTAAATCAATAATGGATAAAAAACTGAAAAATTAATGGAAATTTTCAAGGATCTTAAATCACCAGAAAATCAACTATTCGAAAAGCTTCTAAGTTCACAATTATCAAAGAATAAAATCGAAGAAGGTAAAATAATAGACGGTAAAATTACAAAAATAACAGAAAAATTCGTTTTTATATTTATCCAAGGTCTTAAAAGTGAACCTGTAATAGACATAAATGAATTAAAAACAATTGGATATAAAGAAAAAATTTTAGTTGGAGAAAACATCCCAGTTCTTTTAGAAAAAATTGAGGACAAAAACGGAGAAGTAATAGTATCGGCTGCAAAAGCACAAAAAATAAAAGGGTGGTACGAACTAGAAAGAGCTTATGAAAATAACGAATCTATCTCAGGTAAAATTACATCTAAATGTAAAGGTGGTGTAATTGTAGAACATATAGAAACTGGTTCATTAATGTTTTGTCCTGGATCTCAAATCAGCGATAAACCCTTAAAAAGTATTGACCACTTAATTGGAGTTCAACAAAAATTTGCAATTATAAAATTAGACAAGGTAAGAGGAAATGCTTGCGTATCTAGAAGACAGATAGTTTCATCAAATAAAAGAGAAGATAAAGCAAAAATAATAGAGAAATTTAAAGTTGGTGATATTATTGAAGGTGCAGTTGTAAAAGGATATTCTTCATTCGGTTGTTTCTTTGAAGTTAATAATGAAATAGATGTTTTAGTACATCTGCAAGAAATATCATATTCAAGGGTAAATCACCCAGATGAAATATTTAATATTGGTGAAAAACATAATTTAAAAGTCATCACAATTGATAAAGATAAGTTACAAATTGGATGCTCAATAAAACAATTGTCTCCTGATCCTTTTGAACATATATCAAATTACAAAATTGGGGAAAAATATAAAGTAAAAGTAGACAAAATTACGGATTACGGATGTTTTTGTTCATTAGAGCCAGGATTGAGTACTTTATTGCATAGTAGTGAAATGAGCTGGACAAAAAGAAATATTGTCCCTAAAAAATTATTTAAGATAGGCGATAATATTGATTGCATAATTACTGAGATCGATAAAGAAAAAAGAAGGATTGCAATTTCTCATAAATTAACAATAGATAATCCATATCAAATATTAGAGAATAAATATCCAGAAGGTAGTACGGTTGATGGTATAATTTCAACCTCGAATGAATATGCTTTATACGTAAAGCTAGATGAATTTGATATAGATGGGTTTTTACATGCCAATGATCTTAGCTATACTAATAATCCTGAAGATGAATTAAAAAAATTCAAAAAAGGAGATAAAATTAAAGTAAAGGTTTTAGAGATTAAAAAAGAAGAACAAAAAGTTAGAGTTGGTTTAAAACAATTAAGTAAAGATCCATTTGATTGGTTTAAAGATAAAAAAGTCAATGAAATAATAACTGTAAACGTCGTGTCGACAGATAACAAAGGTTTAATGGTTAAACCTGAAAATTGTGAGATAGAATTTTTAATTAAAAAATCTAATATAGCAATAAATGCCTCGGATGCCAGACCTTCAAGGTTTGTGGGGGGTGAGAGGATTGATGCGGCAATTTCAGAATTAAATTTTGATAAAAGAAAGGTAACTTTAAGTATAAAACTCCTTGAAGAACTACAAAACAAAGAGGCAGTATCAAAATTCTCAAGTCCATTAAGTGGAAAAAATTTACCTTTTTCTTCACTATCTGAGAAACTAGGTGATAAAAAAAATAAAGACAAAGAGTAAGTAATTGCCAATCAATAAATCAGATTTATTAAAAAAATTAGCAGATAACTACCCAAACTTTTTGAAAAAAGACTTAAAAAAAGTTATTGATATTTTCATATCAGAAACAAAAAATGCTCTAAAAAGGCATGAGCGAGTCGAATTAAGAGATGTTTTTTCAATTGAGCCTAAAATTCAAAAAGCGAGAACTGGAAGAAACCCGAAAACTAACGAAAAAATTAATGTTAAATCAAAATATAATTTACTGTTCAAATCATCCAAATCTTGGGCGAAACGAATAAATGAAAAAAAATAAAGTATTTATAGCTTGTGATAGTAATAATATCAAAAGAGTTAAAGAAATTATAAAAGAAACAGAAAACAATAATCTAATAATTGGATATAAGTTTGGTCTAGAATTTTTAAATTCTAAGAATGGTAGAAACTTCATATCTAAGTTAAAAAACAAAATTACTTTTGGAGATTATAAAATATCGGATATACCAAATACTTGTGCATCAACTATAAGAGCAGTTAAAGATTTAAAATTTAATTATATAACTATACATATTAATTCAGGATTTGAAGCTCTTAAAAAAGCAAAGGAAGCTGCTGGTGGAGCAAAACTAATCGGTGTTACAATATTAACTTCATTAGATAATAAAGCTATTAGGGAAATTGGATTTAATAAAAATGTAAAAGAATTAGTTCTTCATCAGGCGAAATTGGCAACTAAAGCAAAATTAGATGCTATCGTATGCAGTGCTCATGAAGTTAAAATAGTAAAAAAAATATTTAAAAAAGAAATTATAACTCCAGGCATAAGATTAAATTCTAGAAGAGACGATCAAAAAAGAGTTTTAAGCCCAAATGAAGCTTACAAAAATGGTGCTGACTGGCTTGTGATAGGTAGAGATATCACCAAAGGTAATATTAAAAATAATATTCAAAAATTAATAAATCATTTAGATAAATGATAAAAGGTTTAAAAATTTGTGGGATCTCAGATCCCAAAACATTAAATTATATCTTAAACCATCATAATCCGCCAAACTTTATTGGTTTCATAACAAATTATAAAAAAAGTAAAAGATTTGTTGAATATAAAAAACTAAAAGAATTAATTAATGTCAATAAAAGAGATATAAAATTTATTTCAGTTCTTGTAGATCCAACTGATGAAATTTTAGAAAAAATAAAGAATTTGAATTTTGATTACTATCAACTCTATGATGTAGAGCCAAAAAGAACAAAAGAAATTAAAATAAAATACGGTATAAAAATAATTACTGCGCTTACTGTTTCTAGAGAAGATGACGTAATTAAATATAAAAATTATCTAGAAATATCAGATATAATTTTATTTGACTCAAAAGGATATCATAAATCTGATAGTTTTGATCATAAGCTGCTAGATATTGTACCAAATGAATTAAATAAAATGATTGCAGGCAACATACAAATAGAAGACATTCCAAATTTTAAAAATAAAAACTTTATTATTGATCTTAGTGGTG
>MDTD01029237.1_pt1 | contig 16811 bp, 11 predicted proteins | sample 811221 | NCBI WGS metagenome assembly MDTD01 (sample SAMN05326646, study PRJNA326480) | marine metagenome | isolation source: seawater | place: Pacific Ocean: South West | collected 2011 | reverse complement strand
TAATACGAGTACGTGATTCTACAGCTTGAGACATGAAAACCTCCTGGTTTTAAGTTATGCTAAAATGATTGCTGGGTTTTATATTCGTCAATACAAAGTATTTGCGTATATAAAAAGCAAAATAAAATATTTATTATCCTTTATCTTGTTTAATAAGATATCACAATTACGATACAAACAATTAAGCACATTCCTTATTTAATACATTAGTATTTTTAATGTTTTTTTTAAGGGGTGGGTTCAAGTGCAAACTTCAACGGTATAATTGTATTTAAATTCAAGAAAAGTCCTGTAAAAAAGCCGTACAAGAGACCAAACAATTATCTAAAAATTTAATTTCCTATTAAAAACCACGAACGTTATATCTTATCAAGATAACAACTTTAAAAAGGGATTAACTCAAAGTAGGTATTGTAAAAAAAACCATTTCGACAACAGAATACCTGACATAAATCCTGTTATTTGCTACTATAAGTAAAGTAAAATACATGTAGAGATAAAATATATTCTTAATAGAGTTAAAAAGAAGTGCAACCCACTTATTTCAATAATGACAAAAAATAATAGTAGTTTCGAAAAAGCTTTTTTAAATGCCAGGATCCAGATTTGAACTGGAGACACGAGGATTTTCAATCCACTGCTCTACCAACTGAGCTATCCCGGCTTGTAATCAATTACTATTTCTAATATAAACTAAACAACCAGTTTTGGCAAGTAGCAGATTTTATGTGGAATTTAACAAAAAAGAAGGTGCTTAAACCACTAGCCAATTTACAGTTTGCAATTAGCTTGTTATTTGTAATTGGTATTATTATTGGTATTGGCACAATTATAGAACAAGATCAAAGTTTAGCTTTCTATCAAAAAAATTATCCTGAAAGTGCTCCCATATTCGGGTTTTTAACTTGGAAAATTATTAAATTTTTTAATTTAGACATTTTATATACTTCTTGGTGGTTTACTACAATTTTATTTTTATTTGGTAGTTCTTTATTAGCGTGCACTTTTACAACCCAATTACCTTCACTAAAAACCTTCAAACAATGGACTTTTCGACTTAAACCAGCTCAATACAAACAACTTAATATTAATGACCGTTTAGATTTAGAGTATTCCAACACTGCTATTTATAATATTCATTCGAAAAGTTACCAATTTTTTCGTCAACGCAATAAAAGTTATGCATATAGTGGTCTTTTAGGCCGAGTTGGCCCTATTGTTGTACACGGCAGCCTAATTTTATTACTTTTAGGTTCATTAGTTGGTTCCTTTGGTGGTTATACGGCGCAAGAAATTATACCGCGTGGAGAAGTTTTTCATATACAAAATTTAACAAAATTTGGTAATTTGACCGCTATACCCCAAGATTTGTCTTGTCGGATTAATAACTTCTGGATTACCTATACGAAAGAAAGAAAAATTGATCAATTTTATTCTGATCTTTCGGTATTAGACTATGATGGACAAGAGTTAAAAAGAAAAATTATTTTTGTTAACGAACCACTTATCTATCGTAATACGGTTTTCTATCAAACAGATTGGGATATTATTGGTCTTAAAGTGAAACTTCAAAATAATGATTTATACCAAATTCCTTTAAAACGAATAAATAAAGGCGGTAATAGGTTTTGGTTTGGGTCGTTACCTTTGCCAGTTACACCTAATGAACCAGGCTCAAATTTAACCGTTGTAGTAAATGATTTAAGTGGAAATATTTTACTTTATGACGAAAAGGGTAGGTTAATTACTTCTACATCAATTGGTGCTTCATTTACTTATATGGATGGATCTGTATTCCGATTTAATGACTTTATTACTAGTACTGGTTTGCAAATTAAATCTGATCCAGGTATCGGTATAATTTATTCATCTTTTTTATTGTTAATGGTGAGTATTTATGTAAGTTTTTTTAATTATTCACAACTTTGGTTTTTAGAAGGTGAGCAAAAAGTCACTTTAGGGGGTAAATCGAATCGAGCAGTTTTATTCTTTCAAGAAGAATTTAGAAAAATTATTAAACAAACAAAAAAACAACTTATTTAGTAACGGAATTTCTTTTTAAGTTGTCTATATAATAATAGTTAGAACAGTTTGTTAATAATATTAATTTAATTTTTTTATTCTATGAAACGTTGGTTTCTAACTTTTCTTACACTTTCAATTTTCAGCTTCACACCACAAATTGCATCTGCTGATGTTAGTGGTCTAGTACCTTGTAAAGATTCCGCCGTATTTAAAAAGCGCCTTGATGGTAGTGTTAAAAAATTATCGGATCGTTTAGCCAACTACGATGAAGGTACCCCTGCGTACCTAGCACTTCAAGCCCAGATTGAAAGAACACAAGCGCGTTTTGATAAATATGGTAAACAGGGTTTACTATGTGGTGCTGATGGTTTACCACATTTAATTGCTGATGGTCGACCTAGTCATGCTGGAGAATTTGTTCTTCCAGGTATTATGTTCCTATATATCGCTGGTTGGATTGGCTGGTCTGGCCGTAGTTACCTACAGTTCGCAAAGAAAACTGATAAGCCAAATGAAAATGAAATCATCATTAATGTACCAGTAGCTATTGGTATGATGTCAGCAAGTTTTCTTTGGCCGCTAGCTGCTTGGAAAGAGCTAGTTTCAGGTGAACTATTAGTCCCTGGTGATGAAGTTACAGTTTCACCACGTTAAATTAATCTAATTTAAGAACAGTAATATGGATAAAAATTTCCTGAAGTATTTATCAACAGCACCCGTGCTTTGCACAGTTTGGCTAAGCTTTACAGCTGGTTTTATTATTGAAATCCAGCGTTATATGCCAGATACACTATCTTTTGCACCTTATTAAAATCTCTATAAGTAATAACTTTAGTTTAATTAAAAACCTGGTTCTCTTTTAAGGTTTTAGGGCAATTTTTTAGTTACAATCAAACATGACCATCTAATCACCAATTAAAAAAATTTAGTTTAGGGTTAGATGGTCCTTTAAATTAACATCAATTCCAACAAGAATAAGTCTTTTAGATTAACGTTATATTTTATAAGAAACGTGACCAACTCTACAAACCCAGCAGAAAAAAACAATAAAGCTTTATTAGCTAACCTTTTTTCTCGCGTATTATATAAAACACAATTTAGTAACAAAAAAAATAACCAAAAATTATTAAGTATTGATTTATTAAAAGACGATAAAAGAAATTCGCTCTTATCAATTACAGCGTCTCAATTAGAAAATCTTTATACCCAATTAAACGAGAAACCAAACTCGCAAGCTTTTATGCAATCAAAAGGTCAAACCTTATTATTGTATACGATCAAAAAAACTTGTGAAGAATTTTTAGCGAAAGAGTATGGTTATAAACTTACTCTTAATTCAAAACAATTAAAATCGTCTTTATATACAAGGTTACTATTAACGAATATAGAAATATTTTTCCGAGTACCTTATTATTCAATACTCGATTCTACTAACCCAAACTTTAATTCAATATACTCACCAGTATATAAAGCACCCTCCCCTACACTTCTTGAAGCTTTTTTAGATAATTTGGTAATTGAAATCAGCAATTGTGTAATTTATTTAATAATTTCTAGTTTTTCTTCTAGTTACACCTTAAGGCAAACACTTTTTAGATCAAAGTTTTTATCTTGGCGTAATTATGAACGTTTTCAAAACAATCTCCGTTGGCAATTAAATATAAAAACTTATATAACGCATCCAATGGATTTGTATAATAGTTCGTTTGATCTTTATTTATTAGGTTCTTCTGGTATATATTCCCGAACAATTTTCGCTAATCGTGCATTTGAGCTCTCGAATTTAAAACAACTATCATTACTAACAGTATTAAGTTTGGAAGCACGAGACTTTTTTGCTAGTCGTATAGAAGAATTAGTTTATCTTATTAGTACGAGTTTACGTTTTACGGTTAGTTCCGTATTTGGTCAATTTTTGGGTTTACTTTGGCGGGGAATTATTGAAGGATTAAAAAAATAAACATTTAAATCTGGTTTTTAGGTATATATAATTAGATAATACTTATACTGCGCTTGTATGTGGTATCCTAATATAATGTGTATATACATTTAGTCTTAAACTATTATTTCTACTATGAGTACTCTTATCGGTTATATTTTATTAATGACACTAATGTTTAGTGTAGCTGCAGGTCTTTACTACGGATTAAAGACTATTAAACTAATCTAGGTCATTGCACAATAAAAACTATACGAATAGTATTTTTTAATTTTTATGAATTATTGCGTTATTCTTATTGATTTTAGTCTGTTAGCGCAATAATTTATAGTTTTTTTATACAACTTTGTTCTTATGAATTACGCTGCTGAACAGTCAGTAATTAGATCTGAATTTAATGGTTCACGTCGTTTTAGCAACATTTTCTTAGCGGCTGCTGTTAGCTTGGGTGGTTTTGGTTTTTTCCTAGCTGGTTTATCTAGTTTCTTTAAAACAAACTTATTGTTTTTTTCAGATTCAAGTGGAATTTCTTTTATACCTCAAGGGATTGTTCTCGTTTTTTATGGGACTGTTGGTTCTTTATTAGGTTTATTCCTTTTTTTAACAGTCTTTTGGAATGTAGGTTCAGGTTATAACGAATATAATCGAGACAATCAAAAGATTATTTTGTATAGAAAAAGTTACCCTGGAAAAAATCGTGAATTAACCTTTACGTTCGCTTTTGATGAAATAAAAGCCATAAAATTACGCATAAAAGACGGAATTAACCCTAAAAGGCAATTACTTTTACGTTTAACTGATGGTCGCGAGATACCATTAAACGGGATTGAAGAGCCTATGGCATTAAATAAGATTGAAGAAGAGGCAATTACCTTAGCAAAATATTTAAATGTCTTTTTAGAAACAGAATAGTTCAAAGGGCGAACGACGGGAATCGAACCCGCGAATGCTGGAACCACAACCCAGTGCCTTAACCACTTGGCTACGCTCGCCTATAAATGTATATGTTTTATAATAACATAGACCAAGATTTTTTGTTAAATTGAATACTCTTTCTTCTGAAAAATTATAAATAAACATTTACCCCATACTGGTAGTTTCGAATTTTATTAGTATCTATTAAATTATTTTTTGTGAGGGGGTTCAAAACCGTTTTTACATTGGTTAAGAGCAGTTTTTTAGCCACCCACAAAGTATTATAATTGTTTAATAATAAACTAAATTCAGTCTGGTAAATTTCCTTTACCAGCATTTTTTATAGTAAAAAAAGTAAAAACACTAATTATCACTTTACTGCTTAGTGCCCCTAATAACACGATTCGATTAAAAACTAAAACGTGTCTTTTCCTACAAGAACTATTTTAATTGTTAGTTCCGACACCGGAATCAAAGGTAAATTAACTGATTATTTTACAAGCTTTGGTTATACTATCAATTGCGCCTCTACTAGTCAGCATGCAATTGAAATAGTAAACTCAGAGTTCCCGAATTTAATTATTATTGATATAATATTGCCTAAACATGATGGGTTTGAACTTTGTCGTGAAATTAGGACAAAATCAACAATACCTATTATTTTATTAAGCCCTTTTACAAGCGTCTCTGAACGTATCGTTGGTTTTGAGGTTGGGGCAGATGATTATATTACAAAACCATTTTCTCCGAAAGAGTTAGAAATCCGCGTTTGTAATATTTTAAAACGGCTTACCGACACAAACGAAAGTTTTAGAACCCCTATTAAACCGAAATTTTCATTTGGGTCTTTAATTATTGATTTAGAACGAAAATCAATCAGTAATAATAATGTAAAAATTAAACTAACCACGCTCGAATTTAATATACTGCAACTTTTGGTAACTAATACAGGTTCGGTCCTTTCGCGAGCAGATATTTTAAATAATGTTTGGGGTTATGTACCTGAGCGTACAATCGACTTACGAGTTGTAGATGTCCATATCTCAAGGCTTCGAGCAAAACTAGAGACAGATTCAAAAAGCCCAGAATATATTTTAACTATTCGAGGCGGTGGATATATGTTCAAAAACTACTCATAAACATTTTACCAAGCTATAACATTTCCCGAGAATACCACTAAAACTAGTTAACCATTACTAACATAATTTTTTTGTTTGGATTGTTAAAATATTGACACAACTAACGCTATATCTATGTCTAGCATAAAACAAGATGTTTATAAATATCTTTTACCCAATCTACTTGAAACTCAACGGATTAGTTTCTGTTGGTTCTTAGAGTTAGGTTTTCTTCAAGAATTAGAAAATTTTTCTGCTATCCGTGATTATCTTGATGAGCTAGAGTTAAATCTATCCGCAAAGTTTTATAAAATCCGCCAGCCTAAATATACAATTACGGAAGCAAAGCGCCGTGATACTACATATAGTGTACGGATATATACACTTGCGCAACTAGTATATCTTAATAATCCAGCGAATACTACTGAAAATGAGGTTTTACTCTGTGATATACCACTAATGACCAATGAGGGAACGTTTATTGTAAATGGTATTGAGCGTATTATTATTAACCAAATTGTTCGTAGTCCGGGTATTTATTATAAGACCGATACAGATAAACAAAATTTTAAATTTTATACGGCAAGCCTAATTTCTAATAGAGGTACGTGGGTAAAATTCGAAATGAATAAAGATGATTTTATTCACGTTAAAATCGATAAAGCCAAAAAACTTTCGGCGTATATCTTTTTAAAAGCTTTAGGTTTAACAGATTCGGAAATTTTAGATCAACTCGAACATCCTGAATATTTTACTAAAACCCTTCAAGAATATTCAGATATTTCTGTTGAAGATACTTTTATTGAAATACATAATAAACTTCGCCCCGGTGAACCAGCTACAGTAAAAGCGGGCCAACAGTTATTGTATTCCCGTTTTTTTGATCCGAAGCGTTATGATTTAGGACGTGTCGGACGATATAAAATTAACAAACGTTTAAATTTAACTATAGATCGAACAGTTCATATATTAACTGCTCAAGATGTTTTATCAATTGTAAATGAATTAATCAATTTTCGAATAGCGCCCACATTAGAAGATGATATTGATCATTTAGGCAATAGACGAATCCGGTCGGTTGGTGAATTATTGCAAAACCAAATACGAATTGGTTTAAACCGACTGGAACGAATTGCACAAGAACGCATGAGTATTTGCGAACAAAAATATTTAAGAGTTAACGTTCTAGTAAATCCCAAGCCTTTGGTTTCTTCCATTAAAGAATTTTTTGGTTCTAACCCACTATCCCAATTTATGGATCAAACAAATCCATTGGCTGAGTTGACACATAAACGTCGTTTATCTGTTCTAGGCCCTGGTGGAATTACTAGGGATAGAGCCGGTTTTGCAGTTCGTGATATTCACCCTAGTCAGTATGGGCGTATTTGCCCTATCGAGACACCAGAAGGGCCAAATGCCGGGCTAATTGGTTCATTATCGACATATGGACGAATAAATTCATACGGTTTTATTGAAACACCTTTTTACAAAGTAGAAAAAGGTCGGGTCTTAGAAACATCATATCCTATTTATTTGGACGCTACAGAAGAAGATCATTTTCACCTTGCCGCTGCGGATTTAGAAATTGGAGTAGATGGTGTAATTCAAAATAACTTTGTACCTGTCCGTTATCGACAAGATCTAATTAGTGTTCCATCGACAAGTGTTGATTATATTGCTGTTTCTCCTATTCAAGTAGTTTCATTAGCGGCTGCCCTTATTCCGTTTTTAGAACATGATGATGCGAACCGAGCTTTAATGGGCTCAAATATGCAGCGACAATCTGTCCCACTATTATATCCAGAAGCTCCAATCGTAGGGACTGGTTTAGAGGGTCAAACAGCGCGTGATTCGGGTATGACGGTTTTAAGTGTTAATAATGGAAAAGTAATAAATATTAATGGCGCCACGATCACTACTAAAGATAAACATAACAGTAAATTTAATTACAAATTAACAAAATACCAGCGTTCAAACCAGGATACGTGTATTAACCAGAGACCAATAGTATCAATAAATGAAAAAATCAGTATTGGTCAAATTATTGCGGACGGAGCTTCAACTGAAGGTGGTGAACTATCTGTAGGACAAAACATCTTAATTGCTTATATGCCATGGGAAGGTTATAACTACGAAGATGCTTTTGTGATTAGTGAACGTTTACTTTACGATGATTTGTTTACCTCGTTGCACATTGAAAAATTTGAGATCGAAGTTCGCCAAACTAAGTTAGGAATGGAGGAAATTACTAAAGATTTACCTAATATTAGTGAACACTCGATTCGCAATTTAGATGAGAATGGAATTATTAAAGTAGGTACTTGGGTGGAACCTGGAGATACGCTTGTTGGTAAATTAACACCGAAAGGTGAATCTGATTATCCACCTGAAGGTAAATTATTACGAGCTATTTTTGGAGAAAAATCTCGTGATGTCCGTAATACGTCATTAAAAGTGACACACGGTACTTGTGGACGCGTTCTTGATGTTAAAATACTTTCCCGCGCAAACCGTGATGATTTACCGCCAGGAACAGATGAAGTGTTAAAAGTTTATATTGCTCAAACACGAAGAATTCAAATTGGTGATAAAATGGCCGGGCGTCATGGTAATAAAGGGATTATTTCAAAAATTTTACCACGTCAAGACATGCCATACTTACCTGATGGCACACCTGTAGATATTTTATTAAACCCTTTAGGTGTACCGTCTCGTATGAATGTTGGTCAGCTTTTTGAATGTCTTTTAGGATTAGCCGCCGACAATTTAAATAAAAGGTATAAAATTGTACCGTTTGACGAAATGTATGGTGAAGAGGCTTCGCGATCATTAGTTAATCAAAAATTAAAAGAAGCCTCGACTGATAATAAATGGCTCTTTTCAAAGAAACATCCAGGAAAAATTATTGTAACAGACGGTCGTAATGGTCAAGCTTTTGAGAATCCTATTACAATCGGTCGTGCTTATATGTTAAAACTTGTACATTTAGTTGATGACAAAATCCATGCACGTTCAACAGGCCCGTATTCATTAGTTACACAACAACCATTAGGGGGTCGTGCGCAGCAAGGGGGTCAAAGATTAGGGGAAATGGAAGTTTGGGCACTTGAAGCCTTTGGTGCTGCTTATACTCTACAAGAATTGTTAACAATTAAGTCAGATGACATGCAAGGTAGAAATGAAACGTTAAACGCTATTGTTAAAGGTTTACCAATACCACGACCAGGTATTCCTGAATCTTTTAAAGTATTAGTTCGTGAATTACAAGCATTGTGTTTAGACGTAGCAACATACAAATTAGATGTAAATGAAACATCGGGTATCAATGCTTATGAAATTAATTTAATGGGTGACACTCAACAGCAGCAGGATCAACCAATTTGGCAAAATACTGCTAAAGTTTTTGATGGAACTGCGAATCAATTTAATACTATCCCGGACGAGTTCTACACACCTTAAAAAACTAAAATTTGTGTAAATTAAAATTAGCTTCTATGTTACAAGCACAACGATCCTTTGATTATGTAAAAATTAATTTAGCATCCCCTGCTAGAATACGTGGCTGGGGAGAACGACTTTTACCTACTGGTGAAAGAGTAGGTGAAGTTACTAAACCAGAGACTATTAATTACCGAACTTTAAAACCTGAAATGGGTGGGTTATTTTGTGAGCGAATTTTTGGTCCTGTCAATGATTGGGAATGCCATTGTGGTAAATACAAACGTGTTCGTTATAAAGGAATAATTTGTGAACGTTGTGGCGTTGAAGTGATTGAATCCAATGTTAGACGCCACCGAATGGGGTTTGTAGAATTAGCTTCTCCTGTAACTCATGTTTGGTATGTAAAAGGCCGCCCCAGTAAAATCGCATTAATACTAAATATCTCACTTAAAGAATTAGAACAAATTGTTTATTTTAACTCATACGTGGTTACCAACCCGGGTGACAGTACGGATTTATCTTATAAACAACTATTAGTCGAAACGGATTGGCAGGTATTTGAAGCTACACGAACAGATACTAGTAATGTCGAAATAGCCATTGGTGCCGAAGCTATTAAAACGTTATTAAAAGCAATAAACTTGGAGAACGAAGCGAATGAACTTCGATTACTTCTAACAATGGTAAAAGATCGTGACCGTGAAAAATTAATTAAAAGGTTACGTATTCTTGACCAATTTAGAGCATCAGGATCTGACCCCTCTTGGATGGTACTAGATATTATCCCTGTTCTTCCACCTGATTTACGACCTATGGTCCAATTAGATGGTGGGCGATTCGCTACTTCTGATTTAAATGACCTTTATCGTCGTGTAATTAATCGAAATAACCGTTTAGCTCGATTACAAGAAATTATGGCTCCCGAGCTTATTATACGTAATGAAAAACGTATGCTTCAAGAAGCCGTAGATGCTTTAATTGATAACGGTAAACGAGGCAAAGCAGTCTTTGGTCTTAATAACCGCCCATTAAAATCACTATCGGATATTATTGAAGGGAAACAAGGAAGATTCCGACAAAATTTATTAGGAAAACGTGTAGATTACTCAGGTAGATCCGTTATTATTGTGGGTCCAGAATTAAAATTACACCAATGCGGTTTACCACGAGAAATGGCAATTGAATTATTTCAACCATTCGTTATCCACCGTTTAATCTACGAAGGTCTTGTGAATAATATAAAAGCGGCAAAAAATATTATTCAAAACAATGAAACCCTTGCGTGGGAAATTTTAGAACAAGTAATGGCGGGGCACCCTATTTTATTAAATAGGGCACCGACATTACACCGATTAGGAATCCAGTCTTTTGAGCCTATATTGGTAGAAGGTCGGGCAATAAAACTTCACCCATTAGTTTGTCCAGCATTTAATGCTGACTTTGATGGGGATCAAATGGCGGTTCATATCCCACTTTGTTTAGAAGCACAAAGTGAAGCAAGAATGTTAATGCTTGCACCGAATAACTTTTTATCACCAGCAACTGGTGAACCAATCTTAACTCCAAGTCAAGATATGGTTTTAGGTTGTTATTATTTAACGGCTAACAACCCTTCGGAGCAAAAAAATACCGATCAATACTTCTATAGTTTTGAAGATGTTTTAACCGCATATAAACAATCAATAATCAACTTACATACTTTTGTTTGGGTTCGAGTAGATGACGCTTACCATGTTAACTTAAATTCTAATTTTATTGACCAAAACTATTCGGATAAAGTGGTTTCAACCTCGCCAGATATCCAGTTAAAAAAAGATGTTAATGGAAAAATTTTACAGACATATTTAAAAACAACACCTGGAAGAATTTTATTGAATCAATCTTTTACATAAAACTAAGGGGTAAATGAACAAAAACTTAAAAGGTACAAATATATTTTATAACGAAGTAATTAATAAGAAAAAATTACAGCGTTTAATGTCTTTAACATTCCATAATTATGGAATCATCAAATCTGCTATGATTGCAGACAAAATTAAAAATTTAACATTTCATTATGCGACAGTTTCTGGCATATCTTTAAGTATTGAAGATCTTCGTGTGCCTTTCCGAAAGCGTAGTTTAATCGGTTTAACAACTAACGAGGTCGAAACCGCAGAACAAAATTATATTAGTGGTAGTACTACGGTAGTAGAAAGGTTTCAAAAAGTTATTGATATTTGGAATAATGCCAACAACACGTTAAAAGACGAAGTTTTAACGTATTTTAGAGAGAGTGACCCTTTGAACCCACTTTATATTATGGCGTTTTCGGGAGCTCGTGGTAATATCTCGCAAGTACGTCAATTGGTAGGTATGCGAGGTCTAATGGCTGATCCGCAAGGGCAAATTATTGATTTACCGATTAAAAGTAATTTCCGTGAAGGCTTAAAAGTTACGGAATATATTATTTCATCGTACGGTGCAAGAAAGGGGTTAGTGGATACTGCACTTCGTACAGCGGATTCAGGGTATTTAACACGACGTCTAGTCGATGTTGCCCAAGATATTATTATCCGTGAAGATGATTGTTTACATTATTCGAGTTTAACTTTAGCAGAAATCCTTGATACCTACAAAACGGATTTGCCATTAGAAAACCGTTTACTTGGTCGTCTTTTAGCAGAGCCTGTTTATTTGGAGGAAGAAAATCTAACCCTGCCAGCTAACACAGAACTTAATAATACTATTGTCCAAAAATTATTAAAAAGTAACAATAAAGACTTTTCTATTCGCTCCCCACTGACTTGTAATGCTTTAAGATCTGTTTGTAGACGTTGTTATGGGTGGCACCTCTCTTATTCAAAATTGATTGATCTGGGTGAAGCTGTTGGAATCTTAGCAGCCCAATCTATTGGAGAACCGGGAACACAATTAACAATGCGTACCTTTCACACAGGTGGAGTGTTTTCTGGAGATTTAACAAAACAAATACGTGCTCCGTTTGCTGGTATAGTTACTTATAATTTAGAGTCCAGCACATCTTTAGTCCGTACAATACACGGAGAAAAAGGTTTTAATTTAGCCGAAAATGTTACATTACGTCTTGAAAATAATGTTGGTACAGTTTGTAACATTAGTTTGCCCAATGAAGCGTTACTTTTAGTAAACAATAATCAGCAAATTTACTATAACCAAATAATTGCTGAAATTAAAAAAGAGGCAAATTTAATTCTCGAAAAGGATACAAGAGATATTTATACGGAAGTTTCTGGAGAAGTATTTTTACAAAACTTGCAAACCAAAGAAATAATTGATAGTACCGGCTCAACAAAAAATATTAGTAACACTGCTGGCCTTCTATGGGTCCTTTATGGTGAACGTTATATTTTACCCGAAGCAGCAAGTCTAAATGTTGAATTAGGTGAAACCATTCAACCAAATGAAACCTTAGCAAGCCAAAAAATAGTTAATAAATATGGTGGTATTACAAACTTTGATAATGTACTTGATAAAGGTGAAATCCAGATTATCAATTCTTCCGTAACAGCGGAAAACACAATTATACAAGATCCTCTATCTCCAGACCCGATTTTTAGCATATGCCATGAAGGTAAAAAGAAAGACTTCCAATTAACTGTAAAAAAAGGAGAACCTTTAAGCCATGGTCAGACTATTGCCCGATTAATCGATTCAACATATAAAACTCCAACTGGTGGTATTGTTTACTATTCTACTGATTTCCAAAATCAGAAGAAAAAGCGTCAGACAAAAAAGGCTTTTACTGGTTTTCTTTATTGGATAAATGAAGAAACTCACCAATTTAATGCTGAAAATGCTTATCAATTGCAAGTAAAAACCGGCGATTTTGTTAAAAAAGGGTCAAGTCTTGGATTAAATATAAATGCAAACATTGATGGTTATGTGCAAATCGATTTAGACTCAAATGAAATTATAATTAAACCGGGTGAATTGTACTTAGCACATGATACTCAACTGAACGTAGAGAGCTTAGTTAACCGCTTCATTCAACCTGGTGAACAACTATTCCCGAATATAATTGCACAGCAATTAGGCTTTGTAGAAAGTCTTGAAATTAATGGAGTTACTTACTTTTTACTTAGACCGGTTCAAACTTTTAGAGTTCCCCAAGATAAAGGCTTCTGTTTTAACTACCAATTCTTCCCAAGTTTTAGTAAGCGTTGTGTAGCTTTACGTACAGTTAAACGAATTTTTTACAAAGATGGTGAGAGGGTTAAATTAAGTCAAGGAGGTTGTGATTTATTACAAACGTTCTTAGTGTTAGATATTCCAACTTTCTATAACGGTTTACAAACAACAATTGATTTTCCACTTGTAAAAAACACTCTCACTAATAATCAAAATTGCAAACTAAGATTAGTTTTATCTGAAAACTTAAAAGTTAATAGCAGCAATTTTAAAGATTTTAAAGTAAAAGGGGATACACAAATACATTATTTAACCCGTAATAATCAATATGTTTATCCAGGTCAAGTAATAGCCCTTGTTAAAATGCTAACTTATTTTAGTGGCTGTGTTGTTGGGATTAACAAAACAAGTAATACTGAGGTCTTAATACTGAAAGATCAAGATATTAAAACGTATTCTTATAATTTTAATGAAGATCTGCCACTTGTTAAAAAGGGTGATATTATACGATTTGGTACTCCGTTAACTTCCCGCATAAAGTCAAAATACGCTGGTCAAATTTTTAACATAACACCTCAATCTATTTCTATTCGTTTAGGCCGACCATACCTAATCTCTGCAGGGACAATTTTACGAACACAAAATAAATCCCTTGTGGATCGTTCAGATCTTCTTGCAACTCTAGTTTATGATAAATTAAAAACGGTTGATATTGTTCAAGGTTTACCAAAGGTTGAAGAAATCTTAGAAGCACGAAAAATAAAAAATGGGTCGTTATTAGCACCGGTTGAAGGTAAAGCTTATTTAAAGAACAATCAAATCGAAATATTAAAATCTCCGGGAGAAAAGTTTTTTGTTGATTTACCAGGCCAAACGTCTGTTAATTTTATAAATGGGCAATATGTTAATTTCCTTGAGCCTTTAACTGATGGTCAAATTAACCCCCACGAGATGCTGGATACTTTGTTTAATTATTATGACGCAATTTACCCTGTTAATGAGGCTTGTAAAATAAGTTTTAGAAGGCTTCAGTTATTCCTAGTAAATGAAGTACAGAAAACTTATTTATCGCAAGGTGTTGAAATTGCGGATAAACACATTGAAGTTATTGTTAAACAAATGACATCAAAGGTAAGAGTTTTATATGGCGCAAATACGACACTATTACCCGGTGAAATTCTCGATTTAACCCAAGCCGAACTTGTAACAAAAGCAGCCCTTTCAAGTGGTGAGGAACCACCAATATATAAACCATTACTTTTAGGTTTAACAAAAGCGTCATTAAATAGTGATAGTTTCATTTCGGCGGCTAGTTTTCAGGAAACAACAAGAGTGTTAACTGAGGCTGCTATTGAAGGTAAAAAGGACTGGTTAAATGGATTAAAAGAAAATGTAATTATTGGACGTTTAATACCTGCCGGGACAGGCTTCAATTCATTTGAAAATTTAAAAAAGGTTGGCAAAGACGCTTCTCGCACACTTCTTGTGAAACCTGTTGAAAAGGGTACTTTAAAAGCCTCGGTTTTAAAATCTCGTACGGGTATCGATTAACTCGTTTTGTTTTACTAAATACAAATTTTGAAATTTTCTTAAAAGTGTAGTATTTTAGGAATGTAAGAAATAGTATTTTATTATATTTATTTATCAATTTTAATTTTTATGGCGCGATACACAGGAGCAAAACTTCGCATCACTCGAAGATTAGGAGATTTGCCTGGGTTAACTAGTAAAAAGGGAAAATTAACACAACGCCCAGGACAACACGGGGCAACTCCCAAAAAGCTAACTCAGTATGCGATTCGACTTGAAGAAAAACAAAAACTTCGTTTTAACTATGGTTTAAGCGAAAAACAGTTAATGAATTACATTAAGCAGGCTAAAAAAATTAAAGGGGCTACCGGAAATATTCTTTTACAATTATTAGAAATGCGTTTAGATAACGTAATTTTCCGTTTAGGTATGGCACCTACAATTGCCGCTGCCCGTCAAATTGTTAGCCATAAGCATATAACTGTTAACAATTCATGTGTTTCAATTCCAAGTTACCAATGCCAACCAGGCGATGTAATTTCGGTTAAAGATAACACTGCAACAAAGCAGCTTGTAAATAAAAATTTAGAGACACCTGCTTTATCAAACATCCCACAAAATTTAGATTTTGATAAAAAAGCATTAACGGCCAAAGTACTTGGTATTATTGATCGTGAATGGATTGCATTAAAAATTAATGAACTTTATGTAATTGAGTTTTACTCGCGTAAAATTTAATTGGTCAGCATTTAAAACTTATATCTATTCAATAAAGTTATTTATTCTGGTTTTATATTTTAGTTCTAAAAACTTTACGTTACTTAGCCTATAACCTATGACATTAGTTACACTCGGAGAATTATTAGATGCCGGCGTACATTTTGGTCACCAATCAAGTCGTTGGAATCCTAAGATGTTCCCTTATATTTATACGGAACAAAATGGAATTCATGTTATTGATTTAGTACAAACAGCAAGGTTATTAAACCATGCTTACAACTATGTACAAAAAGCCGCAAAAGAAGGCAAAAATTTTGTTTTCATTGGTACAAAACGACAAGCTTCCGCAATTATTGCCGATGAAGCGCAAAAATGTGGTGCTAGTTATATAAACCACCGTTGGTTAGGTGGTACTTTAACAAATTGGTCAACCGTTCAAACACGTGTTGAGTACTTAAAAGACTTAACAAAGAAGGAAGAAGATGGAACTCTTTCTCGCCTGCCTAAAAAAGAAGCAGCACTTTTACGTCGTGAAAAAGATAAGCTTTTTCAAAATTTAGGCGGTTTAACAGGAATGACTCAAATTCCAGATATCGCAATTGTTGTGGATCCAAAACGCGAGGCTACAGCAGTTGCTGAATGTCGAAAGCTTGGTATTACAATTGTTTCAATTCTCGATACAAACTGTGATCCTAATTTAGTTGATATTCCAATCCCGGCTAATGATGATGCCGTTCGTTCAATCAAATTAGTAATTTCAACATTATCCGACGCCATTATAACTGGTCGCCAATAACAAAAAAAACAATAGTTTGTGGATTAATTCACAAACTATTGTTTTTTTTTTGTTATTTTTTGGCACGTGTTGATAGAAGCTAGGTATAAATAATAATTAGGGAACAATAAAATTTGCACTATTTAACGTCAAGTTCGAATCTGTTTATGTTTTTTTCGTTAGCTGCTGTTGAGGTAGG
>MDTD01200024.1_pt1 | contig 16814 bp, 21 predicted proteins | sample 811221 | NCBI WGS metagenome assembly MDTD01 (sample SAMN05326646, study PRJNA326480) | marine metagenome | isolation source: seawater | place: Pacific Ocean: South West | collected 2011 | reverse complement strand
TTTTGATAGAGATAAAGTTTCAAAATCTATTAGAATAGCAACTAGAAAAAGACCGATCGGCATAGATGCTATAGATAATTTTGTTTCAAAAATTATTATGAAAATTGAAGGTTTAGGAGAAAGTGAGGTTCCTACATCAACAATTGGCAAACTAATTATGGAAGGTTTGCAATATATAGATACGGTTGCCTATGTTCGTTATGCTTCTGTTTATAAAAACTTTAAAGAGGCAAAAGATTTTGAACAGTTCGTTGGCAGTTTAGATGATAAAAAATAATTATTATTTAAATCTTGCATTTCAATTAGCAGAAAAAAACTTAGGAAAAACAGGGCTGAATCCTTCCGTGGGTACGGTAATTGTAAAAAATAATATTATAATTTCCACTGGGGTTACCTCTTTTACTGGGAGGCCTCATTCTGAGTTTAATGCATTAAAAAAATTAAGAAATTGTTCTGGTTCAACTTTGTATACAACTATGGAACCTTGTGTTCATCACGGCTTAACACCACCATGCACAAATATAATTATAAAAAAGAAAATTAAAAATGTTTATTATGGATCTGCAGATCCTGATGAAAGATCATTTAATAAAGCAAAAAAACTCTTGGAAAGAAAAGGAATCAAAACAAATTTAATAAAACAAAAAAAGTATAAAAATTTTTATAAAAGCTATTTTATTAATAAAAGTCTCAATATTCCATTTATCACGACAAAAATTGCTCTTTCGAACGACTACTTCTCAATAAACAAAAAAAGTAAATGGATAACAAATAATAGATCAAGGAAAATTGTTCATTTGCTACGGTCTAAACATGATTGTATTTTATCAACATCCAAATCAATCAATATTGATAATTCTTCTTTAAATTGCAGAATAGAAGGTATCGATAATAATAAACCTGACTTATTTATAATTGACTTAAATTTAAAATTAAAAAAAGGTCTTTTTCTAGAGAAATTAAACAAAAAAAGAAATACTTTTTTAATTACTAAAACAAAATATTACAAAAAATCTGCTGCATATAGGAAAAGGGGTTTTAAAATGATTTTTATAAAATCACTGAAAAACAAAAAGGATTTTAATTCTTTATTTAAAGATATTTATAAATTGGGTTATTCGAGAGTTTTTGTTGAATCAGGTTTAATTTTTACCAAATCATTGTTAAAAAATAAATTAATTAACGATTTATATTTTTTTAAAAGTGATAAAAAATTGAAAAAAGATGGTTATAATAATACATCCGCAAATTTTCTTAAAAGTATTAAATTTAGGAATATAAAAATTAATTTAGAAAATGATAAACTATATAAAAAAGAGTATTAAAAATGTTTAATGGAATTATTTATAATACTGGGAAAATTCAATTAATAAAAAAAACAAAAAAGAGTATTCTTATTGGAATTTCCACTAAAATAAAATTTAAAAAAAAAGATATTGGATCATCTATTTCTTGTAATGGAGTATGTTTAACAATGTTTAAAATTAATAAAAAAATAATTTATTTTTATGTTTCTAATGAAACTTTAAAAAGATCAAATTTTAAATTTTTAAAAAAAAATCAAGTTATTAATCTTGAAAAATCTATATCTTATGGTCAAAAGATTTCTGGTCATTATACTCAAGGACATGTAGATACAGTTGCAAAAGTTAAAAAAATAGATTTTATTGAAAAAACCTGGTTAATTAAATTTAAAATTTTAAATAAAAAATTATCCAAGTTTTTAGTTGAAAAGGCTTCAATTACAATTAATGGTGTATCATTAACAATTTCTAAAATTTTACATAACACTTTTGAAATTAATGTCATTCCACATACTTTAAAACTTACAAATTTGAATAAATTAAAAATTAATGATTTAGTTAACGTAGAATTAGATATATTTAGTAAATATATTTATAAATATTCTAATTAAATGCTCAATAAATTTTCTAAAATTTCATCAATAATTCAGGATGCAAAAAAAGGTAAAATGTTTATTTTAGTTGATGATAAAAATAGAGAAAATGAGGGAGACTTAGTTATACCCGCCTCAAAATGCAATGCTAAGAATATAAATTTTATGGCCAAACATGGAAGGGGTTTAATTTGTTTGGCGCTCTCAAAAAAACAAATTTTAAGTCTTAAGCTGCCTTTAATGTCACCGATTAATAAATCAAGAATGCAAACAGCCTTTACAATTTCTATCGAGGCACGAAAAGGTATCACGACAGGTATTTCAGCTCAAGATAGAGCAAGAACAATTAAAACGGCGATAAATCCGAAGGTAAAAAAAAACGAAATTGTTTCACCAGGACATGTATTCCCTTTAGTTGCTAGATCAGGAGGGGTTCTAGAAAGAGCAGGTCATACAGAAGCATCGGTAGATATTTCAAGATTATCAAACTTGAATCCTAGCTCGGTAATTTGTGAAGTAATGAATGAAGATGGACGCATGGCAAGATTGAATGATCTTTTCAAATTTTCGAAAAAGCATAAAATTAAGCTAGCTTCAATAGAAGATTTAATATCTTATAGATTAAAGTATGAAAAATTAATAAATAAAACTTTTACGAAAAATTACTCTTTAAAAAAGTTTGGTAAAATTAATATTCATTTCTATAATAACAAACTAGAAAATAGTTTTAATTTTGCAATTTCGAAAGGGAAATTTAATACAAAGAAATCAATACCTGTTCGAGTTCTTTCTACAAAAATTAAAAATAAAAATATCTTAGAAAATATTAAAGTTAAAAAATCATTAAATTTAATGAGTAAATATAAAAATTTTTTATTATTAGTTATAAATAAAACTAATAATTTGAAAGATGATAGTATAAACACTTTAAGATATTACGGTATTGGAGCTCAAATAATAAAAGACCTGAATATAAAAAATATGATACTGATTTCTAGAAGTAAAAAAAAGATTATAGGTCTTGAAGGATATGGCCTCAAAATTATAAAACAAATAATAGTTAAATGAAAAAAATTTTAATTATCAATTCTAATTATTATAAGAATATTTCTAATGATTTGGTCTTTAACGCTAAAAAAGTTTTAAAAAGGGAAAATTATAAATTAAGTATTTTAGATGTTCCAGGTGTTTTTGAGATACCTGTGGCAATAAGTAAAAATATAAAAAATTTCGATGGGATTGTGGCATTGGGTTGTGTTATTAAAGGACAGACACCTCATTTTGATTTAATTTGTTCATCTTCATTCAATGCAATAATAAATTTATCTATTGCTCATATGAAACCAATTGGGAATGGAATAATTACTGCATTAAACCTAAGACAAGCAAAAGAAAGAAGTAGTAATAACAAAAAACCAAATAAAGGTTCCGAGGCTGCTATGGCTGTAATTAAGATTTTAAAAAATGGACCAAAAAAAATCTAAAAATTTCTCTCCCAGAATTAAAGTAATTCAAAAATTATATACTTCATTAATAAATCCTAATGCCTCAATAGAATATCCAAAAAGTCAGTATAAGAAATTTATAAAAGATGTAGTATCTGGCACTTTAGAAAGATCTGATTTGATTGAAGAAACAATTGCTACAAATTTAAAAGAAGATATTAATCTAGCCAAAACCGATAAGTTATTAAAAATAATATTGTTTGCGGCTTTATTCGAGCTTATGTTTAAACATAACACTCCCAAAAAAGTCATTATAAATGAGTATTTAATTGCCTCAGAACACTTTTTAGAAAAAATTCAAATTGGCTATTTAAACGCAATTCTTGATAAAATAGCTAAAGTTATTAGAAAAGGAGAATAAATAATTGTAATTTATATCAACTTTAGCTTGCGTTTTTAAAATTATTTTGGCATTTATGTCTTTTTCAATATGACTGAGTATTTAGAATTACTATATCTTATTTCATTTACAGGAATTTTAGCTGTAGCTTATAGCTATCTTTTGTCTGGACAAATAATTTCTTCAAGTGCTGGAAATCCCAAAATGCAAGAGATTGCAGAAGCGATTCAAATAGGAGCAAAAGCTTATTTGAATAGACAATATAAAACTATAGCAGTCGTTGGTGTCATAGTATTAGCAATTGTTACTTATTTTTTTAGTTATCTTGTTGGTATTGGTTATTTCATTGGAGCTTTTTTGTCTGGAATGGCAGGTTACGTTGGTATGCTTATATCTGTTAAAGCAAACGTAAGAACTGCTGAAGCTTCAAGACACAGCTTGCAGTCGGGGCTTTCAATAGCGTTTAAATCTGGAGCTATAACTGGATTATTGGTTGCTGGTCTAGCACTTTTAGCAATTACTATATATTATATAATTTTGATAAACCTTAATGTAGATAGTAGAGAAATAATCAATGCTTTAGTTGCGCTTGGTTTTGGGGCATCATTAATTTCAATTTTTGCAAGGCTAGGAGGAGGAATCTTTACAAAAGGTGCTGATGTAGGGGCAGATCTTGTTGGAAAAGTTGAAGCTGGGATACCAGAAGATGACCCTAGAAATCCTGCTGTAATAGCTGATAATGTAGGTGATAACGTAGGTGATTGCGCTGGTATGGCTGCAGATTTATTTGAAACATATGCAGTAACAATCGTTGCAACAATGGTTTTAGCTTCAATATTTTCACCTCAAGATTATAATTTAATGATTTATCCATTAGCTATTGGCGGAGCTTGTATAGTTACTTCGATAGTTGGAACTTGGTTTGTGAAATTAGGGAAAAGTAAAAACATCATGGGAGCTCTCTACAAAGGTTTTATAGTAACTGCTATTACATCTTTATTAGTTATGTACCCTGTTACAGACGCTATTGTTGGAATAAAAAATACTTATAATAATAATGCTGGTGCAATTTTTTCTGGCTTAGATCTCTACATTTGTGGAGTTGTAGGTTTTATTATTACCGGATTATTAATTTGGATTACAGAATATTATACAGGAACAAATTATAGACCAGTTAAATCAGTAGCTAAATCTTCAACAACAGGTCATGGAACAAATGTTATCCAAGGTTTAGCAGTTTCAATGGAAGCGACAGCTATACCCGCTTTAATTATTGTAGCTGGAATTCTTTACACAAATAATTTGGCAGGTTTATATGGGATCGCAGTTGCTGTTACAGCAATGTTAGCTTTAACAGGAATGGTTGTTGCTTTAGATGCATATGGTCCAGTAACCGATAACGCAGGAGGTATAGCAGAAATGTCTAAGCTTCCTAAAAATGTAAGAAAAACTACAGATGCACTAGATGCGGTAGGAAACACAACTAAGGCCGTCACTAAAGGATACGCAATTGGTTCAGCAGGATTAGGTGCGTTAGTTCTTTTTGCCGCTTACACAGAAGATATAAAATATTTTTCAAAAGTTAATGGATCAGCTTTAGAGGGAGTAAATGTTACTTTTGATTTATCTAACCCATTCGTTGTTGCTGGTTTATTAATAGGCGGGATGTTACCGTATTTGTTTGGATCTATGGGAATGCAAGCTGTAGGAAGAGCAGGAGGTGCTGTAGTTATAGAAGTTAGAAGACAGTTTAAAAAAATTCCCGGTATCATGAAAGGAAAGAGAAAACCAGACTATGGAAAATTAGTTGACTTACTCACCAAGGCTGCCATCAAAGAAATGATCATACCTTCTTTGTTGCCAGTACTTTCTCCCGTTATCCTCTATTTTATAATTTTACAAATAGGGGGAATGGAAGCAGCTCTTTCATCGTTAGGTGCAATGTTATTAGGTGTAATTATAACAGGATTATTTGTTGCCGTATCAATGACCGCTGGTGGCGGTGCATGGGATAATGCAAAGAAGTTTATTGAAGATGGAAATTATGGGGGAAAAGGATCAGAAGCTCATAAATCTGCGGTGACTGGAGATACAGTAGGTGATCCTTACAAAGATACAGCAGGTCCAGCAGTAAATCCAATGATAAAAATTACGAATATTGTAGCTTTATTGTTGTTAGCCGTGATTGCACATTAAATAAACCTAAAATTACTTTCTATTAGAATACATCTTAGATTTAACACTATTCAGAAATCTTTCAATAAAACTGGTCTGCGCAAGATCGTTGGTTGTTTTATCTTCTGAAAATTTAACTTTATTAATACTATCTTTATCCAAGAAATTTTTTTCAGTTAAAATCCCATATTTATTGAATGAAAGTATTAGAACATTATTTTCTTTTAAAATGTTTTGTCCTAATTTATGGAATTCCCCTTTTTTAAAAATTCTTTCAATATAAATCCATTTAGAATCATCATTTATTGATTTTGAATGAGGTGTGCCAATTATTCTTAATATGTCATTTTTATTGTGTTTATTTACTTTAATTTGATTTGATCTATTTTCAAGAAACAATATTCCATGTTTTTTTGTTGGTTCTTGTAATTGACAAGCATTCAAAAATAAGAAAATAAATAGTAAATATAATTTATGATTTTTAAAAAAAAACATACAAATGATTTGTACAACATTCTATTAAATTTATCTAGAAACAAGTTTTTTTATTTAGAAATAAAGCTTTCAGATACTTTTGAAACTCGAATACATCTGATGTTATTCCATTTTGTTATTATTTTAAATATATTTAAAAAAAGAAAAGAAAAATTTAGTCAGGAGCAATATGATTATCTTTTTCATTCAATAGAAAATAATCTAAGAGAATTAGGTTTTGGTGATGTTTCCGTAAATGATAAAATGAAAACTCTCAATAAAATCTTATATGATATTTTACTTAAAATCGAAAAAACTAGCTCAAAAGACAATTTTCAAATGGAGCCAAAACTACTTACCAAATACTTCAAAGAGCTAATTGATACAAAAAGTCAAGAATTCAAGGATTTTAACAACTATTTTATAAAATTTTTTGATTATTGTTTTGAACTACCTTCAAAAAATATGTTAAAAGAACTTAAAAATTTTAAATTTTAATCATGGCTGTACCAAAAAGAAAAACATCTGTTTCAAAAAAAAAAATGAGAAGATCACATCACAAATTATCATCTATAAATATAGTTGAAGATAAAAAAAGTGGTGAGTACAGGTTATCCCATCATGTTGATTTGAAATCTGGTTATTATAACGGAAAAAAAATTCTAGATATTTAATTAAAAGTTATGTCAAAAAAAATTTCCATTGCCATAGATGCAATGGGTGGAGACAACTCTCCCAATAAAACAATTGAAGGAGTAAAAATTTTCCTAAGTAGATACAATGGAAAAGATGATTTTATCTTAAATTTATTTGGAGATGAAACAAAAATCAAAGATCAAGTTAAAAAAAATAATATTAAGACTAATCTTATAAATATTATCCATGCCGACTCTGTTGTTTCAGATAATGAAACTCCTTTAACAGCTATTAAAAATTCTAAAAATACAAGTATGTGGAAATGTATTAACTATCAATTAGAGGGGAATGCAAATATTAGTCTATCTGCAGGAAACACTGGCGTTTTGTTAGTAATTTCAAGAATGATTTTAAAAATGATGAGCCAGGTAAGTAAACCTGCACTTGCTGGGTTATGGCCAAATAAAAATGGTATGAATGTTGTATTAGATTTAGGTGCTAATATTGAATGTAATGAAGATAATCTTGTTGATTTTGCAGAATTGGGCTCTGCTCTCTACAAATCACTATTTCCTGAAGATAAACCTAAAGTATCTCTTTTGAATATTGGTTCTGAGGAAATAAAAGGAACAGAAATATTAAAAAATGCATCAAAAAAATTAAGAAATTTAAGTAAAGAAGATAATTTTTTATATAAAGGATATATAGAGGGAAATCACATTATGTCAGGTGAGTCGAATGTAATTGTTACCGATGGATTTACTGGCAATATTGCATTAAAAACTGCTGAAGGTACAGCAAAATTTATTAATTCAAACTTAAAAAGAAGTCTTTCAAAATTATCATTAATTTTTTCATACTTTGGACTAAAAAAATTTAAAAATAAATTAGATCCACGTAAATATAATGGGGCAATTTTTTTAGGTTTAAATGGACCGGTGGTTAAAAGTCATGGTGGTATCGATGCACTGGGTTTTTATCATTCTATAGATTTATGCTACAAAATTATAAAGGGTGATTTAATGAAACAAATTAAAAAAAATTTAAACAATCTTAATAGTGGGCTCTAGTTTTCAAAAAAAAGATATTGCGAAAGATTTGAGTAATAATATAGGCTTTTCTAAAGCTTATTCTATAAAATTAATAAACGACTTATTGGAAAGTATAATTATTAACATTTGCAATGAACCATTGTATCTAAAAAATTTCGGAGTCTTTAAAATCTTAATTAAAAAAGAAAGAATAGGAAGAAATCCCATAACTAAAAAAGAATATAATATTTCTGCTAGAAAAACTATAAAATTCAAAGCTTCAAGAAAATTATTATCAGATATAAATGATTCATAATGAGAAAATTAGTTAGTATTTCAGAACTTTGTGAGATTTTAGATTTAATTGATCCAGCTACTAATAAACCACTAAATCATGTATTAAGATATTGGGAAAAAGAATTTAGTCAAATTAAACCTAAAAAAATAAATAATCGTAGATATTATTCTTCAAAAGATATTGAGATTATCAAAATGATAAAATTTTACCTTAAAGAGCAAAAAATGACAGTGAAAGGGGTTAAAAATATTCTCCAAAAAAATATTAAAAACCTTGACGATTTGAATAGACTTGTCTACAGAAACGATTATTATAAAAATTTATTAAAAAGTAAAAGTAATTCATTATTATCAAAAGTAAAAAAATTAAAAAAATATGGCAAAAAAAACTCATCTTAAAGTTCGTATGGTTCCTGAAAGTAATCCGGATAGTAAATTTATTTACTACGCAAAAAAACCTACAAAGGGTGAGAAGGCTAAGGAAAAATTAAAACTAAAAAAATATAATCCTAATACACGAAAGCATGAATTTTTTGTTGAAAAAAAACTACCACCCCACAGTAAATAACTATTTTTTTTTGAAATTTCTATACTCATAATCGATAAATGCTTTAATCATTGAGCGCCAAATTTTTAAAGTAATCTTTGGATCAATTTTTTTATCTTTTGATTTTTTAGCGATATTTCTTAAAATTATAGATATTCGTTTTTTATCAATTATATCTTTTTTAAATTTCTTATTCTTTATAACTATATCTATAAGAGTTGTTCTTTTTTTAATAATTGCAAGTAGTTTATTGTCTAATTTATCTAATTTTTTTCTTATGTTTATAATTTTTTTATTTACCATCGCGACAATTTAAAAATTTATGATTTATTAAATAAATATATTATAATTGTGAATATGAAAGAAGTACAAATAAATAATTTGTTTTTCTATTGGCTGGCTACATCATTATTATTAGTTTTTTCAATTATAATTGTAGGTGGTTTAACTAGGTTAACCAATTCTGGCCTATCAATCATTGAGTGGGAATTATTAAAGGGAATACTTCCACCTTTATCTGAAAAATCTTGGCAAATATATTTTGAAAAATATCAGACAATACCACAATACAAATTACTTAATTTCAATATGAGTTTAGATGAATTCAAAATTATATTTTATTGGGAATATTTTCATCGCATTTTAGCTAGATTCATAGGGTTATTTTTTCTTATCCCATTAATTTATTTTTATTTTTCAAAAAAAATAAATAAAAAGTATCTAAAGATTTGTTATCAAATTTTTTTTTTAATTGTGCTTCAAGGAATAGTCGGATGGTATATGGTAAAAAGTGGTTTGGTTCACGATGTTACCGTTAGTCATTATAGATTATCTATACATTTAACTATCGCCATAATTATATTTTCATCAATTTTATGGTTATTAAAAAATTTTTACGACAAAAAAAATAAGATTTTTTTTCATTACTCTAAAGAATCTTTACCTTACCAAGGTTTATTGATTATTATTTTTTGTCAAATTATAATTGGTGCTTTTGTTTCGGGTTTAGACGCTGGAATGATTTACCAAACTTGGCCAATGATGGGGAATTCATTTCTTCCAAACGACATTTTGTTAAATGATTTAAAAAATTTGTTAAATTTTAATGATCACTCTCTAGTGCAATTATATCACCGTATTCTAGCTTATTTCATCATTTTATATGCTTTATTTATTTCAATAAAAATTTTTAAGAATAAAGAAAGATATCTTTATAAACCATTGATATATTTATTATTAATTTTAAGCATCCAGGTATTTTTAGGTATAGTTACTTTGACTAGTGGACTAAATATTTATTTAGCTTCAGCTCATCAAATTACAGGGGTGCTTTTAGTATTTAGCGCGATAAATCTATATTATTTTATTAGGAAATAAATTGACTTTATTTATTAATCTTTGTATTTATCGCCCATTATTATGACACCTTTTATTAAAAAAAAAGACATTAAAAAAGACTGGTATATTATAAATGCCCAGAACGCTGCTGTTGGAAGATTAGCAGCTTTTATCTCAAAAGTATTAAGAGGAAAGAATAAACCTACATTTAATCCTCATATAGATAACGGTGATTTTGTAGTAGTAACAAATATTGATAAAATTAAGTTTACTGGAAAAAAATTCTCCAACAAAAAATATTATAAGCACACAGGTCATCCCGGAGGAATAAAAGAAACCACTCCATCTAGCTTGGTTAAAAAAAATAAAACTGCAGACATTTTGAAATTAGCTGTTAAAAGAATGTTACCAGGTGGGCCATTGGCAAAAAAACAATTAACTAAATTAAAAATTTATAATGGTGATAATCATCCTCACGATATTCAAAAACCAAAACTTATTGAATTTGAAAAGTTAAATAAATTAAATGTTGTAAAACAATGAATCAAACAGAATTATCATCAAATAAAATAAAAAAAATTAAATTAGATTTTAAAGATAGTAAATATGCTACAGGGAGAAGAAAAAAATCTATAGCCAAAGTTTGGGTAAAAAAAGGATCAGGAAATATTCATGTAAATGGTTTAAAAATGAATGAATATTTTAAAAGGCCAGTTCACCAAATTATCGTGACCAGACCGTTAGAAATATCAGAAGTTACAAGTAATTATGACGTTAAATGTTCTGTAAAAGGTGGCGGCTTATCTGGTCAAGCAGGAGCAATTATTTTAGGTATTTCAAAAGCTCTTATCTCTCATGATGACAGTCTAAAAAAGAATTTAAAAAAAGACAAACTTACCACCCGAGACTCCAGAGTAGTTGAGCGTAAAAAATACGGTCATAGAAAAGCTAGAAGAAGCTTTCAATTTTCTAAAAGATAATCATTTAGAATTAACTATTATTAAAGACGATGATATAAGACATTATGTCTATAAAAAGCAAAATAAATGTAGCTGTAATTGGTGCTACGGGATATACAGGACTAGATCTGATTTTGATGCTGTCAAAACATCAGAGAGTTCATATTAAATATCTATGTGCTACCAAAAATTTGGGTAAAGAAATTTGGTATTTTGACAAAAGGATTAAAAAGAAATTACCGAGAATAACATCAGTAAATAAAATAAATTGGCAAGTTTTAGACTTGGTTTATTTATCATTACCAAATGGTGAAGCCCAAAAGTTAATTAAGAAAAACTTCTATAAAAATAAATCATTAAAATTTATTGATTTGTCGGCTGACTTTAGAATAACAAATAAAAAAATTTACGAAAAAAACTATAAGGTAAAACATAAAGCGAAGAATCTCATTAAAGACTCTATTTATTCTATACCTGAATTTAGTAAAAAAGAAATCTGTAACTACAGAATAATTTCTAATCCAGGATGTTATCCAACATCTATTCAAATACCTTTAATGCCTTTGTTAAAAAAAAGTTTGATTGAAAGTAAAGATATTACTATTGACTCTAAATCTGGATATTCTGGTGCAGGTAAAAATTTAGAAAAAAAATTTACACATAAAAATCTTTACTCGTCTACATTTGCATATAGTACTCAAAACCATAGACATATTTGTGAAATCGAACAGGAATTCGTCAAGTTCACAAAAAAAAAAATTAGTTTTACCTTTAATCCACATTTACTACCTACATTTAGAGGTATCTTATCTTCTATTTATATTTATGGAAAAAAAGATAAATCAGCTAATTATTTAAGAAATTATTTAATAAAATTTTATAAAAAATCTAAATTCATAAAAATTCTTAAGTTAAATTCACCTATTGGATCAGGAAATGTTTTAAATACTAACAATTGTGAAATATCTATATGTGAAACTAAGATAAAAAATAAATATATTATTTTTTGTTCAATAGATAATTTAGTAAAAGGAGCGTCTGGGCAGGCTATACAAAACATGAACATTTTGTTCAATTTCCCAGAACATCTAGGTTTAAAATGAAATTATTAAATTTAATTTTTATAATATTTTTTTTCACAAGCTGTAGTAAACCTAAGACCGTATTAATATGTGGAGATCATATTTGTGTTAATAAAAAAGAGGCGGAACAATTTTTTGAGGAAAATTTAACCATTGAAGTAAAAATAATTAATAAAAAAATTGATAAAAATTTAGATTTAGTTGAACTAAATCTCAATAAAAATGAAGATGGAACAAAAAAAGTAAAAGTTTTCACTAAAAAAAAGACTAATAATAATATTAAGCCCCTCTCAAATGAGGAAAAAGTTAAAATAATAGAAAATGTTAAGAATAAGGAAAGAAAAAGAAAAATGGTTATTAAAGATGTGTCTAATAAGAATAAACTTAATAAGAAAAAACCAAAGATAGATAAAAAGTTAAAGCCAAAAAAATTTGAAAATAGTAAAAATATTGAAAATAATGTGAATAAAAGCAGAAAAGATGTTGTAGATGTTTGCACTATATTAGAAAAATGTAATATTGAAGAAATATCAAAATATTTATTAGAACAAGGTAAAAATAAAGATTTTCCAGATATTACAATAAGACAATAATTAATAATGAGAAAATTTAATATTGCATTAATTGGTTTAGGAAATATTGGAAGTTATTTATTTAATTATTTAAGAGAAAATAAAAAATTTTTAACAGAAAAAAATAATTGTCAACCCATCTTAAAATATGTCTCAGCTAAAAATAAAAATAGAAAAAGATCAATTAAAATTAATAAAGTTAAATGGTTGAATAATTATCTTGACGCAACAAAAATAAAAGATGTTGATTTAATAATTGAATTAATAGGTGGTGCTGAAGGTCCGGCAAAAAAATTAGTTTTTAGTGCTTTAAGAAATAAAAAACACGTTGTAACTGCCAATAAAGCATTAATTGCAAAATATGGAGATGAATTATCGAAAATTGCTGAGAAAAACAAAGTTAATTTAGAATTTGAGGCATCAGTTTGTGGCGGTGTGCCTATTATTAGATCATTAAAAGAAGGTTTAATCGCTAATAAAATATCAAAAATCCATGGAATTTTTAATGGAACTTCTAATTACATTCTTTCTTCTATGGATAAGCAAAATAAGAATTTCGATGAAGTTCTGGTAAACGCTCAAAAATTTGGATATGCCGAGACTAACCCGTCTGCTGATTTAAATGGTGATGACGTATCCTCTAAATTAAAAATTTTATCATCTTTGTGTTTTAATTCATTTTTAAATAATAATGTTTATGTCGAAGGAATTAAAAATATTGATAAGACAGATATAGATAATGCTAACAAATTAGGTTATAAAATAAAACTTTTAGGATTTGCAGAATTAATAAAGAATAACATTTATCAAAGAGTTCATCCAACTTTAATTAAGAAAGACTCATATGTTGCAAGTATTGATGGAGTTCTAAATGCAGTAATAGTCGATGGTAGGCCAGTGGGTCAAAGTACAATACAAGGTGAGGGTGCGGGAGCTTCAGCTACTACTTCAGCTTTAGTTTCTGATATTTCATCAATATTACGAGGAAATATTAAATTTCCTTTTTCACTATCAAATAAAGAGAGAAAGAAATTAAACTTTAGAAATATTGATGATAGATTTTTTTCTGCATATTTAAGGTTTGAAGTAGTAGACAAACCGGGAGTATTATCAAATATAACAAATGTTTTCTCTAAAAATAAAGTTTCAATTAAAAGATTAGTTCAAAATCCTCAAAAAAATAAAAAATCATCATCAATAATTATCATTACACATAGTTCAAAAGATAAATTTTTGAAAAAAATTTTAAAAGAAATTGATAAAAAAAAATATGTTAAGCGTAAATCAAAGTTAATAAGAATTGACGAATAAATAATGTCGATTGATAAAAAATTTTTAAATCTATTCACAAAGGTTACAGAAAAAGCAGCTATTGGTGCATCAAAATTTATTGGTAAAAAGGATAAAATAGCAGCAGATAAAGGGGCTGTAGACCCAATGAGACGTGAATTAAATAAAATTAATATGGATGGCACAGTTGTTATTGGTGAAGGCGAAATGGATGAAGCCCCAATGCTTTATATTGGTGAGAAATTGGGAACATTGAATGGTCCAAAATTTGATATCGCTGTTGATCCGTTGGAAGGTACTAAATTTACTGCTAATGGTGAGCCAAACGCTTTTTCAGTTTTAGCGATATCCGAACAAGGTGGATTATTATCAGCTCCGGATACTTATATGGAAAAAATTGTTATTGGTTCAAATTTGCCAAAAAATTTAATGGATATCGATAATGGTGTTGAAAAAAATATAAAATTATTAGCTGAAGCTAAAAACAAAAAAATAACAGAATTGAAAGCATGTGTTCTAAAAAGAGATAGGCACAACCATATTATTAAAACTTTAAATCAAATGGATGTAAAAATTAATTATATAACCGATGGAGATATTGCAGGAGCCTTGAGTGTCATTGGAAAAAACCCACGAAATGATATTTATTATAGTACTGGTGGAGCACCAGAAGGAGTTGTTGTTGCTGCAGCTCTCTCTTGTTACGGTGGTCAAATTCAAGGCCGATTAGTTTTAGATGATGAAGAGAAAGTAAGAGCTAAAAAACTTGGAATTACTGATTTTAATAAAAAATATAATATAGAAGATATGGTAAAAGGTGATGTAATTTTTTGTGCAACCGGAGTTACATCTGGGGACTTAGCAAAAGGAGTGAAAGACTTAGGTAACGAATTCGAGGTCAATACTTTTGTTTTACATAAAAGTCAAAATACAATTAAGTCTTTAATAAATATTTATAATAAATGAAATCAATTTCTGTAAGTGGAAAAAATTGGATTCTTAAAAAATATAGTGAGGAAAAATCTAATTTTTTAAAAGAAAATTTCTCATTAGATGAAATAACTTCTAAATTGTTATCAATAAGACGAATTGAAAAGAATGAAGTAAATTCTTTTTTAAATCCATCTATAAAAAATTTTTTACCAAATCCGTATAATTTAACGGATATGGAAAAATCAACATTGAGAGGTGCTCAAGCTGTTTATTTGAAAGAAAAAATAGGAATATTTGGAGATTACGACGTAGATGGAGCTACTTCAACAGCTTTATTAGGAAACTATTTTACAGAATTGAATTTAGAATTTGAAACTTACATTCCTGATCGTAAAAAAGATGGGTACGGTCCATCAATAGAAAGCTTTAAAGAATTAATTGATAAAAATATAAAATTGATTTTTACAGTTGATTGCGGAACTCTTTCGTTTGATGCAATTAATTATGCTATGGAAAAAAAAGTAGATGTAATTGTATTAGATCATCATCAATCTGAGGTTAAATTGCCAAATGCATTTTCAATTGTTAATCCAAATCGTTTAGATGATAAATCTAATTTACAATATTTATGTGCGGCAGGTGTTTCTTTTATGTTTTTAGTGTCATTGAATCGTGAATTAAGAAATAATAATTGGTTTAGTAAAAATAAGATTAAAGAACCAAATTTAATTAATTTTCTTGATTTAGTTTCATTGGGAACAGTCTGTGATGTAGTTCCTCTAATAGGTTTAAATAGAGCTATTGTAAAACAGGGATTAAAAATATTAAAATCAAAAAAAAATTTAGGATTAAAAACATTATTAGATATTTGTAAAATTGATACTAATCCTTCAATTTATCATATCGGATATTTACTAGGACCAAGAATTAACGCTGGTGGAAGAGTAGGTAAATGTTCACATGGAGCTAATTTATTACTTAATAAAGATCCCAAGAACTCATTTAAATTAGCTTCTGAATTAGATCAATATAATAAGGAAAGGCAAATGCTTGAAAAAGATCTTTTACAAAAAATTTTAAATGAAACAAAAGATAACTCTAGTGATCCTGTTCTGATTTTAAGTGGTAGTAATTGGCATGAAGGTGTAATTGGTATAGTTGCAGCTAGATTAAAAGATAAATTTAATAAACCAGTAATTTTAATTTCCTTAAATGGTGATGTTGGAAAAGCATCGGCTAGGTCTATTTTGGGTTTTGATATAGGTTCAGTAATTATCTCAGCTGCTCAGGAAAAAATATTATTAAAAGGCGGAGGGCATAAAATGGCAGGTGGTTTCTCTATTAAAACTGATAAAATAAAAGAATTTAAAGATTTCATTTTTAAAAAATTTAAAAAAATTAACGAAAACTTAAAAAGTGAAAAACCATTATTTTTAGATAGTATTATTGCACCATCAGCGGTCAATTTAGATTTTTTTAATAAAGTTGAATTATTATCCCCTTTTGGTTCAGGTAATCCTGAGCCGAAATTTATAATTGAGGATGTAAAAACTATTAATGGAAAAATTGTAGGTGAAAAACATATAAAATCAATTTTAATTGGCAAAGATGGTTCTACTATTAAATCCATAGCTTTTAATGCGACAGAAAATGAGTTGGGAAGCTATCTTTTAAAAAAGAATAATAAATCATTTAATATTGCTGGTAAATTATCCCTAAATGAATGGAGGGGGCAATC
>MDTD01042656.1_pt1 | contig 16814 bp, 15 predicted proteins | sample 811221 | NCBI WGS metagenome assembly MDTD01 (sample SAMN05326646, study PRJNA326480) | marine metagenome | isolation source: seawater | place: Pacific Ocean: South West | collected 2011 | reverse complement strand
GTTCCTTTTGGCGCCGCCGCATCCGGAAATCGGAGCGGCGGCATTGTCCCCCCGATATGAAAGCGGCCCCATGAAACGAATTCTCGCCCTGGCCCTATTGGTCGGCCTCGGCCTGTCGACGACGCTCTACCGAGCCGAGGCGGCGAAACCCGATGCAGCCGAAGCCTTCGTCCAGGATCTGATCGACAAAGCCATCGACGCCATGACCATCCCGACGTCCGAGGAGGCCAAGCGGCGCGCGGCGTTCGAGAAGCTCCTACAAGAGAAGTTGGACTTCGCAACCATTCGCGAGCGCGTTCTCGGCGGCGAATGGAATCGCGCGACGCCGGAACAGAAGGAACGATTTGCATCGGTCTTCGACGATTACATCCTCAACGTCTATGTGGGTCAGCTCGGCCCGTACGATCAGCAGGAGGTAAAGGTCAGCCGGGCCGAAACCCTGGACGAGGACGAGACGGTCGTCTTCACCCAGGTCATTCCCACCGACGGGTCCTCCCTGCGCCTCGACTGGCGCATCCGTGAAGACAGTGACGGCCATTACGGCGTGGTGGACGTCGCCGCCGACGGGGCGAGCCTGCTGAGAGCCAAGCGCGACGAGTTCAAAAGCATCGTCAAACGCCAAGGGATGGACGGGTTGATCGATCAGATCGCCGCCCTGAACGAGAAAGCCAAAAGCTGAGCGAGCGCGGGACCTGCCGATCGGTCCCGCTTTCTCGTTGACCGGCCTTGACCTTCCCATTGTTGGAAGGTCCATCTGATCTCTGTGCTCCGAAACGAGTGACGGAGGTTGGTGCGATGTCGGCGTGCGGCACGTCGGTCGAGGCCCTGGAGAAGGGCCAAGAAGCTCAAGACGGGTCCGGCGAGGCGTTCAGCTTCGGTGTGGGCGGCATGCACTGCGCGTCCTGCGTCAGGCGGGTGGAGTCAGTCATGGCGGCGGTGCCTCATGTTGAGGAAGCGACCGTTAATCTGGCGACGGAAACCGCCCGTGTCCGCCTGAAGGGCGATCCATCGGGTGACGCGGTTCGAGAGATCGTGAGCGCGGTCGAAGCGGCCGGATACACGGTCGATCGCAGGACGGCCGATCTTCCGGTCGAAGGCATGCACTGCGCATCCTGCGTCGGGCGGGTCGAAAAGGCGTTGAAAACTGCCGAAGGTGTGGTCGACGCGTCCGTCAACCTCGCTTCCGAAAAGGCCACGATCACCTACTTGCCGACGGTGACCGATCCCAGCCGTCTGGCTGAAGCGGTCCGTGCTGCCGGGTATGACGTGCCGCGTTCCGACAAGGCCACTTCCCAGGGGGAGAAGGGGGCCGACCGGCAAGAGGCCGAGCGCACCGCCTTGCGGCGTGCAGTGATCACGGCGTCGGTCCTCACCGCCCCTGTTTTCCTGATCGAAATGGGCCGGCATTTCGTTCCGGCGATCGGCACGGCCGTCGACGCGACCATCGGCATTGCCGGCCTTCATTATCTCCTGTTCGCCCTGACGACCGCGGTGCTGTTCGGACCGGGCCAGCGCTTCTTCCGCTACGGCGCGCGCAGCCTGGTGAGGGGAAGCCCCGACATGAATGCCCTGGTCATGCTCGGAAGCGGCGCCGCCTACGGCTATTCGGTCGTCGCGACCGTCGCGCCGGCCCTCCTGCCCTCCGGCACCGCCCATGTCTATTACGAAGCGGCGGCGATGATCGTCACCCTGATCCTCGTCGGCCGGTTTCTGGAAGCCACGGCCAAGGGTCGGACCTCACAGGCGGTACGGCGCCTCGTGAGCCTTCGGCCGGTGACCGCCCGGGTCGTCCGCGGGGACTCCACGGAAACGGTACCGGCAAGCGACGTTCGGCTGGGCGATATCGTGCAGGTTCGGCCCGGCGAAACGATTCCGGTCGACGGACCGGTGGTCGAAGGCCGTTCCTATGTCGACGAATCGATGATCTCCGGCGAACCGGTCCCGGTCGCCAAGGCACCCGGCGACATGGTGACCGGCGGCACCATCAACGGATCGGGCGGCCTGACATTCCGCGCCGAGCGCGTGGCGGAGGCGACGACGCTGGCGCAGATCATCCGCATGGTCGAGACGGCGCAGGGCGCAAAGCTGCCGATCCAGGCGCTGGTCGACAAGGTCACCATGTGGTTCGTCCCAGCGGTCATGACGGCCGCGGCCCTTACCTTCATCGTCTGGCTGGTGTTCGGGCCTGAGCCGGCGCTGGCCCTGGGGCTGGTCAACGCCGTCGCGGTGCTGATCATCGCCTGCCCCTGCGCGATGGGGCTCGCCACGCCGACATCGATCATGGTGGGGACCGGCCGCGCGGCCGAGCTCGGCATCCTGTTCCGGAAGGGCGATGCCCTGCAGCGCCTGCAGGGCGTCGATGTGATCGCGCTCGACAAGACCGGCACGCTGACCGAGGGACGACCAAGCCTCACCGACCTCATGACCGCGCCCGGCTTCGAGCGGCAGGAAGTCCTGCGCCTTGCCGCGGGGGCGGAAAGCCGGTCGGAACATCCGATTGCCCAAGCTGTGGTGAACGCCGCGACGGCGGAAGGCCTGCCCCTCCCTGCAGCGTCGGGTTTCGAGGCGACACCCGGCCAGGGCGCCGTCGCGACCGTCGACGGGCGTCTGGTCGAAGTCGGCTCGATCCGGCATCTCGAGTCGCTGGGCTACGACCTCAGCCGCTGGAGCGGCGAACTGGAGATGTTGGGCGAAGCGGGCAAGACCGCCCTAGCCGTCGCCGTCGATCACCAGGTCGCGGCCGTGATGGCGGTCGCCGACGAGTTGAAGCCGTCCACGCCGGCGGCCATTGCCGCCCTGCATGCGTTGGGCATCGAGGTCGCCATGATCACCGGCGACAACCACCGCGCCGCCGGGGCGATCGCTCGACTCCTGAAGATCGATCAGGTGGTGGCCGAGGCGATGCCGGACACGAAGATAGACGCGATCCGCAAGCTCCAGGCCGACGGCCGGGTCGTCGCCTTCGTCGGCGACGGCCTGAACGATGGCCCGGCGCTCGCCCAGGCGGATGTCGGGATCGCCATCGGGACCGGAACCGACGTCGCGATCGAGGCGGCGGAAGTGGTTCTGATGTCGGGCGATCTCGAAGGCGTTCCGCGGGCGCTCGCCCTCAGCCGGGCGACGATGCGGAACATCCGCGAAAACCTGTTCTGGGCCTTCGCCTACAATACGCTCCTGATCCCGCTCGCCGCCGGGGTGCTCTATCCTGTCGCCGGCCTTCTTCTCTCGCCGGTCATCGCTGCCGCGGCGATGGCGCTGTCGAGCGTCTTCGTCCTCGGCAACGCCTTGCGTCTCAGGCGGTTCGACGCGGAACGGAACCGCGTGAGGGAAGCACCGGAACAGGCGCCGCCTCTGAGACAACCGAAGGCGGCCTGAGCCCGACCAGGAGCGGAAACAGTCATGAACATCGGCGAGGCGGCGAAGGCATCGGGCGTTTCGGCCAAGATGATCCGTTACTACGAAAGCGTTGGCGTCATTCCGGCCGCTCAGCGCTCCGAATCGGGCTATCGCCGCTACGACGACGCGGCCATTCATACGCTTCGGTTCGTGCGGCGCGCCCGCGATCTCGGGTTCTCGGTCGAGGACATCACGCGCCTGCTGGCGTTGTGGCGCGATCGCAACCGGTCCAGTGCCGACGTCAAGGCGCTGGCATTGGCCCATATCAAGACGCTGCAAGGCAAGATCGCGGCCATGGAAGACATGGTGGCGACCTTGCGGCACCTGGCCGAGCACTGCCATGGCGACGCACGCCCGGACTGCCCGATCCTGGAGGATCTGGCCGGGACCGGCGAGGACGTCGCCGCGCGCTGAAGCCGGAAACGACTTGGAAAGAAAGTTGCGGTAGGACTCTGTCCGACGCCGGCCGCACATCCGTTACGATGGAAGCGGACGGCACAGCCACAATGGACCAAGCCCCTGGAACGCCGATGCGGTTTCGGGGATAGTTGGTCGGGACGCGGCTTACGAAGCGGACATGGGCAGCCCAACCATCACTTTCGGGACAGAGCCCGCCTTAACGGCGCTTACCCTGCGACCTGCAACCTGGAACGGGATATTCGCCGTCCATGCGTGATCTCGCGTTCCTGGCCGTCCTGTCGAGCTTTCTACCGGTCTTCTTCATAGCGCCGCATGTGGGCGTGCTGGTCTGGGTATGGCTGGGCGCCATGAACCCGCACCAGATGGTCTACGGGTTCGCCTCGTCGCTGCCGGTCGTGATGCTGACCGCCGCCTTGACGATGGTGGCCTGGGCGGCGTCGAACGAAAAGAAGAGCCTGCCGCTGAACGCGATCAGCCTGCTGATGATCATCCTCATCTGCTGGACGTCGTTCACGTCGCTGTTCGCGCTGTCGCCGAACTACGCATGGTTCTACTGGAACCGCGCGGAGAAGTCCTGGGTGCTGGCCCTGGTCGTGATCGCGATGATCAACAACAAGATCCGCATTCATGCGCTGATCTGGATCATCGCCGTTTCGTTAGGCTGGTACGGAGTGAAGGCCGGTCTCTACACCATCGCGACAGGCGGTCATGGCATGGCCCTCGGTCCGCCGGACAGCATGATCGGCGACCGAAACCATTTCGCGCTGGCCATGTGCATGACGCTGCCGCTGCTCAACTATCTGCGGGAGAACAGCGCCTATCGCCTGGTCCGGCTCGGTCTGCTGGCCGCGTTGATCATGACCGTGATAGCGGTGCTGGGGACCCAGTCCCGCGGCGGGTTCGTCGCGCTGGCCATCACGCTGTTCTTCTTCTGGCTGAAGTCGAAGCACAAGTTCGTGACAGCGGCGGTGGGTGTCATGTTCATCATTCCGGCGGTGGCGTTCATGCCGCAGGAATGGGTGAGCCGCATGCAGACGATCGAGAACGCCCAGGAGGACAACTCCTTCCAGGGACGTCTCGACGCGTGGCAGTTCGCCATCAATGTTGCGAGCGCCCGGCCCATTTTCTCGGGTGGATTCGGCGCGACCTACGACAAGCAAGTCTTCACCCGGTACGCCGGCAACACGGAAACCGCCCAGACGGTCGGCCGGCGGGCGGCGCACAGCATCTACTTCGAGATCCTGGGCGACCACGGCTTCATCGGTCTGGCCATTTTCCTGGGATTGCTCTACGCGACCTATCACAACTGCAGCGTGATCCGAAAACGGACGGCGAAAAGACCGGACTTGAAATGGGCCGGCGATCTGGCGGCCATGATGCAGGTGTCGCTGGTCGCCTACGGCGTCGCCGGCGGTCTGGTGAGCATGGGCTATTACGAGACCGTCTACGTGATGATCGGCGCCATCGCCAGCCTGCGCTTCCAGGTCGAAAAGGCCCTCAATCCCGAGAAGTACGAGCGGAAGCTTCCCGCTGCCGCTGCCGCCCGCCCCGTGGCCGGCGCGACCCCGCAGCGCGCTGTCGTCGGCCGAGGTTGGAGCCCGCAAGTGAGACCCGAACGGAACTGATATGGACGGCGTCTATTACCTCTTCGGTTTGCTGGGCATCGGCGTGATCCTGTTCTGGAGTATCCAGAACGAGAAGCTGCCGCCGGGGAGCAAAACCAAGGGAATCCTCGCAATGCGAGATCCCGATACGGAAGAAAAGGTCGAGAAAAAACCGAAGAGACGGCCCATCCACCCGGCCATGCGACAAAGGTAGCCGTCCCGGAAAGGACCTCCCCGCCTTCAGTTCATATTGCGGGTCTTGCGGATACGGTCGTAGGCATCGTTGATGGTCGCCATCTTGTCGTTGGCGACCTCGATGAAGTCTTCCGGCATGCCCTGGGCGACCAGCCGGTCGGGGTGGTTCTCGCGCACCAGCTTACGATAGGCAGTCTTGACCTCGTCGTCGGTGGCGGTGCGAGAAACACCCAGAATCGCATAGGGATCGCTTTTCCCACGGCGGCCATGGGTCGCATGGACGCGATCGAAGTCGCGGTCTTCCAGCCCGAAGATGGTGGCGACCCGGTGCAGGAAGGCCACCTCCCCCTCGCTGACCTCGCCGTCGGCACGGGCGATCTCGAACAGAACGTCGAGCAATTCCTCCAGAACGGCAGGCTGGTTGCGGAACAGCCGCGCGAGCTGCATCGCATAGGGCTCGAACCCGGTCGCCGTGCGCCGCGCCTCGTTGAACAGGGCGCCGATCTTCTTCTCTTCGCTCGGCGGGACCCGAAAACGCCGCTTGAAGACGTTGATCTCTTCCCGCGTCACCGCGCCGTCGGCCTTGGCCATCTTGGCCGACAGAACGACGGCCGCAGTGGCGAAAGCCGCTTGGCGCAGATCGTCCTCCGCCTTCTGACGGACCCGCTGCCAAGTTCCCTCGCGATGACCGTCTTCGCCCTCGCCGCTTCCGTCCTCGATCCGCTTGCGTTCGCCGCGGCTGAAATCATAGGCGTGCCCGGCGACCGCGCCGAGGATCGCCCCCAACGGCCCGCCAAGTGCGAATCCAACCGCCCCGCCGACGACTTTGCCCCAGATGCTCATGGAGGGCATATTGGCGTCCGGCCCTCGCTTCGCCAATCCACAACGCATCGGAGACGGTGCCGAAATGTCAGAGGGCGCCGGCCAGGACGGCCGGGCAACAGGGAGGAGCAAACGTGCATATCTGCATCATCGGGGCCGGGGCGATGGGCGGCCTTTACGGCGGCCTGCTCGCGCGCGACGGGGTCGAGGTGACGGCGCTGGACAGCTGGGCCGACCATGTCGCGGCGATCGCGCGGGACAACCTGCATCTCGACGGCATCACCGGCGACCTCCGCATTCCCCTGAAAGCGGTGACCGATCCGGACGCGGTAGCACCGGCGGACATCGTCTTCATCCAGACCAACACCAACGCCACCGAAGAGGCAGCCCAGGCCGCCAAGCGGATTCTGAAGCCCGGCGGCTATGCCATCACTCTGCAGAACGGCGTCGGCAATCTCGAAACCCTGATCGCCGCCCTGGGGCGCGAACGGGTGCTGGGCGGCCTCAGCTATCACAGCGCCGAACCGAAGGGGCCAGGCCATGTCACGCATACCCATGCTGGCCCGACCTGGATCGGGGAGCTCGACGGGACCCGCAGCGAACGCGTCCAGGCCCTCGCCGCGATGCTGACGAGCGCCGGATTCAAGCCGACCATCGTCGACAACATCGAGGGCTTCATCTGGAATAAGTTCATCCACAACAGCGCCATCAACGCGCTTTGCGCGGTGACCGGCCTCCGAGTAGGCGAGATTCCCAGAACGCCGGCGGCCGACGAGATGCAGACCCGTGTGATCGAGGAGACGCTGGCGGTGGTCGCGGCCAAGGGAATCGCGCTGCCCGATTCGGACCCGATGGCCACGATCAAGGGGTTCTGCCGCAAGAAGTTCAACAAGCCGTCCATGCTTCAGCATATGGAGATGGGCAAGCGCACCGAGATCGACGCGCTGAACGGCGCCGTGGTCCGGGAAGGCCGCGCCCTGGGAATCGCTACGCCCTACAACGATGCCCTCACCATGCTGACCAAAGCCTGCGAGACCCATCGCATCCAGCTCCTGCACGGTCCGGCCATCGATTACGCTGCCCTCGAACGCGAGGTCACGGCCGAGATTGCCTGACCGGGGCGGGATGGTTAAAGAAACAGCCAAGCGCACTGACAGAGGAAGCGACCATGGACGTCACCGTCAACGGAGCAAGGATCCACTACACGCTGGACGGGCCGGAGTCGGCTCCGGTCGTCACCATGAGCAATTCGCTGGCCGCCAACCTGTCGATGTGGGCGCCGCAGCTCCCGGCACTGGCTGACGACTACCGCGTCCTGCGGTACGACACCCGCGGCCATGGCAGCAGCGAACCCGTTCCCGGTCCCTATTCGCTGGAGATGCTGGCCGAGGACGTCGTTGCCCTGTGGGACACCCTCGGGATCGAGCGTGCCCACTTCGTCGGCCTGTCTCTGGGGGGCATGATCGGCCAGGTGCTTGGGCGCACGGCGGGTGACCGGCTGGTGAGCCTCGTGCTCTGCGACACCATGGGCGCGATGCCGCCGGCGATGAAGTCGGTCTGGGCCGACCGGATCGCCACAGCCGAAAAGGATGGAATGGGGGCGCTGGTCGACAGCACGATCCAGCGCTGGTTCACGCCGCGCTGCATCGCCGAGCGTCCGGATCTCGTCGACCCCGTCCGCCAGATGATCCGGGGGACGTCGGTTCAGGGCTATACCGGCTGTTGCGCCGCTATCAGCCAGCTTGACGAACTGGACAAGGTTTCGGCGATTCGCACGCCGACCCTGATCGTCTGCGGCGAGGACGATCCGGCGACCCCGGTGGCCGCGTCCGAGGCCCTCCAGGAGAAAATCGGCGGCGCCGAACTTACGGTGATCAAGTCGGCGGCCCATTTCGCGAACTGGGAGCAGCCCGAAGCTTTCAACGACGCGCTGATCGGCTTTCTGCAGCGTTTCTGAGCAATATTTCGATCCTGCATCGGGGGCGCCATGCCCTCCCGATGCGGGCGAAACCGATCAGAAGACGTGGCCGAAGCTGAGGCCGAGACCAAATCGCGGTCCGTACGGTCCGTAGGGATATCGGTATCCCCACCACGGGTCCCATGGATCCCATGGATCGGCGTAGTAGCGCGGACGCGGCCTACCGCCCGGTTCGGCATCCATCAAGCCGGAATAGCGGATGATTTCCCACGACCCTGCGCCATCCCTGCATCCGGTACCGTAGGCGAACGCGGTGCGCATCTCGGTGCTTGCCGATTGCTGGAATTCCCGGCAGGGACGCCCATAGTCCTCGAACGTCCGCGTGGGCAGGACCGTCCCGCGCGCGCCGGTGGTTTCGTTGGCCCACGAGGTCGCTTCGCCGACCTTGTTGTTCTCGAGCGCATCCTGGGTCGCCTGCCGCAAGGCCATACGATCCGATTCGACCAGCGCTTCCCGCACCGACGGCTTGGTCGCGGCGCAACCGGACAGAACCGCGGCCAGCAGGCCCCCTATCAGCAGGAATCGCAGAAACGCTTGGCTGAGCCGCACCACTCTCTCCACTCCGATCATCACCGCTCGATCACTCAACGCCGTAGCGTCGAAGAGGATGCCCCTTTGGCCGGCCGGAAAAAACCGGAAGTTTCCCGATCGGCATCAACCGGAGGTCCTGCTGCCCCGTCACACGCAAGTAAGCGAAGGTTCGGGGAAATCGATCGACGAAGATAGAGCGTCCACCAAGAGTTCACCCTTGCATGCCATCGAATTTATAAGGATATTCAATTAAGTTCACGCTGTTACACCTTCCTGTCGCCATCCATTTCAAAACCCCCTTGAGAAATTTTACCGACCCATCCCCTCTTCCCAAATGGATGGACGCACTCTCCTCAATCCTTAATAGAATGGGCGTGGGCTATGCTGTCGTCATAGCTACATTCTTGGCGTGCACGACCTCTTTTGGCGTTAGTCTGATCGTTTACACTCTGATCAATCCCGCCATCATGTCGGTTCCGATCGCCATGATCATGCCGGTTGCGGTTCCCTTGGTTCTGACGCCGCCCTTTTTCTTCCTGATTCTGGCGCCGCTGGATCGGCTGCGCATCCGCAGCGCCGAGCTGGCCAGAAGCCGCATCGCGACAGAGGAAGCCAACAGTCGATTGCAGGAATTCCTGGCCACGCTGACCCATGAGGTCCGATCGCCGCTTCGCCGCATGATCGCAGCGCTGCAGCAGGTCGAGACGGCTTCCTTGAGTACCGCGCAACGCGCCGGAATCGGCACGATTTCCTATACCAGCGAAGCGCTCGCCGTCATCGTCGACGACCTGTTGGACCTGTCGCGGAACGGTGGCGCCTCGCGGGGTGGCGAGTCGACTTTCGGCGTGCGATCACTGATCGCCAGCATCGTCGAACTGCATTCCGCACGGGCCGATGCCAAGGGCCTGACCATCACACAGTCCATCGGCGACGCTGTTCCCGACTGCCTGCACGGGAACGTCTCCATCATCCGGCAGGTCTTGATGACCCTTGTCGGCAACGCGGTCAAAGCGACGATCAAAGGTGCGGTCGCAATCCGCGTGGACGCCCCTCGGTCCATCAGCGTATCGCGTGACATGGTCCGATTCTCGGTCGTCGACACCGGACCTGGGGTCGATCCCGCGCTATGCGACACCTTGCTTGGAGCGCCCCTTTCACGGCAGCCGGCCGTGTCGGCGGGAAGGATGCCTCATTCCGGGGTTACGGGACTGTCGCTTCCGACATGCCGGCAACTGATCGAAGACGCCCGCGGCGATATGGGGTTCGAGTCGATGGATGGTGGCGGCTCGACGTTCTGGTTCACCATGAACCTGCCAGCCGCAGAGCCTTCCAATTTGCCGTCGTCGGGCAGTCCGCCGTTGATTAGCGAACCCTCTGCCACCAGACTCCCTCCAACCGACCATCCGGAGTCCGATCGTGGCTCCGCCGGTAACAGCGGCGTGTCTTCAGTAACAGCTTCGGAGCATAACGATGCAAGGCGATAAGAAAGTCATCGAATATCTCAATCGCGCGCTATTCAATGAACTGACTGCGATCAATCAATACTTCTTGCATTCGCGGATGCTGCGAAACTGGGGGATCAGCGCGCTCGCCGAACACGAGTACGAAGAATCGATCGACGAGATGAAGCACGCCGACAAGCTCGTCGAGCGCATTCTGTTTCTGGAAGGCTTGCCCAACCTTCAGGATCTTGGAAAGCTTCTGATCGGCGAAAACGTCCAGGAGATCCTGGATTGCGATCTGCGGCTGGAAAACATGGCGATGCCGACCCTGCGCGAGGCGATCGCCTATTGCGAACAGGTCAACGACTACGTCTCACGCGAACTGTTCTGCGAGATCCTCGACAGCGAGGAAGAGCATGTCGACTATCTGGAAACGCAGATCGACCTGATCAACAAGGTCGGCATCCAGAACTACATCCAGTCGAAGATGTAAGGGAGACGGCGGCGCAAACGCGGTTCACTGCCGCCAGAGAGCGGGATTCAGGAGCTGCGCGCCGCCCGTCTGATCACGGCGGGGCCGCGCTCGGCGGGCTCTCCGTTCTCTGCGGCGGCCATCGGTTCGGCGTCCGCAGCGCGAACCCCGTCGGCCCCAGCCTTATCCCGCGTCCCGCCCTTCCGCTTCAAGCCGGACACCGCGATCAGCATGGCTTTGGGAGGGAGGGACCGCCAGAGATACATGGACCGTCACTCCGCTGGCAACGCCAGCGGCTCCGTCTCAAAGAGAGCCTGTTCGAGAACTTCGCGGGCGTGGCTGATGCAGCGCCCGCATTGAGCCGGCCGCCCCAAACGCCGATAGGCCTTCGACACCGAAGACGCCCCTTCGCGGGCAACGTCCCGAAGCTGCTTGTCGGTGTAGCAGTTGCAGAGACAGACATACACTGGGCGGCACCTCCATGGCTAATATGGTGCGGGTGAGAATGACTGTCAATTTCGTAAATCGGCGACGGAGCGACAATCACCGCGTACCGTGCCGGTGGGCGCGTGACAGCGCCGGGAAGCCCGTCTGAGAGACCACACTGGCCGAGGATCCATGCCGACACCGGGAGATTTCGTCGAAAAGGCACTGAAGAGCGTTCAGGTCGTGTGGGATTTCTCCCACTTCACGGTCCGCCGCTTTTTCGCTGATTCCTGCCCGAACTGGACCGGTGCGCTGTCCTACACGACCCTGCTGTCGCTGGTCCCCTTGTCGGCGATCGGGTTCGCGATGCTGACCGCCTTCCCGGTATTCGACGACATCCGCAATACCCTCCAGCGGTTCATTTTCAGCAATTTCCTTCCTGGCGCCGTGACGGCGGTCGAAGAGAACTTCAGCCGCTTCCTCGCCAATACCGACAAGTTGACGGCCATCGGCATCGTCTTCCTGGGGGTCACGGCGGTGATGCTGCTGTCGACCATCGAGTCGACGATCGGGATCATCTTCCGGATCCACCGGCAGCGCCCGCTGGTGCAGAGAGTGCTGATCTTCTGGGCCCTGCTGACGCTCGGCCCGCTGCTGATCGGCGCCAGCCTGTCACTGTCGGCATCCCTTCAATCGGCCACGCAATGGCTGGGTGCCGACGAGTCGGCTCCACTGTTCGGCTTGTCGCCTTTCCTGCCGCCTCTGATCATGTTCGGCGGCCTCACTCTGCTCTATACGATCGCTCCGAACGCACCGGTTCTCTGGCGCGATGCCGCCGTCGGAGCCGTCATTGCAGCGGTTCTGTTCGAGATACTGAAGTGGCTGTTCGGGCTTTACGTTGCCGGTGCGTCGGTTCAGACCGTCTACGGTGCGCTGTCCGCGATTCCGCTGTTCCTGCTGTGGATCTATCTCGGTTGGGCGTCGATCCTGACGGGTGCCGAGATCGCCGCGGGCCTTCCCGAGTGGCGTGCCGGCCGCCGCAACACCGAGCACGTACCGCTGACCCCGACCCGCCGGATGGCGATCTCCGTCGCCGTACTGGCCGCGATGCAGACGCGGGCCCGGACCGGAGAGGGCGCGACCGCCGAGGAACTGGCGGACGATCTGCCGGCGACAGGCAGCGAGGTCGGAGACGCGGTGGCCGATCTCGTTCACGCCCACTTCATCGCCGAAGGCAGCGATCAGGCGCTGTTCCTGTGCCGCGACCTCGCAGAAGTGACGCTTTACGACCTCTACCGCGCCCTCGGCATGGGGCTCAGCCCGGAGGAGGTGGATACCGAGGATCCGAGACAGGTTCCCCTGGTCACCATCTTCGCCAACGGAGAGCGTGCGATCTGCGAAACCATGGCGGACGATCTCAAGTCGCTCGCCACGACGCGGTGGGCGGACGATCGCGGCAACGAAGCCGGAGATGCGGCTAATGATCTCCCAAAAGCGTCCCGCACATCACGGTAACGGCTTGCCCCGAAAGCGCCACCCGGTCGCCCTCGACCGATACGCGCACGGTTCCGCCCCTGGCCGAGACCTGCCGGCCGACAAGATGCGTCCGCCGCAGGCGTTCGGCCCAGAACACCGCCAGCGCACAGTGCGCCGAGCCAGTCGCGGGATCCTCGTCGATGCCTGAGGCCGGTGCAAAGAAGCGGGACACGAAGTCGCCTTCCCCAGCCGCACCGGCCGTAATGATGACGCCCCGGGTCTGAAGCGCCGCCAGCCGGCGGAAATCGGGCAGCACCGCCTTCACGGCAGGCTCGTCCGGAAGCTCGACCAGATAATCGAAGCGGGAGCGCCCGGTGAACAGCGGCGTGACCCCCAGCCCCTCCGTCAAATCGGCCGGCGCATCGATTGCCGCCACGGGGTCCGCCGGAAAATCCAGAACGATCCAGCCGTCCTCCCGCCGGGCGGTGAGAATACCGCTGCGCGTCTGGAACCGCGCCGTCTCGTCAGGCGGCAAATAGCCCTGCTCCCACAGCACATGGGCGCTCGCCAGCGTCGCGTGGCCGCAGAGATCGACTTCGATCGTCGGCGTGAACCAGCGCAGATCCCACCCCTCATCGCCCCGTTTCTTCAGGAACGCCGTTTCGGACAGGTTCATCTCGCGCCCCACCGCCTGCATCCAGGCCGACGGCATGTCGCGATCGAGGATCGTGACGGCAGCCGGGTTTCCGGCGAAGGGCCGGCCGGTGAAGGCATCGACCTGGAAGAGAGGGAATTCCATCGCTGTCGCTCGCACCCGGCCGTTATGGTTTGCAGGACCCGTCAATCGGATCATGCCATCCGATCAATGCGCGTCCACTCTTATCGATATGGTTGACCTTAACCGAAGCGGCCACCATGCGGAGGTTGTGTTAACGCCGCTCGAAAGCGAGCCGCGCCGCGGCGAGGTCCTCGACCGCGGTCCCCACCGATTTGAACAAGGTCATCTGCTGATAGTAGCGGCGGCCATCGCGAAGACCGCGGGTGAGATCAATCAGATCGCCGGCGATGTCCTCCTCCACCAGCGCGCCGGAGGCGATGGCTTGAATGATATCGCCAGCTTCCGCCAGCGCCCCTTCGCGCGTGTCGACAAAGACCCGTGCCCGCGACACGGTGTCGTCGTCGGCTTCCCGCATATCGGGTCTGAAACCGCCGACCAGATCGACATGGACACCGGGCGGAAGCCACGCTCCCTTGATCAGCGGCGTGGCCGACAGCGTCGCGCAGGAGACGATGTCGCTTCCCGACACCGCCCCTTCCAAGTCTTTCGTCGCTCGCACGCGGAACCCGCGCCGGTCGAGGCGCTTCGCCAGTTTCTCGGCCTTTGCCGGGGTCCGCCCCCAGATCAGCACCTCCTCGATCGGCCGTACGGACTTGTGCGCGAGGATGAGGTGCGGAGCCAGCGCGCCCGTCCCCACCATCAGCAGGCGACGGCTGTCGGTCCGCGCCAGATAGAGCGCCGCCAGCGCCGAAGCCGCGGCCGTCCGCCGTGCGGTGAGTTCGGGCCCGTCGAGCAGCGCCAGGGGTTGGCCGGTCTTACCGCTCAAAAGCATGTAGGCGCCCATGACCGAAGGCAGGCCGACAGCGGTGTTGCCGGGAAACACGGTGGCGATCTTGACGCCGGAATAGCGTCCTGCCTCCCACGCGGGCATCACCAGCAACGTCGCGTCCCCATCGGGCGCCGGGATGGCATAGTGCTGGCGCTGGGGCGCCGTCGCGTTCCCGCGGAACACGGTGCGCAGGCTTTCGATCAGAGACGGATAGTCGAGCGCGGCCTCAAGGTCGGCCGCGGCGATGATCTTCAACGGACCCTCCGTCAGTTCGATCAGACAGAACAGCGGAAGGTCGTTATCGTTTCGTCTATCGTCGACGAATCCAACCCGAATCGAGCCCGTCGCGGGGAATCGGAGCGCTTTCCGGTATTCCGTTCCGTTTTCGCTCCCCTTTGGTCCGGACATTCGAATGGGCGGCTGAGGGAACAAACCCCTTTTATTGCAGTGACAGCGAAGAACCTGTTTGCATGGTGGGAGTGTTCGCCGCGCATGAAAGCTACCTTCGGCGCCCTCCGCACCCTCTTGCATCCGTTCCGGGTTTCGTGATGTAACACCCGGCCTCGGTCGGATCGATCGGGGGTTTGGGAGGAACAGAGGCCGGAAACAGGCCCTAGCGGGCCCTCCGGCACCGCTTGACAGAGTCATCACAGTGCCAATCTAAGCGGCGATTCGGCGGCCCGCCGGTCGCCGGTCTTTCGTCCATTGACGAAGTGGTCTGATCCGGCGCCTTCCCCAGGCTGTCTTGCGGAGCAGTCCACTTTCCAGGTCCGGTGGTACGGGCGGCGGGGAGTTTTCGCCCTCTCCGGCCATCGGGGCGTAAGGGAGCCGGGCGGCCACCAGACCGGCCGGAGCAGGAGGAGGACACATGACCGCCATGATCGAGATACGCGACCTGGTCAAGCGCTTCGGCGCGCTGACCGCGGTCAACGGCGTCTCGTTCTCTGTTGGTCGCGGCGAAGTGCTCGGATTTCTCGGCCCCAACGGGGCGGGCAAGTCGACGACCATGCGGATGATCACCGGCTTCCTGGCCCCGGACGCGGGGTCGGTCAAGATCGCCGGGGTCGACCTGGCCACCGATTCGATGAAGACGCGAGACGCCATCGGCTATCTGCCGGAAGGCGCCCCACTGTACGGCGAAATGCCGGTGCTGGGCTTTCTGCGGTTCATCGCCCAGGTCCGGGGCTTCAGCGGCAAGGACGCTACGACGGCCATTCGCAGAACCGTCGACCGGCTGGAGCTGGGCGACGTGCTTGGCCAGCCGATCGAGACCCTGTCCAAAGGCTTCAAGCGCCGCGTCGGCCTGGCGCAGGCGATCCTGCACGATCCGCCCGTCCTGATCCTCGACGAGCCGACCGACGGCCTGGACCCCAACCAGAAGCGTCAGGTGCGCGAGCTGATCGTCGAGATGGCGCCGGAAAAGGCGATCATCATCTCGACCCATCTGCTGGAAGAGGTCGACGCGGTGTGCAGCCGGGCGATCATCATCGCCCATGGCCGGGTCATCGCCGATGGCACGCCCTACGAGTTGACGGCGCGCTCGCGCTACCACAACGCAGTCGTCGTCACCCTGCCCGCCGGCACGGCCGCGAGCGTCGAGACGTCGCTGGCTGGTCTCGGCGGCGTCGCCGCGGTCGAGACGGTCCAGCAGGACAGCGGCGCCATCGAATTCACCCTGCTGGCCAAGGACGGCCGGCCCATCATCACCGAAGTCACACGCTATCTCTCGTCGAGCGGCATCGAGATCGACCGCCTGACCGCGCAGCCCGGCCGTCTGGAAGAGGTCTTCCGGACGGTGACGACCGGCGGCGGCGACGAGGCCGGGAGGCGTCCGTGAGAAATACCTTCGTCATCTTCAAGCGCGAGCTCGCCGGATATTTCGCGACCCCGGTCGCCTACGTCTTCCTGGTGATCTGGCTGCTGCTGAACGGTGTCTTCACCTTCTATGTCGGGGACCTCTACGGCCGCGGGCAGGCCGATCTGGTCCCGTTCTTCAACTGGCATCCCTGGCTCTACATGTTCCTGATCCCGGCGCTCTCCATGCGGCTCTGGGCCGAGGAGCGGCGGTCGGGAACGATCGAGCTGCTGATGACCCTGCCGGTGCCGACCAGTTCGGCGATCCTCGGCAAGTTCTTCGCCGCCTGGGCCTTCACCGCCATCGCGCTCGTCCTCACCTTTCCGGTGTGGATCACGGTCAACTATCTGGGCGATCCGGACAACGGGGTGATCCTCGCCGGCTATCTGGGCAGCCTGCTGCTGGCCGGCGGCTATCTGGCGATCGGAAGCTGCATGTCTGCCGTGACCAAGAGCCAGGTCGTGGCCTTCGTCCTCAGCGTCGCTATCTGCTTCATCTTCTTGGTGAGCGGCCTGCCGATGGTGCTGGACCTGTTCACCGGCTGGGCCCCCGATGCCCTGATCGAAGCGATCAGCGCCTTCAGCTTCCTG
>MDTD01041007.1_pt1 | contig 16814 bp, 14 predicted proteins | sample 811221 | NCBI WGS metagenome assembly MDTD01 (sample SAMN05326646, study PRJNA326480) | marine metagenome | isolation source: seawater | place: Pacific Ocean: South West | collected 2011 | reverse complement strand
GCCGGCGCCGATCGCCATCACTTTGGGCCAGAACACGAACTCCTGCAGCAGGCCCAGGAACTGGTGGGCGGCGAAGACCGGATCGGGGCAGTCGATCTGGCCGCGGCCATGCATCTCGTCCAGGCAGGCGGCCAGCGCCTGCATCAGGGGCGCCTTGCCCAGGCGGTAGAAGTCCTCCGCGATCCAGGGCAGGCGCCGCGATTCCGCGATCACCAGGCGGGTGAAGTCGACCTGGCGACGCTCCTCGATGAAGGCCAGGATGGTGCGTGACAGGTCCGCCAGCACTGCTTCCGGCGCCTTGTCGCCCAGGATCTCCCGCGGTGCCTGCATGAACGGCGCCTCGGTCAGCAACGCCCAGTGTCGCGCCAGCATGGCGCGGAACAGCGCCTCCTTGCTGCCGAAGCGGTTGTACAGGGTCTGTCGCGACAGCCCGGCCGCGGCGGCGATGCGCTCCAGGTTGACCCCGTCATAGCCGGCCTCCAGGAACAGGGTCCGTGCGGCATCGAGGATCGCCGCCTCCGAAACCGGCGCACCGGGCGGCCGGCCCGGGGCGGTGCGGGCCTTGCGGCGGCGTGGCTGTCCGCCCGCCTGACTCCCTGTCGCTGCCGGCATTCGGGCCCTCCTTCCTGCTTCTTTGCACCGGCATGCCATGCGACGCGGGCAGAGGGTAGGGGATTCCCCCTCCGGGTACATGACCGCCGGCAGGATATTGACTTTACAGTAAAGTATAATTAATTCACAGGAAACGGCATGGAGGAACGGCAGGATGGAGATCTTCTGGAACCGGCTCACCGCGCCTGAACTGCGGGCCCGCGCGGCGCAGGACGCGATCGCCCTGCTGCCGGTGGGGTCGACGGAGCAGCACGGCCCGCACCTGCCGACCGGTGTCGACGATTTCCTGGCGACCGAGGTCTGCCGCCGTGCCGCGCTGAAGGTCGCCGCGGAACGGCCGGCCGTGGTGGCGCCTGGCCTCTGGTGCGGCCTGGCCGACCATCATCTCGCCTTCGGCGGCACCTTCACCCTCAGCCTGGGCACCTATCACGCGGTGCTGCGCGACCTCTGCCGCTCGATCCTGGGCGCCGGCTTCGGCCGGCTGGTGATCGTCAACGGCCATGGCGGCAATGTCATGGGCCTGGCAGCGATCGCGACGGAACTGACCCGGGAGCTGCAGGCGCCGATCGCCACAACCTCCTACTTCCTGGAGGCCGGCGGCGGTGCCGCGGCGATCCTTGAGGACCAGGACGACCTGATGCATGCCGGGGAGGGGGAGACGGCGATGATCATGGCGATCGCGCCGGAGCTTGTGCACCGCCATCTGCTGGCGGAGGCGCATGGGCCCCGGCTCGATCTGGCCCGCATGCTGCGTCCGGCCCTGGGGCGGGTGCAGGGCTTCGACGCCTTTACCAGCTCCGGCGTCGCCGGCGATGCGCGACGCGCGACGGCGGAAAAGGGGGAGGCGCTGCTGGAGCTCTATGCCGGAGCGCTGGCCCGGCGCCTGCTGGCGGGGGAACCGTGGGGGAACCGTGGGGGCAGACCGCATCCACGCGCAGCGCGAAGTCATAGGAGACAGAGGCTGAGCATGCAGACACAGGGTGCGGCGGCCGGCGCGGCGCCGGAGGATGTCGACCATGTCCTGCTGACCCATCTGCACGTGGACCATGTCGGCTGGAACACAGGCCCGGCCGCCGGGTGCCGACCTTCCCCAATGCGCGCTACCATTTCTCGGCGCGGGAGCGGGCCTGGTTCACCGATCCCGCCAATCACAGCGACCGCAACCGCAACAGCTTCCTGCTGCAGCCCGACAGCATCGCGCCGGTGATCGAGGCCGGGCAGGCGGAGATGATCGCCATCGACGGACCCGAGGTGGTCGAGGGGCTGTCCTTCCATCCGACCCCCGGCCATTCGCCCGACCATGCCTCGATCCGCCTGCGCTGGGCACTGGAGCAGGCGGCCGACAACGACGCGGTCGTGTTCACCACGCATTTCCCGGCAAGCTCGGTCGGGCGGGTGACCCGCGACGGCGCCGGCTTCCGCTGGGCCTTTCTTTAGGCGGGTCCGCTGCCGCGGGCTGCCGGAGCGAGGCTGCCGCGTTGCCGCCGCCGCCAGGCGTAGAGGATGGGCGGCAGCGCGAGCGCCAGGCCGATCAGCGAAAGCATTGCCTGGCCCAGGCCCGGCAGCCCCACCGGCGCCGCGACCGCCAGGCCGGCCAGACCAAGGAGCAGCCGCATCGCCAAGCCTGCGATGCCGGATCCGAAATCGCCGACGAAGGCCAGGAAACCCTGGATCGCGGCGGCGATGAACCAGATCCCGACCAGCGCGCAAGCCAGGGCGAAGACGACCTCGCCTGCCGGCGCCTGGCCGATCAGCGCCGGGTTCAGCACGAAGAAGAACGGCGCGACATAGATCACCGCGCCGAGGCGTATCGCCTCCCAGCCGGTGGCGATGGGATTGGCGCCGGCGATGGTGGAGGCGGCGAAGGCACCGAGCGCCACCGGCGGCGTGATGAAGCTGACCATGCCCCAATAGAGAATGAACAGATGCACGGCCAGTTCGTTGAGGCCGGCCTGCACCAGGGCCGGCGCCAGCACGACGGCCAGGAAGATGTAGCAGGCGGTGACGGTCATCCCCATGCCGAAGATGAAGGCGGTCACGGCGCCCATCAGCAGCAGCATGGCCACGGAATCGCCGGCCATGTGCACCAGTTCCGTCGCCAGCGGCCCGGTCAGGCCGGTCGCCTGGAAGGCGCCGACGATCATGCCGATGCCCAGCAGGATCGCGACCAGTTCCGCCAGGGTCCGGCCGACCGAGACGATCATGTCGATGAAGCCCGCCAGGGTGAACCGGTCGCCGCGCCGGAGCTGGTTCAGCACCAGCAGCAGCAGCACCGCGTAGAACGGTGCCGTCGTCTCCCAGCGGAAGGCCATCATCAGGAAGATCAGCAGCGCGAAGACGAAGATGTAGCTCCAGCCCTCGCGCAGGGCGGCGGCAAGCCGCGGCAGTGCCTCGCGCGTCAGGCCCTTCAGGCCGCGGCGGGCGGAATAGGCGTCGATCTGGACGAAGATGCCGAAATAGTAGAGCGCCGAGGGGATCGCCGCGGCGAGCATGATCTCGACATAGGGCATGCCCAGCCACGAGGCCATGACGAAGGCCGTCGCCCCCATGATCGGCGGCATCAGCACCCCGCCGGTGGAGGCGCAGGCCTCCGTGGCCGCGGCATAGCGGGCGGAGAAGCCGCTTTTCTTCATCGCCGGGATCGAGACGGCGCCGGTGGTCAGCACGTTGGAGATCACCGAGCCGGACATCGACCCCATGAAGCCGGAGGCGAAGATCGAGACCTTCGCCGCGCCGCCGCGATAGCGGCCGACCAGCGCCATCGCCAGGTCGTTGAAGAAGCGGCCGCCGCCCGTGTACTGCAGCACCGCGCCGAACAGGATGAAGCCGATCACCAGGTTGCCGAAGGCCTGCATCGGGATCCCGAACGACGCCTCCGACGAGATCATGAAGAACGGCACCACGTCGCGGAACGGCTGGCTCAGGCCGCTCAGCGGGTCGGGCACCTGCTCGGCAAAAGTCGGGTAGAGCGAGAACAGCAGCACGATGCCGAACAGGACATGGCCGCCGGCGCGGCGCGTGCCCTCCAGGATCAGCAGGTAGAAGGCGATGGAGAACCACACCGCGACCTCGGGCGGGGCATATTCCCAGCCGAAGTTCAGCGCCTCGTCGGAGGTGAGCACGAAGAAGCCGGCGACGACCAGGGTGGCGAGCGCCAGCAGCCAGTCGTACCAGGGGATCGGCGCTGCGCTGCCGCCGCGGATGCGGAAGCAGAGGAAGGTCATCGCCAGGAACATGCCGGCGAGGAGGTGCAGGTACATGCCCTCCAGCATCGAATAGTCGCCGAGCCGAAGATTGTAGAGCTGGTTGACCGCGATCCCGATGGCAATCGCCGTGCCGCCGGCGATGATCCAGCGTGCGGCGGTGCCTAGGGCCGGACGCTCGGCCTGGCGTTCCGCCTCCAGCAGCCTGGCGCTGCGGTCCCCGGCCTTGTCCGGGACCGCATGGGGGATGTCTGCCGTCCCGTGCGACGGCCCGTGCTCGGTCATTCCGCTCCACCCTGCCAGTAGGGAGCTCAGCGCCGCACCGGAGCGGGCCGCCCGGCCCGCTCCGACAGGTTCAGGACGGGCGCGGCGTCAGAAGGCCACCTCGAAGCCGCCCGCCTTCAGGGCCTCGCGCCGCTTCGCGGCCCAGGCCTGGTTCCAGTCCTCCGGCGCCTCTGCCTCCAGCTCCGCCCAGGCCTTGGCCAGGGTCTCCTGCCGGGCGACCAGCCGGTCGTTATGGGCCTGCGCCGCATCGGTCCAGACGCCGGCCTCCTTGAAGTAGCGGATCGCCCCCTCGTGGTAGGGGATCACCCAGTCGAGCTTCTGGTACTTCAGCGCCCAGCCGTCGATGCCCGGCACCTTGCCTTCATAGAGGGGCAGCAGCTCGAAGATCGCCTTCGTCATGTTGTAGGCGAGATCGGCATCCGAGGTCTCGTAGTTGATCAGGATCGGATAGGCATAGCCGGCCATCTCCCGCCCGTCGGTGCCGTCGATATTCGCGCCGGTGGTGGCATGGACCTTCACATAGTAGGGCGCCACCGCCAGCAGCCGCTTGAAGGCCGCCTCGTCGTCCGGGTCGAACTGCGGCCAGACCAGCCCGCGCGGGCTGGACGCGGCCTCGTAGCAATTGCCGGCATTGGTGACGGCAAAGGCGGCATCGACGCTGCCCTCGACCAGCCCTTTCCAGGACGCGGCGAAGCCGCCGAACTCCACCTTCTCCACATCGTCCCAGGTCAGGCCGCCATAGGCGAGCCAGGCGGTGGAGTTGGTGTTCAGCGCCGGCGCGCCCTTGATCCAGGCGACCCGCAGGCCCTTCAGGTCGGCATAGGTGAAGCCCTTGCAGTCCGGCTTGCCCGCGGTCTCGCAGGCCTCGCGGGCGACGCCGAGCGACATGGCGAAGCCGCCGCCGATATTGGAGGCCAGGAGCCGGATCTTCTGCGGGCCCCAGGTCTTGCCGCCGAAGGCGAGCACGCCTTCCTGCGCCAGGTAGACGCCGATGCCGTTGGCGGAGAATTCCACCTTGCCCTGGCGCAGCGGCTCCATGCGGGCGATGTCGTTCTGTCCGGGCAGGATGCGCAGGTTGACCCCGGCGGCCTCCTGCAGCGCGGCACCGATGGCGACCGCCTGGTTGTAGCCCGCCGAGCCGGTGCCGTAGGCCGTCCAGGCGACCTGTTTGGGCAGGGTGAAATCGGCAGCAAAGGCGGTCGAGGTGGCAAGGCACATCGCCGCGGCCAATGTCGCAATCCGCATCTTTATCTCCTCCCATTGGGCGATCGGGACGCTGTTCTGCGTCCCGACGGTCACCGCATCGACTTTTGCACGACAGGGGAGGTCGATCAACGAAAATTCCATCATTGTTTATTATCAGCACTAAATGTTCAAAATAATGAAATTCAAATCCAGGCGCGCGAATGCCCCCACCGTCCCCGGCCGATCGCGGCGGAGGGAAGGCGGCTGCAGGCTGCGGGTTCAGGAGGCGCGGGACGTGCGGCCGGTTCTGTCGCTTGCCGCGTCGCTGCGGAAGACGCCGGAAAGTCGGATCGCCTCCGCGGCCTCGGCCAGGCGGGGACCCAGGTCGGTCTCGAAATAGGTGGCGACCGCCCGGTAGCGCGGCACCGCGCAGGCGAGGGCGACGCAGAGCCCGTCCTCGGTCCGTCCCAGCGGGGTCGAGGCGGCGACGAGATTCGGCCGCCAGTCGCCGTACGACACGCAGAAGCCCTCGGCACGGCAGCGGGCGATCGCGGCCTCCGTCCGCTCCGCGAAAGCGGCGAACTCCTCCGGATGCAGCCGGCGCAACTCGGCCAGCTTGGCGTCGAACTCCTTCCCCGCGAGCAGGGAGAGCAGCGCCCAGCCAAGGGCAGAGCGATGCAGCGGCCCGGTCTGGCCGATATCGGGGATATGCGGCCAGCCCGGCGGGCTGCCGGCGGTCTGGATGTGGACGAAGGAATCCCCCGACATCACCCCGAGGGAGGCATTGCCGGCGCACATCTCCGCCAGGTCGCGCATCGGCGGCAGCACCTCGTGCCGCCAGGGCATCGCCGACAGGACGGGATAGTTGAGCGCCAGCAGTTTCGGAGCCAGGCGGAAGGCGCCCTTGGTGTCCCGCCGCAGATAGCCCAGATGCACCAGCGTCTTGCACAGCCGCGACACGGTCGGCCGGCTGAGGTCGAGGCGCCGGGAGATCTCGGCATTGCCGAGCGCGCCGCCGCCGGAATCGAAGCATTGCAGGATCTCGATCCCGCGCATCAGGGTGGAAGACAGGGAGGCGTCCTGCGCTTCTGCGGCAACGGGATCCGAGGTCTCGGGATCGGCCTGGCCAGAGGGCGACGACGTGGCCGGCAATACAGGTTGCGGCTCCCCGACGTCTTTTCGCCGCCTCTTCATATGGTGCCTTTGGCCCGGTATCGCTCTATTTCGGCATCGTCGAGGCCGACGACCTCTCTATAGATATAGTCATTGTCGGCAGCAAGGCGCTTGGCCGCCCAGCGGATCCGGCCGGGACGGTGGCGGAAGCGCGGCACCACGCCCTGCATCCGCACCGTGCCGAAATCCTCGTCCGCCACCTCGGCGATCGCCTTGCGGGCAATCACCTGCGGGTCGGCATAGATCTGGTCGATGGTGTAGATCGGCGCCAGGGTGCCCTGCGCTGCCCTGAATGCCGCGACCGCCTCCTCCTGGCTGTGCGCGGCGAGCCAGCTGCCGAAGATCCGGTCCAGCTCGGCGGCATTGTCCACCCGCCCGGCGTTGCTGGCGAAGCGGGGATCGTCCGGCAGTTCGGGGCGGCCGATGGCGCGTGCATTGTTCGCGAAGGTGCGGTTGGTGCTGCCGGCCAGCGAGACATAGCGCTTGTCCGCGGTCAGGTAGACGTCGGAAGGGGCGGAATAGAGGTTGCGGTTGCCGCTGCGCTGCCGGACGGTGCCGAGCTGGTCGTACTCGATCGCCAGCACCTCCAGGATGCGGAAGGTCGCCTCGGTCAGCGACAGGTCGATCTCTTCGCCCCTGATCGGTTTGTCGCCGCCGTCCTGGCCTTCGGGGTCCCCCGCCTGTCTGTCCTGCGCCAGCCGCCAGAGTGCGGCCATCACCGCGAAGGCGCCGAACAGGCCGCCGATCGGGTCGCCGATCGGATAGCCGGTATGCATCGGCGGCCGGTCCTCGCTGCCAGAGATCGCGGTCAGGCCGCCCATCGCCTCGAAGATCCTGGCGAAGCCGGAGAGGCCGGCATTCGGACCGTCCTGCCCGAAGCCGCTGAGCCGCAGGACCACCAGCCGCGGGTTGGCCGCCCACAATGTCTGGATGTCCAGGCCCCAGCGCTCCAGGGTGCCGGGGCGGAAATTCTCGATGACGACGTCGCTCTTCGCCACCATGCGCAGGAACAGAAGGCGGCCGTCCTCGGTGCGCAGGTCGAGGGTGCCGAACAGCTTTCCCCGGTTCGTCACCTTCCACCAGAGCGACTTTCCCTCGCGGAACGGCGGGAAGCCGCGCAGACCGTCGCCGATGCCCGGCAGTTCCAGCTTCACCACCTCGGCGCCGAAATCGGCCATCAGTGTCCCGGCCATCGGACCGGCGATGATCGTGGCGATATCCAGCACGCGCAGCCCGGCCAGCGGGCCCTGGCCATCGTTTCGATCCATCGCCTTCCTCCCACATTGCGGAACGTGGGTAGCATAAAATTCCATTATTTCAAACGAATAGACATTTAATGACTCATTTTGGCATCATCCTTCCCGGTGGTTCGCATTTCCGAACCAGCAGCCAGCCGGGAGGAAGATCGTGACGGAGACGGATGGGGGACCCGCGGCCGAGGCGCGGACACGCGTGCATGTCGAGGACAGGGGCCCTGTGCGCCTGCTCACCCTGGACGGCCCGCGCAGCCGCAATGCCGTGGGACCGGAGGTCTATCGCGAGGTCCAGGCCCGGATCGTCGATGCCGGGACCGATCCGGCGGTGCGCGCGATCGTGCTGACCGGGGCCGGAGGATTCTTCTCCTCCGGCGGCAATGTCCGGGCCTTGCGCGACAGCGCCGGCGGCACCCTGGCGGAGGCGACCGCGAAGACCGACGGGCTGAATGCGATGATCAAGGCGATCGTCGACGGGCCGCTGCCGGTGGTCGCCGCGGTGGAAGGCGGCGCGGCCGGCGCGGGCGCCGCCCTGGCGCTGGCCTGCGACCTGATCGTCGCCGCGGAGGGCGCGACCTTCACCGCGGCCTATGTCCGGGTGGGCCTGAGCCCCGACGGCGGCATCACGCATTTTCTGCGCGGCGCGCTGCCGCGGCAGATGGTGATGGAGATGTGCCTGCTGGGCAGGCCGATGCCGGCCGCGCGTCTGGCGCAGGCGGGGGTGGTGAACCTGCTGGCAGCGGACGGCGCGGTCCTGCAGGCGGCCCTGGAACTGGCGGGAGCCCTTGCGGCAGGGCCGCCGAACGCCATCGGCCGCATCCGGGAACTGGTCAATGCCGCACCGGGCAACGGACTGGCCGACCATCTGGAGGCGGAGGCGCGCGCGATCAACCTGGCGCGCTTCGGCGCCGAGGCGAAGGAGGGGTTGTCCGCCTTCCTGGAGAAGCGCCGGCCCGACTTCTCCGGCCTGTAGCGACGGCGCTCCGGCATTCTCAGCCGGCCGGCTTCTCCAGGTGCAGGGTATAGGCGATCCGGTTGCCGAAGAACGCCCGCTCGTGGAAGCCCGCAGCCGCAGCCAGCCGCGCGACCTTGGACCGGCCCTGGAAATGCGGGTCGAAGACGATCTCGGTCACGGACAGGAGCCCGCCCGGCTTCAGCACCCGGTGGATCGCCTGCAAGGCCGCGGCTTGGTCGGGAATTTCGCCCAGCACCGTGACCAGCAGGGCGCGGTCGAAGCGCGCAATGTCCAGCTCCGCCCGCGTCCAATCGCCCTGGACGAAGCGGATATTGCCGATGCCGGCCGCCAGCGCCCGCTCGCGAGCCCGCGCCAGCATGCCCTCCTGCAGGTCCAGCGCGACGACCGCCCCGTCCGGCGCCACCGCCCGGGCCGCCGGCAGGGCCAGCCGGCCCGGGCCGCAGCCGACATCCAGCACCGTCATGCCCGGGCGCAGGTCCAGATGCGCCAGGATCTCCGCGGCGCGGTTGGTGCGGGTGAAGGGGTTGTCCAGTTCCACCATCCAGCGCAGCCAGGCGGGGCAGGGCAGAGCGTGCCGGCGGGCCCCCAGCCGCCAGGCCGCCCAGCCGAATCCCGCCAGGGCCGCCAGGCAGAGGGCGATGAGGGCCAGCCAGGTCACCGGCCGGCGGCGGGGTCCGTCCAGCGGGCCGCGGCGGCGTCATCCTCCGCCTTGGCCGCGACCCAGGCGCGCTGGCCGCGGGTCTCCTCCAGCTTCCAGAACGGGGCCTTCGTCTTCAGCCAGTCGATCAGGAAGGCGCAGGCCTCGAACGCGGCCTGGCGGTGGGCAGAGGCGGTGGCGACGAAGACGATGCGCTCGCCCGCCGCGAGCCGGCCATGGCGGTGCACGATGCGGCTGGCCTGCAGCGGCCAGCGCGCCTGCGCCTGCGCCTCGATCTCCGCCAGCAGCTTTTCCGTCATGCCGGGATAATGCTCCAGGGTCATGTGGCTGACCCCGCCATCCGCCGCCATGTCGCGGACCAGGCCGGTGAAGGTGACGACGGCACCGATATCGTGTCGGCCGGCGGTCAGCAGGTGGCTTTCGCGGGCCGGGTCGAAGTCGTGGCGCTGCACGCTGACGGTCATCGCATCACGTCCTGCCGCCAAGGTCCCTGCCGCCAAGGTCTCTGCCGCCCGTCATCGGCGGGAAGAAGGCGATCTCGTCGCCGCGGCCGATGGCGGTGTCGAGCGCGGCATGCTCCTGGTTCACCGCGGCGCGGATCACATTGCGGTCGGCGAAGGCTGCCTCGTAGTTCTCGCCGCGGCCGATCAGCCAGTCGATCAGCGCCGCCACGGTGGCGACCTCCGGCGGTGGCTCGGCCTCCTCCTGGGCATGGCCGACCCGTTCGCGGAGCCAGGCGAAATAGAGGATCTTCATGGCAGAGCCTTTATGGGCAGGACCTTCATGCACCGAACCTGCGTCCTGCGGATCGCACAATCAAGCGGCGCCCTCATCGCAGATGCGGCAGCCCCTTGGCCAGATAGTCGGCGCCGGACCAGGCAGTCAGCGCCGCGGCGATCCAGAGCAGGGCCAGTGCCGCCGGCTGCAGCACCGCGCCGGTTGCGGTCATCGCCAGCAGCAGCAGGATGATGGCGACCAGCTGCGCCGCGGTCTTCCACTTGGCGATGCCGGTCACCGCGACCACCACCTGCTTCTGGCCCAGGAACTCCCGCAGGCCGGAGATCAGGATCTCCCGGCCCAGGATGACGATCACCGCGATCGCGCTGGCCGGCCCCAGCTGCCCCTTGGCCAGCAGCATCGTCAGGGCGGCGGCGACCAGCAGCTTGTCGGCGATCGGGTCCAGCCAGCGGCCGAAATCGGACTGTGCCTGCCAGCGCCGCGCCAGCCAGCCGTCGAACCAGTCGGTCACGGCGGCGACAGCGAACAGCAGCATTGCCGTCCAGCCGGCGGCCGGGTCGGGCAGCCAGAACGCGGCGCAGAACGGCACCACCAGCAGCACCCGTGCCAGGGTCAGCAGGTTCGGGATGTGACGGCGCAACGATGGCTCCTCAGCTGCCGTGGAAATGGTCGTAGATTCGCTGCGCCACCGTGCGGCTGATCCCCTCCACCGCCTCCAGGTCGGCGAGGCCGGCCTTGGCGATGTCGCGGCCGGAACCGAAATGCAGCATCAGCGCCCGCTTGCGCTTCGGCCCGATGCCCGGGATCTCGTCGATCGGCGAGCGCAGATTGCCCTTCGCCCGCCGGGCGCGATGCGCACCGATGGCAAACCGGTGCGCCTCGTCCCGCAGGCGCTGGAGGAAATAGAGCAGGGGGTCGCGGGGTTCCAGCATGATCGTCCGGCCGTCGGGCAGGTGGAACTGCTCCCGCCCCGCCTCGCGCTCCGGGCCCTTGGAGATCGCCACCAGCGGCAGGTCGTCCAGCTGCAGCTCCGACAGCACCGTCATCGCCGAGGAGAGCTGCCCCTTGCCGCCGTCGATCAGCAGCAGGTCGGGCCAATCCGGTTCGGCGGCGCCCACCATCTCGCCGCCGGCATCGGGGTCTGCTGCCGCGTCGCCCGCGACCGCGCCGGTTGCGGCTTCCGCACCGGGCCGGCGGCGCGGCCCGGCCTCCTTCAGCAGGCGGCCGAAGCGGCGGGTCAGCACCTCCCGCAGCATGCCGAAATCGTCGCCGGGGGCCAGGTCCTGCTGCTTGATGTTGAACTTCCGGTAGGCGTTCTTGCGGAAACCCTCCGGCCCCGCGACGATCATGCCGCCGACCGAGGCCGCGCCCTGGATGTGGGAATTGTCGTAGACCTCGATCCGCTGCGGCGTCTCGGCCAGGCCGAACGCCTCCGCCACCCGTTCCAGCAGGCCGCGCTGGGCCGCGGTCTCCGCCAGGCGCTGGCCCAGCGCCTCGCGCGCGTTCTGCATCGCGCGCTCCACCAGCTGCCGCTTCAGGCCGCGCTGCGGCACCGTCACCTGCACCCTGTGGCCGGCCCGCACCCCCAGCGCCTCGGCCAGCCAGGCGGCATTCTCCACCTCGTGGCTGACCAGCACCTGCTTCGGCGCCGGCCGTTCCTCGTAGAATTGGCCGATGAAGGCGGCCAGCACCTCCGCCATCGGCACCTCGCCGGCATGGGCGGGATAGTAGGGCCGATTGCCGAAATTCTGCCCGGCGCGGAAGAAGAAGACCTGGATGCAGGTCTGGCCGTTCTCCGCCCAGGCGGCGATGACGTCGGCCTCGCCCAGGCTGGCGACGTTGATGTCCTGGTGCGCGGTGACATGGGCCAGGGCCCGCAGGCGGTCGCGGTACATTGCCGCCGCCTCGTAGTTCATCTCCGTCGCGGCTTCCTCCATCCGCGCACCCAGGCGCTGCTGCAGGTCGGTGTTGCGCCCGGCCAGGAAGTCGCGTGCCTCCCCCACCAGCGCGGCATAGCCGGCCTCGTCGATGCGGCCGACGCAAGGGGCGGTGCAGCGCTTGATCTGGTACTGCAGACAGGGCCGGGTGCGGGTGGCGAAGTCGCCGTCGCTGCAGCTGCGCAAGGGGAAGACGCGGGCCAGCGCCGCCAGGGTGCGGTTCACCGACCCGGCGGAGGCGAAGGGGCCGAAATAGTCGCCCTTCACGGTCTTGGCGCCGCGATACTTGGTGATCCGCGGGTAGGGATGGTCGTCGCGGATCAGGATGTAGGGGAAGCTCTTGTCGTCGCGCAGGATGACGTTGTAGTGCGGCTTGAGGCGCTTGATCAGGTTCGCCTCGAGCAGCAGCGCCTCGGTCTCGGTATGGGTGGTGACGATCTCCAGCGCGCGGGTCGCCTCCACCATGCGCATGATGCGGGCGGTCAGGCGGGGGGCCTGGGCATAGGAGCCGACTCGGTTGCGCAGGATCCGCGCCTTGCCGACATACAGCACCTTCCCGTCGGCCCCCAGCATGCGATAGACGCCCGGCCGCTGCGGCAGCCGGCGCGCGACGCGGCGCAGGAAGCCGAAACCGTCTTCGCCCTCGCGCCGCGCGATCGTCGCCTCGCTCTCGGCCGCCATCGTCGTGCCGGCCATCGTCGTGCCGGGCGGGGACGCGGCGGCTGGCGCGGGCGATGCCGGGACGCCGGCATCGTCGGCGGCACCGGACTGCCGGTCCGCCCTCGGTTGGCTGCCTTGCTGGGTCATGATCCGTGCAATGTCGGCTGCGGGACCGGTCGGGTCAACGCTTGCAGGACGGATCGCCGCCTCCGTCCGGCAGGGGCGCCCGGGGCGGTGCGGAAGAGAAACCGCTTACGGTTCAGTGACCTGTCACAGGACTGAGATATTCATCCACCATTCCTGTGGATAACTTTGTGCAGAAATGTCGGACGGCGGGCGGAGTCGCGCAAGAATCCTGGATTCCGTCCGCTTTGCTGCATTTTTGGGCAGATCATGCAACTCTTTGATTTAATTGAATTTTATGCAAAGCCGTGGTTCGCTGTCCGCGACAAGGGGGAAGAAAACAGGAACCTTGCGCCGGCTGTCGGAGATGGTCGCCCGCATGTGAACAATTGTCGCGCGCGGTCACGCTGGCGGACCGACGCGGGCGCGTTCCGTCAACCCGATTTCTTTCACCGACGCGAAATAATGCCCCTTGACTCGGCGCGGCCCCGATTGGGGGCGGCGCGGGCATGACCGGAGCGCGACGCGGTCCGGGCCACTTGTCCCGGACCAGGATCACTGACTGAGGGCCGCCGACAAAGGCCGCCGCCAAGGGCCGCCTACAGGGGGCCGCCGCTCAAAAGCTACTGGCGCCAACCGGCTCCCGGTCCGCAGCTCCGCGCCACCGCGTCAGCGGCGCGCGAAGTCCCCCTGGGACCGGAATCCGCAAAACTTCGCACAGACTGTCATGCCGATGCAACCGTTGCGCTTCGAGACCTGTGCTGCGATGCAAAAAATGGCGCGCCGTCAAGCGGTTGTGTATGGTCTCTCGTCCTGCCGTGCGCCGCCGCCCGAGGTCCACGACCGCCCAAATTCCGCGACCACCCCAATTCCACGACCGCCCGAGTCCCACGACCGATGCCCGAACCCGTCGCCCCGGCTGCCGACCGATCATCCAGCGCCGTGGCCCATGACGCGGTGGCCGGCCACGATGCTGTCGCGGGGGGCCATGAGGCCCATGGCGGTTTCGACTTCCTGCCGGAGGTGATGCTGCTGCTGCTGGTGGCGGTGCTGGTGGCGCCGATCTTCCAGCGGATCAAGCTGACCCCCGTCCTGGGCTACCTGGTTGCCGGCGTGATCGTCGGCCCGGAGGTGCTGGGCCTGATGCGCGACGAGCAGATCGTCGTGGCGCTGGCCGAGCTGGGCGTGGTCTTCCTGCTGTTCACCATCGGGCTGGAGCTGTCGCTGGAGCGATTGATGGTGATGCGGCGCCTGGTCTTCGGCCTGGGCGGATTGCAGGTGGTGCTTACCGGCTCGCTGTTCTCGCTGATCGGTGCCGGCGTCGGGCTGGCGCCGCCGGTGGCGCTGATCCTGGGTTTCGCGCTGTCGCTCTCCTCCACGGCCGTCGTCCTGCAGCTGCTGACCGAGCGGCACGAGACCGGCAGCCGCCACGGCCGGGTCAGCTTCTCCATATTGCTGCTGCAGGACCTGGCCGTGGTGCCGCTGCTGGTGCTGGTGGAGCTGATGGCCAGCCCCGACGGCTCGGTGACCTGGGTGGTGGTCGAAGCCCTGGCCAAGGCGGCCGCGGTGGTTGGGGCGATCGTCGTGCTGGGACGCCTGCTGATCCGGCCGCTGTTCCGGATCGTGGCCGGCGCCCGCAGCCCGGAGGCGTTCACCGCCCTTGCCCTGCTGGCGGTCCTGGCCACCGCGTCCGGCACTTGGGCGGCCGGCCTGTCGATGGCGCTGGGCGCCTTCCTGGCGGGGCTGCTGATGGCGGGCAGCGAGTACCGCCATCAGGTCGAGGCGGATATCCAGCCGGTGAAGGGCCTGTTCCTGGGGCTATTCTTCGTTTCCGTCGGCATCAGCCTGGACGTGCAGCCGGTGGTGGAGCAGCCCGGGCTGGTGGTGGCGATCCTGGCCGGCATGATGGGGATCAAGGCGGTGGTGATCGCCGCCCTGACCCTGGCCTTCCGCAGGCCCCTGGCGATCGCCCTGCGCAGCGGCCTGCTGCTGGCGCAGGGGGGCGAGTTCGCCTTCGTCCTGATCGGCCTGGCGGTGGGGCAGGGCGTGGTGGCCGACGCGGTGGCCCAGCCGGTCCTGGCCGCGGTCGGCATCAGCATCGCGGTCACGCCGCTGCTGGAACTGGCTGGGCGCAGGATTGCCGCGGTGCTGGAGCGGCGCGGGCAGGAGGCGCCCGCCGCCGGCCTGGCGGTGGAGACGGAGCATCTCGCCGGCCATGTCCTGGTGGCGGGATATGGCCGGGTCGGGCAGACCGTCGCCCGCATCGTGGCCAACCAGAACATTCCCTGGCTCGCGCTGGACCTGGACGCCAGCCATGTCACCGAGGCGCGCCAGCACGACCTGCCGGTCTATTACGGCGATGCCAGCCGGCAGGAGGTGCTGAAGGCGGCCGGCATCGACCGCGCGCGGATCGTCTGCGTCACCCTGAACGACCCGCATGCGGCCGCCGGGGCGGTGCGCGCGATCCGGACCATGTCGCGGGACATCGGCATCTATGTCCGCGCCCATGACCTGGCCCATTCCGACGCGCTGCGGCGGCTGGGGGCGACGGAGGTGGTGCCGGAAACCCTGGAGGCCAGCCTGCAGCTGGCCGGCCGGGTGCTGCAGGCCGCCGACGTGCCGCAGCAGGCCGCGCAGATCATTGTGGAGGATTTCCGCCGCGACCGGTATGCAGGTCTCTACGGTGTCGAGGATGCAGAGGGGTCGGCGGCGGACCGGGAACAGGCGGCCGCGCTGGAACGGCTCCGGCAGCCGGCCGGGAACGCAGCGGAGAGCGCCGTCGGGCGGGGGCAGGTGCCGCCGCCGCAGGACAGGGAAGGCAGTGCCTAGCGATGTTCACCATCTATCTGCCGATCGCGGAGATCTCGGTGAACCTGTTCCTGCTGCTCGGCCTCGGCATGGGCGTGGGTTTCCTGTCCGGCCTGTTCGGGGTCGGTGGCGGCTTCCTGATGACGCCGCTGCTGATCTTCGTCGGCATCCCGCCGGTGGTCGCGGTGTCGACCCAGCTGATCCAGGTGCTCGCCTCCTCCTTCACCGGCTTTCTGACCTACTGGCGGCGCGACAATGTCGACCTGCGGATGGGCAGCACCCTGGTCAGCGGCGGCCTGCTGGGGGCGGTCGTCGGCGTCGTGGTGTTCGCCGTGCTGCGCAGCCTGGGCCAGATCGACTTCGCGATCAGCGTGACCTACGTCGTGCTGCTCGGCTCCGTCGGGCTGCTCACCCTCAGCGAGGCGGTGCGCAGCCTGCTGCGCGGCAAGGCGGGGCGGCGCCGGCGCAAGCTGCACGACCATAACTGGCTGCAGCGGCTGCCCTTCAAGCTGCGCTACCGGCGCTCCCGGCTGTATATCAGCATCGTGCCGCCGGTGCTGATCGGCGCCTTCGTCGGCCTGCTGGCGGCGATCATGGGGGTCGGCGGCGGCTTCGTGCTGGTGCCGGCGATGGTCTTCCTGCTCGGCATGCCGACGGTGATGGCGATCGGCACCTCGCTGTTCCAGATCATCTTCGTCACCGGCGTGGTGGCGATCCTGCATGCCTACGAGAATGCCACCGTCGACGCGGTGATGGCCCTGCTGCTGGCCGTCGGCGGCGTGATCGGCGCCCGCTGGGGCGCTCAGATGGGCCTGGGCATGCGGGCGGAATATCTCCGACTTGGCTTCGGCGCGATCGTCCTGGCGGTCGCCGTGCAGGTGGCCTACCGGCTGGTTGCCCGGCCGGAGGAGCTCTACTCCCTCACCGAGATCGCGGGTTGACCCTCAACGCCCCTCGAAGACTGGGGCGCGCTTCTCCAGGAAGGCGTCGATCCCTTCGCGGATATCGGCTGTCGCGGCCATCCGGGCGAACTGTGCCGCCTCTACCGCGAGCCCCTCGTCGATCGGCAGGTTCAGGCCGCGGGTGACGCTCGTCAGGCAGGCGGCGACGGCGAGCGGCGACATCGCCGCGATGCGCAGGGCCAGGTCGCGGGCCGCCGGCAGCAGCGCCTCATGCGGCACGACCCTGTTCACCAGGCCGATC
>MDTD01000616.1_pt1 | contig 16814 bp, 20 predicted proteins | sample 811221 | NCBI WGS metagenome assembly MDTD01 (sample SAMN05326646, study PRJNA326480) | marine metagenome | isolation source: seawater | place: Pacific Ocean: South West | collected 2011 | reverse complement strand
TTGTTGCCAGACTTTTGCATCAACTAATTTAACCAAGTGTGTACCTCTGAAATCTGCGGCTCTTACTCCGAGTCTTTCAAGAGCGCGGCTAAATCTAGATAGAAGTCCTCCACGCGCACTTCCACGAATCAATCGTAGTGCTTGCCATGGTGTGCCTGCCGCGATACTGAAAATGTTCTCATCTCTAGTAGGTGGATTAGTGAAAAGAACTGCGCCTTTCTCAATGTCTTCAGGAGTAAGAACAACATCAGCGTCATCAAGAACAACATCAGTATCAAAGTTCGCTTGCACATCTTCGTCAAAGGTAGTAGTTCCTGCTTCTGCTACGAATGGGTCATCCGGATGGTCTGGATGATTTGAATTTGCTCTTACCATTTTAGTGGCTGTCTGGCCATTGTGTTTTGCACGAAGAATCATTGTGCCTGTTGATGGGTTTGCTTTCACAGTATAGTTGTCGGTAGTAAAAGATTCTCCGGATTGCGTTACAAATCGTTGTGGTCTGTTCATCATATTATTCACCGTTATTCATTTACTTTTCTTTATAATTTAGGCACGGTCGCATATCCAAAAACATACGCGCCAGTCATTACCAGTGCGACGGTGGCTAAAATACCTCCGGCACCTATCTTTAATGTTCGACCGATGCCGGGATAAACCGTGTACATTGCTCCTAGATTATCCGCTATTGGTTTTACTAGTTTTGATATACGCTCTTCGTTAACTTTTTGAGCCTGTCTTAATTTATCATGGTCCCCATTGTAAAGCGCTACTGTAAGTTGCATATTTTGATTACGCAACATTGTTGCTTCCATTGGGCTGATACTTCCCTTTGCTTCTGCTTCTGCAATATTGTTTGCTAGTGCGTCGGCAATTTTGGCTTGAGGGTCGTCAGTTGTCGTAGGAATCATTGTTCCTAGGCCCCTAGCCATGTGACTAGGGGCTTTTACGAAAGGGCGGTTTCCCCCTCCTTGTCTGTATGTGCCGAGGTATGAGCCGGGTAAATCACCGAAGCCGTATGTTTTTGTGGTTGGTCTTCGTGGTGTCATGAACATTCCTCCTGATAGATTGTCCTTGAATTGAATCGCTTCTATGACTCTTTTCAAGTTTGCAAGATGAGTATCAACTACGGATATCTTTTGTTGTCTTAAGGCTTTATTGAATGATGCTGAATCTGTTTTCAATTGTGTTAATACACGGAATGCTTCTGCACTAGCATTTAGCGCTACTTGCTTTTCAGCCGTACTTAGTTTGTCTTCAACAATCTTTAGTTGTGAAATCAATGAATTGCGTTCCGCAAGTTTCTTTTCGACTAAGTTTTGAAGTGATTTTTCCATAGTAAAGTTTGCATACGCACTAAATCTTTGGTCTAAAACTCCAAAGACTTGTTCTAGGTGTTCCATATATGCTTCTGCCGCTTTTGTTGAACTGTTCATTGCATATGCTTGATTTACCCCGAGAAGGATGTCTTCAAGTTCATAATCTAATTTTGTTTTTTCTGTCGTGGGGAGTGTTTTGATTTGGGCTGAATATACATTGGTAAATCGCTCTAGTCCTCTTTTTGCTTTTGATAGAACTTGTATCCATACTGGGTCGTCCATAATGCTAAGTTGTTGTGGTGCTATATTTCCTAGATTGGACTGCTTGCGCTCATTAGCAACTTCGTTAACAAGTAACTCAATTCTTACTAATGCATCTTTGAAATCACGAACAACTGCTACCATGGTTGCATCCGGGCGGGAAATGTATTGGTTATGTCTGTTAACCATTGAGTCTATTTCTTTTTGGACTTCATCCAAAGTGGATGTTCCTTTGTACTTTGCAAGGCCGCGGGAATCAATTATATTCTCGACTTCTCCTGCAAAACGTTCTAATGCTGCGTTATATACATCGCCTTTAATCATCGTTCTCACCTATCGGATACTGTTACTACATATGAAGATACTTATTACTACTCCAATTTTTCAATTCCTTTTGCTACTTTGTCTTTTGCAGAGTTTTGTCCAGAGTTGTATGCTTCCTTTGCCCCTTTACCTAATTGTTTTCCTAATGCGACTGAGCCTTCTGTGAATTTAGCCGCCATTCCCGGTAGCCTCGGTCCAATTATTATGACTCCTAATACTACTCCTCCAACTATGAAGACCGTCCTTGCGGCTCCCATGATTGTGTCTTTAAACTTGGTACCTATGTCTGCAACACTAGGAAGTTTCGGCAATGAAATTCCTAATTGGTCTGCCTGATGGGGCCTACGCTGAACTTGACCTAAATTCTGCGTCGCCCGTCCCGAAAACGGCGTTCTGACATCACGCGTCCTTTTTTGCGTGCTAAGTTACTGTTATTGTACGCTGAACCAAATTGTGGGGCTGAAACAGGTTGGGTTCTTTGCGATTGCCTTACAGGAACTGAACCTATCCAATCGAGGGAGGGCCCCGATAAATCATTAGGTCCTTGCATCATGTAAAATTCTTTCAAGTTTGATTTAGCGCCTTTTTGCCTTGGTGGGTACTTTGGCGCACTACCTAAAGATGTTATTCTATCGCTTGCATATGTTTCACTTACGTCTGTCAATGTGTGGTTATTTCTGTTCATACCGCCGAGCCCTCCTAGGGGTACTTTGCTTCCTACCGGCAAACCTGTTGTTTTGCGTATTAAACTATCTGTCTTGTATGGTTTCCCAAATGGGTTTTTAAACATATCAAGTAATGATGTGCCGGAGGAATCTGATGATGCTTCTGCCGCCTTTTCTTGCGGGATTTGGAAGCGTTCGCGGAACGCTTGTTGACCTACGTCAACTGCTTTGTCTGGTATTTGTCCTGCTGTTATCAATGATTCGGTTGCTGTGGCACCCGCTTCTAATGCGGCTTTTTGCTCAGCGATTTCAGCAGAGATATTTATTTTCTGTTGGATATCAAAGTTAAATGTGTTTCTTCCTACTACAAACACTCTTGAATTTTCTTGTAGTGAATTCTCGGTTAATTTTCCATTGTCGTCGAAATCAACAATGGGTCCTACCCAATCTTTCCTTATTTCTAAGACGGCTATCGAGAATGGATATGAATATTCTTGGCCTGCTTCGTTAACAACATAGTTCAGTGGGTTCTTTGGGTCCGTATTATCAAATCCGGGAAGTTTATCGCCGTTTTTGTCTGGTATGCCTGCTGCAATATCTCTGAACCATTGAGCATCTAATTCAACTCCGAAAACTTCTTTCCACGCAGATTTTACATTTCGTTCAATATTTGTTGAACCGAACATCAAATCTGTATCGTCTAACAAATCTTCAGTGGTGATTACATTCTTGACTTCTAATATGTCATGTTCTTTACTTCCGGGTTTAACATTGGCTCTTTTCAGCCAGTAAAGATTTTCATGAATTTCATACGCAAGTTCTCCTTCTTTCGTGGTCATACCAAACTGCGCGCCGTTCTTGTATGTGGTAAGTGCCTGACCTATCATTATCATTTTTGCACCGGGTCGGAATTCTCCTTCTTTCCAATATATGTTTGATATGTTGGGGTTCTTAGCATATACTTCCTTTTCTTTATCTGTTACGCTAATAAATTGTGTTGTCCTGAATATTCCATTCTTATGGTTTCCGCGTATTACAGTTCCTATGATTTGGTCATAACTTGGATGTCCATTTAGTGTTTCTCCGCCAATTGTAATCTTGGCTACTTTCTTACCAACATAGGGTCTTCCAATGGCGGTATACGAGCCGTCCGCTTCGGGGTATGCATGTTTTGTTTTGCTGAGGGCCCATCCGTTCCAATGTTTAAGGTCAGGGTCATTTGATGCTAGTTGTCGTACGAATCGGAAATAAAGAACGAATGAACCGTATTTATCCAGTTTTACATCGTGTGGCGGATGGCGCCCATAAACCCATTTCTTTGATTTAATATCCCACCATTCGACCATTACTGCAAGACGGCGCAAGTCTTTGTTGCTGTATTTACCGTCTGGGTCGTCTTTTGGTATATTTAATGGCTTAGACAAATCTTTCTTAAAGTATGGCCCGGGTGTTACTTTTTTCTTTATGACGCTACCTTTCTTGTATACAGATTTTGCTTTCTTTTTACTTTTTTTCGATTCGGTTCGGGCGATTAAATCTTTAATCAAGAATACGTCTTTCCTGTCTATCTTGCTACTTCCATATTTCCATTTAGGGAAGAATTTTACCGGAAGGTGATATGCTAGTTGTCCAACAAAAGCAATTGGTACTCCTGCTCCCACGGTTGTATTTCCTTTTTCAACCGCGTTCCATCCAATCTTGTCGTTATCTGCTAATTCTTCATAGACATAAAAAGATGAGCGAAAGACCATCGCTGCATTGCCATGGGCGGCCCATTGTGGGCCTATTGGTTTATACGAGGAACCTTTTCCTGTATATCCATGCTTTTTCCATCGGTGAGTCTTAATTTTTCCGTCCCAATATTCTTTTCCTGTTTCTGTCGTTCCAACTGCGCGACCTGTCTTTGGGCTAGTATATGGTACGAATCCAAGCGAGTTGAATGATGGACTAAACATTGCTGGTGGTTCATTGGATATACTCATTGGGAATTGTTGTATGTGTTGCAATTCTGCATCGCTTAGGAATCCTGTTGCATATCCTGATGGTATTGTTTTTGATAGAATAATGTGAAATCCTCTCATATCTTCAGTGGGTGCTTCAAATTCAATTACTCCTTCGCCTGCTGTAATAGGTCGTATGAATAATAAATGATTCTTATCACTCATAGAAAATATACCAGAAATATATGCTCCACCATCACCAAGAACACGGTAACTTAATGTTAGTACTTCATTTTCCTTGAACTTAATATTCTGCATAACCCATTGTCCATTCTTGTACAATGGATATCCTTTACCCCTACCTTCGCGGAAAAGTTCTAATTCTAATAGACGAAGACTATGACCAGAAGGTGTTTGAGTAGTAACACTACCTAAACTGCCGAAGCGACGGTGGCTTCGGGATTTCTGAGCATTCCTCGTCGCTCTATTCATCGAGTCATCCTCTCCATCGCACTGCGAGTGCGTGGGAAGAGTCCTGCTAGTTGTTTCTCGACTTCAGCCGATTTGGTTGCGGCTTTAGTACGTGCATCTTCCGCTACGCGCTGTTGTTCATAGAAGGCACGTCGACTCGCCGTTACTTTTCTGATATCGGGTGTTGACTTTGCCATACGGTTCTTTTGTACAGTCAAGATTCCTAATTGCCTTGCTTGTGTCTGTTGTTGTGGTGTTACTGAACGCGTAAAATACATTCCGCGTTTGCTTATAATTTCATTCATGAATGCTCTCTTGGCCTGATTAGTGTCCATGAATTGTCCATTACTAATTCTATTGTTAAATACAGTCAACAACTGTTTGAATTCTGGAGTTGGCACGCCATCAGAATCCATAGCAAGTCTATGGGCAAAGGCGTTAAACTCACGCGCATCATAGAATAGTTTTCCACTGCTTGCTTGTGGTTGTCTTTTGACCCGAAGATTTTTTGGTCTTGTGCTACCAAAGTTTTCTTCATCCATGTATAGTTGTTGTACTAGGTTTGCTTCTTCTTGGGCAAGTTGGCCAAATAATGCCGCTAGTTGATGGTCTTCGTGTTCTGCTTGGGAAATTGCATATTGTAGCATACGCATTTCTTCTCCAAGTTGTGCATCTCGTCGAATCATTCCTATATTTGCTTGACCAAAGCGGAAGCGTCTGCGCAATTTCTTTAGTTTACGCTTGGCTTTCTTTCTTCTTGATTTAACTTTTGATTTGTTCAGACGAACCTTAGTAAGTCTGTTAGCAATCTTAGATTTTTTAATGTTCTTTGCTACTTTACTTCTTGATATAGCCTTTCTTGCTCTTCGTGCTTTTGCTCTTGCTTGTTGCTTTACTTTTGATGCTTCGGTTTTACGGCGCATCAAATTACGACGCAATTTCATTCGCTCGGCTTGCAAAGACTTGGCTTTGTTAGTTCGCTTTGCCATAGATGTGCGAGTTCTAACTGTTCTTAAGGCGCGATTAGCGCGTGGGTTCTTGCGGAATCTTGATTTCATACGGGATTTCATTATACTTCGTGCGCGTCTTGCTTTGTCCATTCGTTTTGCTCGTTGAGAACCTTTGCTACGAGTTGGACCCATTGCACGACGAGCGCGACGTCTTTTCTTCAGCATTGCTATTTGGGCCTTGCTCATACGGCGGCGACGAGGTACAATTTTTCTTTTGGATTTAATCTTTGGAAGTTTAGATATTGATTTGCGAGGTGCGCGAACATTTCTGGCTTGTTGCAAACGATTCTTTTGCGCCATCATTTTTGATTGAATGCTTGATTTTTTTGGTACGGGTCGTGAGCGTTGTGGACGACGACGGCGTGGTTTGATTTTGGCCGTGGCGGTATATGGTACATTGAATGTACGATATCTATTCTTAGAATCGCGTACATTGACCGGTGTCCTAGTAGTGTATTGCCTTAATTCCTTAATTTTGGCTTGCTTTAGTGCTATTGCTTGTTTTGCAGAAGAAACATCGGTAACCTTTCTCATGCTTATATCTCGTTGAATCATATCAATTTGCTTGTTGATTTCTGCAATTGTGCCTTCAACGCGCTGTGCCATTTGTGGTGATTGTGTTCTCTGAATAATTGCTGGCATATTTAGCCCTCCCGTGTTATTAGTGATAATCCTATTACTAGCCATGGTAGCATGGCAAGTCCTGTTGCAATTTGCGGTGAATCAACATCGATATTACCAAGTGAGGGTGATATTACTTTGAAGATTCCTTTCTTTGCTTCTTTTACCTGATTAAACATAGTATTCTTTTCTGCTTCAAGTGCTGCTTTACGTTCTTGAGAAAGTATGCGTTGTTTCAGTCGAATGTTTTCTTTGTTCATTCTCTTGAGTTTCTGTTGATATGCTTTTTCACGAGCCTGCGCGCGAAATTGATTACGGTTCATTATACGTAGTCGTCGCATAGGACGTCTTCGCATTCTACGAACGGTTCTTTTCCAGCGCGCCAATGAAATCACCCTCAATTGTTAAGGGCTTTGTAAAGAACATATCCGCCTGCGCTGTACATTGCGATTTGCTTTAGGTCTTGATTTTTGAATGAAGCCTTACCAGATAGTGCTAGTCCTGCTCCTGCGACCATTAGCAAATTAATCAGGCCTTGTGGTGTATTACCAATTGTTCCAAAGGTTCCGTACAATCCGCGGGTATTCAAATTCGCAAGACCTTGTCTTGCTTCTGGGTCATTTCCGAACATGTTCATTCGGCCAAGTCCGCCGAACATAATTGGTTCGGGGTCTCTGCCCATTAAGTTCAAGTTTAGATTATCTCCATACATTGTACTTATTCCTTTTCCATTACTACTACGGGGCATTAGCCCTCTCTTTTTTGCTTCTTTGCTACTCATGCTTGCCATGTTAATTGCCTCACTTTGTTTTAAAATCCCACAACGCTTTAATGCCTACGCCTAACAATGCTCCTACACCTAACATAAGTGCGGTTTCTCTGTTGTTAGCAATACGTCCAAATAAAGTACGTTGTGGAATTGGGAGATTGGGCATTCCTGCTAGCCCATGTGCTTTTAGGTTTGATGGGTCATTCATGATGTTCATTGCTGATTGGTCCGTTTTCATGTTCATCATATCGGTGTTGCCCAAATTACCATCACTAACTGGGGTCTCTGGGGGCAACATAAAATCTACGGGGATTGGTCCGTCATCGTCTTCGGTTGTGCCTCCCATCCATACCATATTATCTCCTCCTTATTGCTCCTAGCATTCTTGAATACGGGTGTTGATACCCGCTAAGTTGCTTTGCCGATGGTACACTACCTAATGAATTCATTCCTGCGATTTGTTGTCTATGGATTGGAGCGCGAGTAGTATTTGCATCTGCAATTAATGGATATACGCTACTTACTGGTACGGACTCATTTAGTTTAAAATTAGGGAAAATTAGTTCTGCTACAATCCATTTGTTGCCATATTTTTTAGTAGGGGCCATTGTTTTTGTGCATAGCATAACATGATTGAACACTCCATCTCTATTTGAATCAACAATAATTGCACCAACAGGATATCCAAGTGAACCGAGAAGTGAAGCGGCGACAATAACAAAGTCATCGCAGTCTGCGGCAGACTGTCCTGCTTCAACATCTTTCAAGATACGGCGTGCCGTCATGAAGTACTCCACCATGTAGGGGTCCTTTCGATAAGTCACATTGTTTTGTACCCACTTTACAATTGCTTCAATTTCTCCAAGTTCATCGTGTTGCTTTATTCCAGCACGATTTACTATTGCTACTGCTTTACGCCGAACATATTGGTCGCGGAGTCCATCTTCAATGAGTTGACGAAGGTATTCCACTACTGTATCGAAGCGTTCTGTCATGGACGTTCCGGGTTTAAATTTTACCCTAAGAATTTGTTCGCCCATGTTTGTGGGATGAGGAACTTCGTATTAACGTCTTTGTTCGTCGATAGGTGTAACTTCAATCAATACTTTAGGTTGATTTCCTTGTCCTGCAATTTTCTTTTCAATTGCTAGATGACATATTTGTGAATCATTAACATATGCTATTCCTTCCATTGCATCTGCTACTCCTTTGTATAAATTATCAACGTCGGGTTTCTTTGTTGACCATTGTTCGGCAGGGGGGTTTCGTTTTCTATGTGACGACTTTGGCAATGGCATAATAAATTTCATCCAGACTCTTATTGGTCCTTTGTATGGTAATTCTTCGTCTGATTCTCTGATTGCATTTCTAACATACTGTTCAACTACGCGTTTCCATTCCCTAGATTTCGGTGGGTCATATGCTCTTGCAAATCCTCCGCGGGTACTTAGGCGTGGTCTGCCTTGGGGTACTGGGACTTCATCTATTACTATACGAAGAATCCAATCACCGCCTACGCTTCAAAGTAGGTTTACGAACTAATTTTGGCGCTGGTTCGGGTTCTGGTTCTGGTTCCTCAAAGTCGTCCTCTTCTGCTTCAAAGAATTCTTCTTCGTTATCATCTTCATCTTCATCGTAGGCGATATTGAAATCTTCCTCTTCGTCTTCTTCAAACCCAAATTCCTCGATGGGTTCTTGAAACCAATCTTCATTGCTATCTGTAAGTGAAATGTTATTCATGATATCTTCTGTTGTAACTGTTGGTGTATCGCTTCTTTTTTGTATGAATCCCATAATTTCTTCTGCCGCATTCATCAATTGTTTCCAATCTATGCGCTTTGCTTGTTGAATATAATCTTCAACATCAACGCTACGCATGTTGTCTAATACTGAGTTCAAGCCTGACTTATTTTCTTTGAGTTTTTCAACAACTTCTGCTACTGGTTCTAAATCAAGGTCACGTAAGTCAACGCCGACTTTTTGAAACAGCCCTTTGGCTTCATCAAGGTCTGATGTAAATGAAGTTACTTTTTGATTTGCTTCATCTAAAACTTTCTCAAGTTTATCCATTTCATTGTTAATGTTTTCAAGATGTTGTAATGACTCGCTACTTTTGGTATCTAACTGTATAGTCATATAAGCAATTACTGAATTGATAGACCCATTCATTACTGCTAGTGCAACAATGCCTGCAAATAATGATTCTTGGTTAAGAGGTCCAATCATTATGTATGACGCTACAATTGCTGGTGCAAGGAAAAGAAGAAGGTAAAACCACAACGGCCATTGACGCTCTTCGCGTTTTCTTTTTTCTTCTTCGTAGTCTAAGTCGGAGTACATTGTAGTTACCTCACTGACCGGCCATTGCACTTAGTACCTTACGACATAAGGTTTGGACTTCATATTTCTGAAGGAAGGTCAAGTCGTGAACTAGGCCTCCTGTATCTTCAAACGGCTTAATCTTAGCAATCAATTCTTCATAGGTATGTGTTGCGAAGATATTTGCGAATACTGGGTTCTTCTTTAGTTCACCAATAATGAATTGGATGACTAATTTTTCATCGCGCCCACCTTCTATTTCTTCAAGTGCTTGTCGCAGTCCTAGACCTATATCTCTAACACTATCAATCAATAATACTCTTTCAACCATCAGTTCCATTTTCTTTTGTGGAAGTAGTTTCGGGTTTTCTCCTTTGACAATAGTTACAGCCTTTTCAATACGGGTCTGAAGTGCTTTCAATCGTTTTGGGTCTTGTAATTCTTGTTGCTTGCCCGGTATTTGAGAAAATGCGTTTAACAATTCACGAGCATAATCATCTTCGGATGGTTCCTCAAAAGAAGGTTCTGGTTCAACTACTCCTTCGGAAAAGAAACCCGGAAGTTCTTCTTCGTCGGTTTCTTGAGGCATTGGTACTTGCTCTTGATATTCCATTGGTTGCATTTGTTGTTGCATCATCTGCTGTTGTTGTTGTTGTTGAATCATTTGTTGTTGCATCATTTGTTGCTCTTGTGCATATGGGTCATATGATGGTACATCATATCCTGCTGGGACTGCTGGTTTTCTCAAACCTGATGCGGCTGATGCGGCGGCGGCTAGTAAATCGCTATTCAATAATTTACTTGCTACACGCTCAACTGCTCCTCCTTCGTTATTACCTAAAAGTTGGTCAACCATTTTTTCTTTGAATATGCCTTTCATTTCCCCATCAAAGAATCCATCGTTATCAGACTTCTTCATCATATCTCGCATAAAGGCCATTTGTTGGGTCATAAATTGTTGGTCACGCGCCATTTGCTCACGGCGATTTTCTAGTTCCCTTTGTTGGTCTAATCTGCGTTGTTCCATTTGTTGATAGGTTTGAAACTTCATTGCTTCAAGTTGCAAAGCCTGTTGCTGTCCCATAAAACTCATCATAGCAAATACAGAATTAGATGTTGAATCTCCTCCTGATGGCATTGTGATAGGGTCTGGAACTCTTACAGGCGCACGCATCATTTCTTCAACCATGCGGCCCGGTCCTTGTGATGCGCCATTGTTAGATGGTGCAAGTGGGTCATGAGTTGCTTGCATTGAACTTCCCGGGATAGTAAATGCGGCTCTAGCATCAAGGCCTCTTGCACTTAACCATGCGGCATAATATTTCTTGATAGTTTTGGTATCTGCTCCAATCCTATCGGAGATTTCGTCGAATGCTGGATTTGCTTGTCCTCCGCTATAATACGGAGTTCCGTCATACCAATCATCGTCTTGAAATACTTCATCAAGTAATTGTTTTCTTTCGGTCGGTTTCATGCCATCCCATACTGGGTCGCCTGTATTTTCATAATTTTCTTCTTCAGCCATTATCATCACTCCAATGGGGTACCATCAACGTCGCAGGCGATGGCGTTGCCTTTTAGGTCGTAGTAGTAATATCCGTCTTCATCTTCATAGATTTCAAAGTCGTCTTCGTCTTCGTCTTCTTCATAAGTTGAAGTAACATCCATCACATCTTCTTTTACTCTCCTAAAGAAATTCAGTCCACCGGCAAATGCTTTAGAACCAAGCATCATACCAAGTTCTCCCATAGATTCTTTTAGTACATCTTCTGGTGTTCTTTCTTTCTTAGGAATCTCTATTTTTACGCTATGTTCCATTAATATCGCTGCGCACATTGCGATATTTCTTCTAAATTCATCTATCGAATCGACAGCATGAGCATGGGGGTTTGCAATTAATAATGCCCATTGTTGCATATTAGCATCCCTCAAATCTTTTAATTTTGTAGTAAGGTCTTTGTTGACAACATCAACATCAACAATTTTGCCCTCTCCATCGACGTCGTACGTTTCTGACAATTAAATCACCTTACTCGTATGGATTATCGTCTTTCTTTTCTGTTGGTTCTTCAGAATCTTTAGTTTCTTCGGGTTTAGTTTCCTTAGATGATTTTTCTTCTTCATCGGACATCCCGTATGGGTCTTCATCTTCGTCATCCCAAAGATAATCGTCGTCGTCTAAGTCAAGGTCGGTTGCTAGTTGAGCAACTGCTAATCCCCATACTTGATTGATAGTGGTTGAATCGGCCCAAGTTATTTCTTTTACTTGGTCCCAATTGTATAGGGTTAGACCCGAGTCATTCTTAACGAATAGACCAAAATCATGTAATAGAATTGTTGGTGCAACATATTCTTTGGTTTCTCCGCCTTTGTCAAGCACTGTTACATTGGAAGCAATTGTCTGCATGTTCCATCCCAGAATTCGGGTCGGACTTAAGGAATACCCGATATCCAATTTACATATGTTGTTAAACAAAAGAAACAAAGTGGTATTTTTCAGTAATCAATAAATACGAGATGAATCGTGGTACGCAATGATGAAAGAAGATGAATTCAAAACACGATATCAAAAAGATTCTGCGCGTGTAAAAGCAAAAAGAGAAGCAAAGATTAGAGATATTTTCTATGCAGAGAAACTAGAAATTGTAAAAGGAAAGCGACTTCACATTGCTTTACCTGAAAGTACTCAATCTGTAATACAAGATATTCGTGAATTACATTCTGTCGATGCATGGAAATATGTTCCAGACATTGTAGTTGATGCATTGTTCGGTGAACAAATGCAATTGAACGATGAAGACCCGTTTGACCCTACGCATATATTGAAGGATAGAGAGGTTGTTCGTATTGCTCTTGATGTTCTTCGTTTGTATTTACTTGGTTGTGATAGTTATAATCGCAGGTTAATGCGTAAGATAATGACTATGGATGGTAAGGAGTTATTGCCCACCCAGATAGCGGCTAATGTTGAAAGCGGTGCTAAGTACTCCGTTGCCTTTGAAACTTTATTAGAACTTAGAGATGAGTATGAAGAAGACCTAAAGGACGAAAAGAAACAACCACAAGTTGATGATAAGTTTGACTTTAGTGGATTAGATTTCCTTGAAGAATAATCAAAGGTGTAGTTCACATACAGCGATTGTATAATGTTCACCTTTCATACGAGCGCGACGATGTTCTGCTTCCACAAACTCGACCGCTGATTCTTCGTCTGTAAATGTAGCAATTAGTCCTAATGGATGACTTTGCATAGTTGGTTCCGATACATCAACAATTACTGCACCATCGGGTAACTCATCTTTACCCATGACGGCATCTTTCAATTCATCATTGCCCTCAGCGGCATATTTTACTTTACGTGCTAGCCTACCGCATTCTCCTTTAGAACACCAAGTAGATATTTTTTCAGGTGAATATACTACCCATATTGATGATGCTTTGCTTAAATCAGAAGCACGATAAGCATTCACTTCTTCTTCAAGGGAACTAATCTTATCTTGTAGTGTTGTAATAGTGATGCTTAAAGCATCTACAACTGGATTACTCATAGATATCAACCTTCGTAATTTCCAGATGAAGTTACAATTGCTTCTAATTTGCTAAGTGGTAGCATGATTTCAACACCGGGAATTGGGTTGCGGAGAACCAAACGGTTCTTTCTTCGGAATTGTTCGCGGAGTGTTTTGATTCTGCCGGGTTCGTCTAGAACCATATCTTGTACCATGAAACTACCTTGGTAATTCTTTGTCCACCAAGCGCGAGATATACAGAACGCGGTTTGATTGCGTTCGTTAACAAGTAATGCGTCTGGGTGCGGTCCTACCCACAATTGCCATCCGTCTTCTGGTTTGCAGGAATAATCTGTTGGGCGAGTTGCTGCCGCTAGTTTTACTAATGCGCTGGAATATTGGCTTCGCTGTTCGGGGGTAATATTCTTGTGTTGTAAGATTCTATATGCTTGAATAAACTTTTGAAGATTCTGTCCTAGTATTTCTTCTGCTGACAAGACAGGTTCTTCTTGGGGTTCTTCTTGAGGTTCTTCATCTTTCAGTAAGTCTGGGTTTTCTTCCTCAACCATTTCTGCAACTTTGTTCTTGGCAGCGAATTCTTCTTCCATACTCAATTCGTTGGATGTTTCGACTAGTTCTTCGCCATCATGAACGCCGTCGTCATCGGCATCAGGATGGTATTCTCCTGCTTTGTATTTCTTCCATAAATCGCTTTGTTGACCTTGTGGAATTCCTTTGTGCAGTTTTCTAAACTCATTGTAAGACAGTTTTGCCATATTACGAGCCACTGTTCAAGTAGGTCTTATTTGTTTCCATCGTCAAAGTACGGTGCATATGCTTTGGTAACTCTGCCTAATGCTGGCCTTGAACGACCTGTTAGTTTGGATATGCGGACTGTTGTTAATGGATGACCTGCTGTACGGCATGTTAGTAATAGCCATGCAAGTGCTTTGATTTCATCATCACCCACTACTAAGCGCGGTTCGGTATCGAGGAAGAAATCAACGGCTTCTTCTATTATGTTGGGAGGTACTTCAAGCGCTGCACCGTGAACGCGCATCCATGTTACTATTGGCCCGTTTTCTTCTCCTGAAACTAATCGAAGACCTTCACGGACTCTTGGTCTAATTTTATTGGGGTCTTCTGCTACTGCGACAATTGCTTTGTTATTTGTAATGTATTTCTTTTCTTTGAACAAATGTATTAGTGAAGAAGTTAACATCATTTCTTTTCTATATGTTCGTGATGGATAAAATTCTCTATCAGTCAGAGATTGATGTGTAGTCATGATTCTATAATATTCATCTCTGACTAGCATTCCCAATTCTTGTGCTTCCGGTACGGTGCTATCATTTAACAATTCGATAAGATTTAGTAATGCTTTTTTTGCCGCTTCTTGTTTGCGTTTATCTGCGTCCCATTCAATTAATATTTCTGGTGTGTCTGATTCAGATGCTCCTTCGTCATCATCAGCAAATTCACTATCATCTTCGGTATCTCCTTCTTCGGCTCCTACAAAGCCATCAACATCTTCCTCTTCTTCTTTGATTCCAAGTACAGAATCACATACCGCACAAATTACTTCGCCAGTTGTATTGTTAACAATAACAATATCATTCAAGGCCCCGCATTGTTCGTCGGGGTATTCGACTTTGCAAATGAATGTTTCAGACAAGTTGATTTCTGATGTTGGCGATACCACTGTACATCACTCCGTTAATGAATAGGACGGGCGTTACTCCTGAACCGGTGAGTCCCCATAATAGGGAACGGGCTAATGTATCAGAAGTGGTGTCATAGAAATCGTAATCTATGTTAAGGTCATCAAGTAAAGTTCTTGTTTGTGACACTTGTCTTTTCCAATCTTCACCGAACAAAACATACACGTCCATGTTATCCGGAGGTGTTTCTCGTACAATACGCTTATGCTCCACTTGAAGTCTGGAAGTACCATGGAAGAAGAAAATTGGGCATTCGGTAGCCTTCCGAAATTAGTATCTCATAATGACTTATTGGAGTTACGTACGCTGATTCAACAAACTCAAGTTGATTTGTTAAGTAGTATTGAAACACTAAAATCTAGAATTTTCGACCTCGAAACTAAACTTGCGATTCAATCGGGTAAATCTAGTGAACCCGATAGGTCTAAGCAAGGTGCTAAGGAAATTAGTTACAATGTATTTGATTTTGTTAGTAGGGAAGAACTTGGTATCAAAGAACATGAAGAGCCTGAAATTGATTACAAAGACGATGAAATCCGCGTGATAGAATCTGGTTTCACTGCCCCTCCTCCTGAAGATAATTTACCAGAAGGTCCGGAAAAGTGGGCTGAGAATATTGTTAAAGAAATTGATGAAACAGGCGGTAGTATGAGTTTGTATTGGAAGCGTCGTGGTTTGATACCTGACGACATTAGTGAAACACAGAAGGTTTCCGTGAAGAAAATATTAGAATCTAAAGGAATTCAAATATACAAAGTAAATACATTTAGGCACTTCTATTATGTTGGCACAGAAGAAGAAGGTGAAGAGAAGTATGGCGCATACTCCGAATAAATTGGCTTACATAATCCAGCGTGGCGTTCTCGATTTAGAATTAGTAGCGGAAACCAAACATAATTGGGTAATCATGGCAGAAGGTCGAGTTGATAGTGGAGCATCTATGTCTTCTATTGATTCTGGGTTTGTTGATGTACTAAGACTTGAACCACATTCATCTGTTACAGTTAATTCTGCTTCAGGTAAGAAGAAGCGAGATATAGTTAATGTAGGATTTTATTGGGACAATGAGTATTATGAAATGGACTTCAATATAGCAGATAGAGGTACACTTCCTACTCCGATATTACTTGGTAGAGATTGGTTAGGTACTGAATAACTACTACACAACTGACAACAATTCATTTTACAACAACTGTCCCTTTCTTTTCCAAACGATAACTACGTGTACGAGAAAGATTGATTCTGGGTCCTATTTGGGTCCAAAAGAATACAGTGCAACGGTTTTATTTTTCGCTTGGGTCCAATCTGGGTCCAATTTGGGTCCACGATTTGAAATAGGACCCAAACTACACTTTTTGCTATTTTCTGGGTCCAATTTGGGTCCAATTAATTTTGTCATCCTTTCAGTATCCCGTTTAGGTTTTTTACTTCTGGGTCCTATTTACTGTATTGGACCCAATATCCAAAAAACACGCTTTTCAGTTATCATGATTTTTATCGAAGGGACCATCATAATTATAAGCCGGATTCTTTACCGTCATTTCCTCGACGGTGATAAAATGGAGTGGCTTCAAGAAGGATTATCAAATCTTTCCGGATTTGAACAGCGTGACGTCGCTGAAATCTTGATTCCATTCTTTAGAGAAAATCCAGAAACTTGGAAAACCGTTCGAGATGCTTTACCGGCTAAAGACTCTATCCGTGCTACTTCAAGTAACTGGACAGAAGAAGCGGCGACCTTTGCAAGTACTCAATTAGTCAATCATGGATACATGACATATAGATTAGCGAAGCAATTGTCGATTTTCCCAGCAGGCAAAAAGGCAGATTCCAAAACTTTCAACAGAATTATGGCTCATGTGTCATCTGCTATCAAACACAATAAGAA
>MDTD01065053.1_pt1 | contig 16816 bp, 10 predicted proteins | sample 811221 | NCBI WGS metagenome assembly MDTD01 (sample SAMN05326646, study PRJNA326480) | marine metagenome | isolation source: seawater | place: Pacific Ocean: South West | collected 2011 | reverse complement strand
ACTAAAAATAGTATATTTAATTTAGCTAGAATATACGAGCAAATAGATTATAATGATTATAATAAAAAACCTATAAAAGGTAATTTTCAATGGAAAGATGGTGTTAAAGACACACAGGTTGTTTTCTCACCAGATTTAAGTAACGGAAGATTTAATATATCATGGGTACCACCATTAGATTTACAAAATAAATATGTTGTAAAAAATGGTTTGAAATATCCTGGTAATGAACACATAGGTGCTCTTGGTTGTGATAGTTACGATATATCAGGAACTGTTGATAAAAAAGGATCAAAAGGTTCTTTACATGGTTTAACTAAGTTTAGCATGGAAGATGCTCCACCTAATAAATTTTTTTTAGAATATATAGCTAGACCACAAACAGCAGAAATATTTTTTGAAGATGTATTAATGGCTTGCGTATTTTATGGTATGCCAATATTAGCAGAAAATAATAAACCAAGATTATTATACTATTTAAAACGTAGAGGATATAGAGGTTACTCTATGAACAGACCAGATAAAATATGGAATAAGTTATCTGTGACTGAAAAAGAAATAGGTGGTATACCTAACTCAAGTGAAGATATAAAACAAGCTCATGCTGCGGCTATTGAAAGTTATATCTCACAACACGTTGGTGAGTCTGACAAAATACCATTTAATAGCACTTTAAATGATTGGTCTAAATTTGACATTAATAATAGAACAAAGTTTGATGCTACTATTAGTTCAGGTTTAGCTATTATGGCTTGTAACAGACATTTATATACACCAAAACAAGAGAGATCAACTACAACAATAAATTTTGGTTTCTCAAAATATAACAATAAAGGAACAGTATCAAAAATAATAAATAATGATTAAAACAAAAGGTAAATCTAGTTTTCCAAGTCAGGCAGTGCCTGATGTAGAAAAATCTAGTTTAGAATATGGCTTGCAAGTTGCAAAGGCTGTAGAGTCCGAGTGGTTTAAGCAGGATCAAGGTAGATCAAGATACTACGATACAGCAAACCATTTCCATGAATTAAAATTATACGCAAGAGGAGAACAGAGTATACAAAAATATAAAGATGAATTATCTATTAATGGTGATTTATCTTATCTTAATTTAGACTGGAAGCCAGTACCTATTATACCTAAATTTGTTGATATTGTTGTTAATGGTATATCAGAAAGATTATATAAAATAAAAGCATTTTCACAAGATTCTGTAGCAGCTCAAAAAAGAACTGATTATATTGAAGCTATGGTTGAAGATATGCAGTTTAAAACATTTAAAACAAATGTTCAACAGCAAACAGGTTTAAACACGTTTAATAACGATCCTAATAAATTACCTGAAAATGATGAAGAATTATCAGTGCACATGCAGCTTGACTATAAACAATCAATTGAAATAGCAGAAGAAGAAGCATTAGACAATGTAATGAATTTAAACAAGTATAGTTTAGTTAAAAAAAGATTAGATTATGATTTAGCTGTACTTGGTATAGCTTGTGTTAAAAACAGTTTTAATACAGCTGAAGGAATTAAAATAGAATATGTAGATCCTTCAAAGATTGTTTACTCATATAGTGATTCACCGTACTTTGATGATTTATACTACTTTGGTGAAGTTAGAAGAACAACTATAACAGAATTAAAAAAACAATTTCCTGAAATGACTCAAGAGCAGGTAGAAGATCTTGAGAAAAAATATACAGATTCAAAATACGATAAATATGTTTATTATCCTGAAGATAGCCAAAATTCAAATTATGTAAATGTATTGTATTTTGAATATAAAACTTTTCACAATCAAGTATATAAAGTAAAGCAAACTGCTAGTGGTGCAGATAAAGCTTTACAAAAAGATGATACATTTAACCCACCAAAAGATAATAGAGCTAAATTTGAAAGAGTAGCAAGATCTATAGAGGTTTTATATAGTGGTGTAAAGATATTAGGTCACGATGTTTTATTAGACTGGAAGATGTGTGAGAATATGACAAGACCAAAATCTGATATTACTAAAGTTGCTATGAGTTATAACTTAGTAGCACCTAGGATGTATAAAGGTAGACCTGAGTCTTTAGTTAGTAGAATGACAACGTTTGCTGACATGATTCAGTTAACACATTTAAAAATACAACAAGTAATGTCTCGTATGGTACCTGATGGTGTTTATTTAGATGCTGATGGACTTGCTGAAATAGATTTAGGTAACGGTACTAATTATAATCCACAGGAAGCATTAAATATGTATTTCCAAACTGGTAGTGTTATTGGTAGATCAATGACGCAAGACGGTGATTTTAATAATGGTAAAATGCCTATACAAGAATTACAATCAAGTAATGGTCAAGCTAAAATAGGTAGTTTAATAAACGCTTACAATTATTATCTACAAATGATAAGAGATGTAACCGGTTTAAATGAAGCAAGAGACGGTAGTAAGCCAAATGAAAAATCATTAGTTGGTTTACAAAAATTAGCAGCTGCTAATAGTAACACAGCTACAAAACATATTCTTGACGCTGGTATTTATTTAACACTAAAAACAGCTGAAGCTGTATCATTAAGAGTTTCAGATGTATTAGAATATTCTAACAGTAGAAATCAATTTATTAATTCATTAGGTAGATTTAATGTTGGTACACTAAACCAAGTTAAAGAGTTACACATACATGATTTTGGTATATTCTTAGAGTTAGAACCAGACGAAGAAGAAAAACAAAGATTAGAAAACAATATTCAAATGGCGCTGCAACAAAAAGCAATAGAGCTTGAAGATGCTATTGATATTAGAGAAGTTAAAAATTTAAAACTAGCTAATCAATTGTTAAAACTTAGAAGAAGAAAGAAACAAGAAAGAGATCAAGCAATGCAACAGCAAAATATTAAAGCTAATGCAGATGCTAATGCTCAATCTTCTCAAGCTGCAGCTCAAGCAGAAGCTCAGAAGCAACAAGTTGTAACTGAAAGTAAAGTACAGCTAGCACAAATGCAGAATAAACTTGACATCGAAAAGATGGAAAAAGAAGCTCAAATAAAATTTGATTTAATGGAAAAAGAGTTTGAGTTGAACATGAAGCTTAAAGATGGTGAAAGACAAGTGATTAAAGATAAAGAGAAGTATAAAGAAGATCGTAAAGACGAAAGAACTAGAATACAAGCTACTCAACAGTCTGAATTAATCGATCAAAGAAAAAAAGATTTACCAGCTAAAAAGTTTGAGTCTGCCGGCTTTGACAATTTAGGTGGTTTTGACTTGGAACAATTTGATCCAAGATAAATTTTTATTAATTATATAATATTATATTATGGCAGAAAAAAAAGAAGAGGTTGTAGAACAGTCGTCTGAACAAACTAAAGTTGAAGAAACTAAAGTTGAAGAAACGCCTGTTGAAGAACCTAAAAAAGATACTGGCTTCCAGGAAGACGGTACTTACAAAGTAGACTTTAATCAACAAGAAGAAAATGAAAAAGAAAAAGTTGATGGTAAAGTAAATATAGAGCCTGTTGAAGAAGAAAAACAGGAAGAAATAAAAGAAGAGTTAGTGCTTGAAGAAGTAACTAATGAAGAAGAGCAACCTGAAACTACTGAAGAAGTAGTAGAAGAAGAGGTTGAAGAAAAAATTGAAGAAAAAACTCCAGAAGTGGAACTACCAGAGAACATACAAAAAGTCGTAGACTTTATGAATGAGACTGGTGGAACGTTAGAGGACTACGTTCGCCTCAACGCGGATTACTCAAATGTAGATAACGAAGCACTCTTGCGAGAGTACTACAAATCTACAAAACCTCATTTGTCTTCAGAAGAAGTTAATTTTATGTTAGAAGATAATTTTAGCTACAACGAAGAGACAGATGAACCAAGGGACGTAAAGCGAAAAAAGCTTGCTTATAAAGAAGCGGTTGCACAAGCTAAAAACCATTTGGAAGGTTTGAAGAGCAAATATTACCAAGAAGTCAAGTTGGGTTCAAGGTTAGCTCCAGAACAACAAAAGGCTATAGATTTTTTCAATCGTTATAATGATGAGCAAGTTAAGGTTGAAGAGCTAAACGCAAAACAACAAAAACACTTTAATAAAGAAACTGATAAAGTATTTAATGAGAACTTCAAAGGTTTTGATTTTCAAGTTGGGGACAAAAAATATCGTTACAACGTTAAAGATGCTACGCAAACTAGAGAAGCTCAAAGTGATGTAGTAAAAGCTTTTAGTGGATTTATAAGTAAAGAGAATTTACTTCAAGATGCTAAAGGTTATCACAAGGCTTTGTTTGCAGCGCGTAACGCTGATGCTTTAGCAAATCATTTTTACGAACAAGGTAAAGCCGATGCTGTAAAGCAAATGACTAGTGAAGCTAAAAACATTAATGTTAATAGACAAACTTCAGATGGTCAGGTTAAAATCGGTAACCAAAAAATGAGAGTTATAAGCGGCGATAATAGTTCTAACCAAAAATTTCGACTTAAAAATTATTAAACAAGTTAAACATTAAAAATTAAAAATTATGGCAAACGTAAGTTTTTCTGGCCCACCGCAGGCCAGTTTGTTAAGCCCTGCTTATCAAAAAATGACGTTGGCGTCTAATTATTTAGACATCCAAAACAACGGGTGGACACAACAGTATCTACCTGAATTATACGAGCAAGAAGTAGATAGATATGGTAATAGAACTATATCTGGATTTCTAGCTATGTTAAGTGCTGAAATGCCTTTACAGTCTGATCAAGTAATTTGGTCTGAACAAGGTAGGTTGCACTTAGCTTATAAAGCAACAATCAACTGTACAACTGGTGCTGTCACTTCTATTAAAAATATAGATGACAATAACTTAGCTGAAGCACACGCTGTAAGAAAAGGTGCTACTGTAGTAGCTTCTATTACTGGTGCAGGAGGTACTAAAGTATGCAAAGCAATAGTTGAAGAAGGTATTGAAACATCAACAACTGCTTTAAAACTAAGACCGTATGGTGCTCAAAACTTTGACGACTTAGCAACATTAACTGGTAGTGATACTGCTGTAGCAATTAACTTCTTTGTTTATGGTTCTGAGTTTGACAAAGGTACAGATACTATGCAAAACTCTATAGAGCCTACATTCAAAACTTTTACTAATCAACCAATGATCATCAAAGATCACTTTGAAATCAATGGTTCTGATACTGCTCAAATCGGTTGGATTGAAGTAGCTGGTGAAAGTGGACAAGGTGGTTACTTATGGTACTTAAAATCTTCAGGTGATACTAGAACTAGATTCAATGATTACATGGAGATGACAATGGTTGAAGCTGAAAAAGCTGCTGTATCTAACACAGCTACTGCAAACTCTGAAGTAGGTGTTGCAGGTTCTGAAGGTTTATTCTCTGCTATTGAAAACAGAGGTATTGTAGCTACTAACTTAGTAGATACTAAAACTGATGCTTTAGCAGATTTTGATAGCCTTTTAGCTGAATTAGACAAGCAAGGAGCTATTGAAGAAAATATGCTTTACTTAGACAGATCATCTAATCTAGTATTTGATGATATGTTAGCTGAAATTTCTGTTGGATCACAAGGTGGTACTGCTTATGGAGTATTTGAAAACTCTGAAGACATGGCACTTAACTTAGGTTTCACAGGTTTTAGAAGAGGTTCTTATGACTTCTACAAAACTGATTGGAAATATCTAAATGATCCTTCAACTAGAGGTTTAATATCAGACATTAAAGGAGTTTTAATTCCTGCTGGTACTTCTAGTGTATATGATCAGCAAGTAGGTGCTAATGTAAGAAAACCTTTCTTACACGTCAGATATAGAGCAGGTCAAGCAGATGATAGAAAATTAAAGTCTTGGGTTACTGGATCAGTTGGTGGACCAACTAGTAACAGTATCGATAAGATGGAAATACACTATCTATCTGAAAGATGTTTAGTAGTACAAGCTGCAAACAACTTTGCATTATTAAAATAATTAATATTATTTTTTAAAGAGTTAGGCGCTTCGGCGCCTAGCACTTTATTTTTTTAAACTTTTATTATATTATATCATGGAAAAACAAAAAACAAAAAAACAAAAGCCCACGGAAAAGTGGCAAGTTAAAGATAGATTATATGAGCTTATAGGTGAAGCAATACCTCCGGTTTATATGATGAAATCAAGAGGATTATACTGGTTTGATGAAGAAGCCGGTTATGAAAGAGAAATAAAGTATTGTAGAAACCAACAAACTGTATTTGTTGACGAAATGAAAGGACCACAAAGACTTGGTCATATTGTTTTTAGAAACGGAAACTTGTTTGTTGAAAAAGAACAAACTACATTACAAAAATTTCTTTCACTATACCACCCTGATTCAGGATCGGTATATAAAGAATTTGACGCAGACGTAAAAGCAGAAACAGATATAGACATACTAGAGTTACAATTAGAAGCTATGAATTTAGTTAAAAATCTAGATGTTGATCACATGGAAGCAATATTAAGGTCAGAGATTGGAAATGACGTATCTAGGATGACTTCTAAGGAGCTTAAACGTGATGCTTTTATATTTGCACAGAATAACCCACAATTGTTCTTAGAACTTGCTAATGATGAAAATATCAATATTAGAAATATAGGTATAAAGTCTGTTGAGCAAGGTATAATTAAATTATCTAATGATCAAAGAACATTTAAATGGGGATCAACTGATAAAACATTATTTAAAGTACCATTTGATGAAAACCCATACTCAGCTTTAGCTGCGTATTTTAAAACTGATGACGGTATTGAAATTTTTAAAACAGTTGAGAAAAAACTAAAATAAATCATTTATAGAGTGGTCATCTCTATAGGTGACCACTACTATAAAAAAAAGAAATTATGGCGATTAACGTAAATAAAGTATATAAGTCTGTTTTATCAATACTAAACAAGGAGCAGAGAGGTTATTTAACGCCTGCAGAGTTTAACAATTTAGCTAGACAGGCACAATTAGAATTAGTAGATAAATTATTTTATCAATACAATAAGTTTTTAAATATTGAAAACGTTAACCGTACAAACGAAGGCTATGCTGATTTAGCGCAAAAGATAGAAGAACAAATCGATATTCATTTTGCTCAATCAACTATATCAAGTAACACGTTGGTTATAGGACCAGGCGGTGTTAATGATTTATACAAAACTATTGGCGTTTATAGAACGTCAAAAAATTCAGATTTAAATGGACAAAACATTTTGTTTGAAACAGAAGTAGAAAAAGTAGAAAAATCAAAAGCAGTTTATTTGAACTCTTCTCCATTAACTGCTCCATCAAAAGACTTTCCAGTCTATTATCAAAATCACGCTACAATAATAACTATACCTGCTGATGCTAACGCAACAGAAGTTATAAGATATATAAAAAGACCTGCTAACCCAAGGTTTGGCTATACATTAAATGCTAATTATGGTATTGAGGTGTATGATGACTTAACTTTTGTAAATGGTGGTTTGATAAATAACAAAACATTAGCTAGCACAGCTGCTAACTATACAGAGAGTGGATCATACACTAATGGTACTTATACAACATTTACAACAAGCGGTAGTGGTACCGGAGCTTCATTGACATTAACTGTAGCTGGCAACGATCCAACAACATTAGTAGTTGGTAATGCTGGTAGTGGTTATAAAGTTGGTGATACAATAACATTTAGTGGTGTAGGTGGTAGTGGTACTATAGTATACACTATAAAAGCTGGTGATACATTTGATAGTAGCACTAGAGGTTCAACGGACTTTGAATTACATTTATCACAAGAAACAGAATTAATAATAAGTATTTTGGCTTATGCTGGATTTATATTAAAAGATCCTAGTATAGTTCAAAGTGCTGTTCAGATAGGTCAAGGATCTGAAATGACAAAACAACAACAATAATATGGGATTACTAGGAACAACAAACGCTGAAAATTATTATACCTCAAGTCAAAAGTTTACTACAAGTACGTCACAAGCTTCTAGTGGAGACTATGTACTTACTGTAAGTAATTTACCTGCAGATGAAGATGCTTTTATTGTTTTTGTAAACGGAACTGAAGTTGGTAGAGATAAATACACTTTTCCAAAAACTAATACAAATAATACAATAAACTTTACATCAAACTTACCAGTTGCTGGCGATACTGTTTTAGTTAAATTTACTGATAGAAAATTAGGTGATTATAGATATATAAATCTTGTTGATATTATAAACAATTTTATGTACGGTTATACAGGTGATGGTAAAGTTATTAATAAAGCAAAAAGATCTGATATATTATTTCACGCAAAAAGAGGTATACAAGAGTTTGCTTACGATATATCAAGAGTTGAAAAAATACAAGAAGTAGAAGTTGGACCTGATCTGACCGTAGCTATGCCTCAAGATTATGTGAATTATATTATGCTATCATGGGTTGATACTTCTGGACTTGAACACCCAATATTTCCAGCTGAATATACATCAAGACCAAGTGAGTCTATAGCTCAAGACGCTAATGGAGATTACTTATTTACAAGCCAAGGTGATACTGTAACTGTAACACCTTCTATCACTCAAACAAGATTTAAAGATTTTGATTTAAACTTATATTCAGGTAACTTAGCTAATGATGATTATTATTTATTTACACATTATGTTTCAAATAGAATATATAACAGAAGCGGTAGATATGGTATTGATCCAGTTAAAGCTAATTTTAATGGAGTATTCGTTGTTGATGAAGCAAATGGTCAGTTTGGTTTTAGTAATGATCTATCTGGTAGAATAATAAATATAAAATATGTATCTGATGGTTTAGCAACTGATTCAGAAATGAAAATACATAAGTTAGCTGAAGATGCTATTTATAAATATATTTATCATGCTGTTTTATCTACAAAATTAGGTGTTCCTGAATACCAAGTTATGAGAGCTAAAAGAGATAGAAGAGCTGCTATGAGAAACGCAAAGCTTAGATTATCTGATTTAAATATAAAAGAGCTTACCAATATAATGAAAGGTAAAGCTAAACATATTAAACATTAATTAAATGCCAGAAATAAAAAATAACTTTCTAAAGGGGAAGATGAACAAAGACCTCGATGAGAGACTTATACAAAAAGGTGAATATAGAGAAGCTCAAAACGTAAATATTATAGAATCAGAATCATCTGATGCTAGCGCTATAGAAAATATAAAAGGTAATGTTGCTAAAAATGTTTTAGCATCAATATCAGGTTCTCCAGAAGTTATAGGTTTTGTGCCTGACGTTAAAAATAAAAAAATATATTACTTTGTAACTAATTTTAGTGGAGGTAATAATTTTAATGATAATATAAGAAATATAGATAGAAGCACGTCGGCTGTTTGTAAAATAATACAATACGATACTAGTATACAACAGAACACTGTTCTTTTAGAAGGCAGTTTTTTAAATTTTAGTAAAAATCATTTAATAACTGGAGCGCAAGTTATAGATGATTTATTATTTTTTACAGATGATTATAACCAACCTAGAAGAATTAATGTTAAAAGATGTGTAGAAAGTAACTCAACAACCTACTACACTACTGAAGATGAAATAAGTATAGCTAAATATGCACCTTACACGCCTATACGGTTAGTAAACACAAATGGTGTTTGGGCTAATAGTAATAGCGTTTCATCAAATGTTGCTGCTGATAAAACTAATCAAAATATAAAATCAGATTATTTAAGAGAAAATTTTGTTAGATTTTCATATAGATATAAATATGAAGATGGAGAATATTCTTTGTTTGCACCGTTTACACAAATAGTTTTTGAACCTTTAAACAATGGTGAAATAAAAACACAAGATGGTCAAAGAAACTCTACAACTAACGAGCCTAATGTTCCTATAAGCGCTCAAGATATTTTAAAGAAAACAAAAGTTGATTTGATGCAAAACGCTATCAACAAGGTTATACTAAGAATACCTGTTCCTAATGCTGATGAAAGAGGACATACAACTGATGATTTTCAAAATCAATATACTAATCCATATAAAATATCTGAAATACAAATAGTATTAAAAGAAGCAGATAGCAGAGCAATAAAAGTTGTTAAAAATATAAAAATAAGTGATACTAGTAATATATTTGAAACGTATACTATAAAGCCTAAAAGTGATGGTTCAACAACTTATTTTAGGCAAGTGTTAAAGCATATTTACAGATCAGAAAAACCTTTTCAAGTTTTACCAGAAGATCAAACCACAAGAGTTTATGATCAAGTACCTTTATTAGCTAAATCATTAGAAATAGTAGGTAATAGAGTTGTTTTTGGTAATTATGTAGAAAACTATGAGTTTCCTAAAGATCAAGGTGGTAAAAAAGGTATGAACTACTTTGTTGGTTTATCAACAGCTAAATCAGATGTTGAACATAACAAAACTTTTGGTTTATTGCAAAACACATTTAATGCGTATAGACATCATAATATAAAGCAAAGAAGAACTTATCAAGTAGGTATTGTTTTTGCAGATAAATTTGGTAGGCAATCACCTGTAGTACTTTCGTCACATAGTGGTAATATAACAGACACATTTACAGTTGGACCTGACGTTGAAGATAAAAAAGCAAAATTTAACAGTAACACTTATAGTTGGAGCTCAAATAGAGTTGCTTATGGTCAAGCTTTACAAATAGATTTTCAAGATCCGGTTTTATTTGAAAACGTAAAAGACCTTTACAACGGTAACAAAGCAAGTGCTGATTATAATCCACATGGATGGTATTCATATAGAATTGTTGTAAAACAAACAGAGCAAGAGTATGATAATGTTTACGGTAATTACGCTGCTAACTCATGGAGTAACGTTGGAACAACAGAAACAAGGTTTGATGATAATGGTAACATAAGTAACACGGGATCAAACTCACAGATAATTGATGGTAGGCAAGACTTAACAGCTGGCGGTAGATCTTGGTTTACTCTATATGGTGATAATATAAACAAAGTGCCTAGAAACCCATCAGAACAAGATTTTACAAGAGAAGGTATATCAGGATCAGATGCTACGTTGTACCCTAAAGTAATACCACAAGATGGTGCTGGAAAATCAAAAATGGGTGATGTTAATCAAGAACCTGTAGATGTTATAAGTATTGGTACTGCTATAGAACAAGGTTTATTTTCTGACAATCCTATAATAAAACCAACTACATTAAGCTTAGCTAACAAACCAAGAATATACAACTTTGTATATGGTAAAGAAAGAAACCCTTTGGTTGCAGAATTACCTAATTTAAAAGTAGAACCAGTTGGTATTGATAATATAGACATTGATGTAACACAGTCAAATAGTAACACTACCGATACACCTATTGGTTATCCAACAGATGGTAATATTGGTATAGGAGAAAACCCTCAATTTGGATCAGAAGGTTTAATGGTTTTTGAAACAAAACCTTTTGAATCTAAAATAGATATTTTTTATGAAAGTGGTACTTGTGGTTTAGTTCAAGATCTTGATGATCAGTTAGAGGTTACGGAAAATACAGCTAATCCAGATGATATTGAAATAAGTCCAGCTAATGGACAGTTTCCTGAATCAACTGCTATTGGTGGTACTGTTGTAACTGTTTCTGCTGATGATAACACAGGTTCTTCAAATTTAAGTTTTGCAATACAAAGCGCGTCAACGGGAAACGGTCAAGATGTTACAAGTAGATTTAATATAAACTCAAACACTGGTGTTGTTACTTTAGCAGGTGGTTTTAGAAGAACAGATACTACTGCTGATACAATAACTTTAAATGTTGCTGTTTCAGATCCTGACGCTGGAACTGCTTACTCAGCAAAAACATTAACTGTTATTAACTCAGCGCCAACATCAACAGGTCCTTCTAGTGTTAATATACCTAACAATGCTGGTAATAATTATACTGTAGCAACTCTTACTATTAAAAACGGAACTACAATAACTAGCGAAGATCACATTGGTTTATCTGTAACCCACGTATTAGGAAATACTAATTTTAATAATTATTTTAATACATCTATATCAGGTAATATACTAACTATTAAAACAACTTCTCAATGGACTGTTTCTAATGCTAACACGTTTTTTGGAAACTCAAGCTCAAATAGAACTATTACAATTACAATAAATGATGGCTTAAGTACTAATAACACAGTTACTGATACTGTACAAGTAAATCAACAAACTACATCAGTTACTGGTACCTTAGATATTGGTCAAAACATTTCTGTTTGTGGTTATTGTGGAGCCTCACCAGGAACTTTTTATGCCGTTGCAGGTAGCGGTACAACGCCGACTGTTGTTAACGGTGAACTTAGAGTACATGCTGGTAACCAAATATTTACAAATGTTGGTTTAAGTAATACAGCTTCTGCTGGTGATTATTTTTATGAAAACGATAGCGCACAATTTCCTGACGAAGCTTATTATTGTGTTAGCATTAACAGTAGTGGTCAAGTAACGGCTGTAAATTTAACTGAAGAATGTGATGATAACCAAGGATAAAATATAAAATATGGGACAAATATTAGAAGTATCTTATTACAACTCTTTTATTTTAGCCGGTGGAACAACTTCATCCGGTAGCACAAATCAAAATCATAAACCTGGTGTTTATCATATTGAAGAAGCTAGAATAAAAGGAGAGTTTAATGGAAAGTCGGTTGACTTTGGAGCTAGAGCATACGCCACAGATGATGAGTATGGTACTAGAAGAAGATCTAACGCTATGATATATTCTGGTATATACAACTCAAAAACAAAAGTAAATAAAACTAATGAATTTCCTATAGGTGCAGCTATCACTAGATCAGTTGATATTGCACATGGTAGTATACAAAAACTACATGCTGAAGAAACTAACTTAAATATATTGCAAGAAAACAAGGTTAGTAGAGCGTTAATTGATAAAGACGCTATATTTACAGCTGAAGGTGGTAACTTAACTGTATCTGGTTCTAAAGTTATAGGCCAAGTTGTAGCATACGCTGGTAAATACGGTATAAGTACACATCCTGAAAGCTTTGCTGTATTTGGCACAAGAAAATATTTTGCTGATAAAAATAGAGGTGTTATATTAAGATTATCTCAAGATGGTTTAACTCCTATATCAGAAGCTGGTATGAAAGACTTTTTTAGAGATAATTTAAAAATAACTAACGCAAAAATATATGGTATGTATGATGAGGTATATGATCAATACTATATATCAATGCAAAAAAATAATCCATCTAGTAATATAACACATGGTAGTCAAACTACAAACGGATCAACATTATCAGCTATAACAGATTATGTAACGTTATCTTACTCAGAAAAATCAAAAGGTTGGGTATCATTACATACATTTAAGCCTAGTTTTGGTGTAAGTTTAGGTAACGAGTTTTTTACATTTAGTGGTAAAGATATTTATCAGCATTATGTAGGTGATTATAACAATTTTTATGGATCACAATATCAACAACCTTCTTATGTTAAACTTATAATGAACGATATGCCTAGCAGCATTAAAACATTTAGAACTATCAACTACGAAGGATCTAAAGGTTGGTCAATGGAATCAGCGGTAGCTGAAAGTGTAATGAAAGATGGTTACACATTTGAGACTCAAGCAGAAGAAGCATATAAAATACCGAAGAAAGGTGTAACTATAACTGATGAGAATAGCATATCTATTAACGTTGGTTTTGAGTTGAAAGAAAGTAAATACTACAAAGACTTAAGACAAAAAGTACCTTATACTAGTACAAGCTATGATATTGATTTTAATAACAATACATTAAATACTACAACTGGTATAAAAGGTTATCATGCAGAGTTTAAAATACAGTACTGGGAACCAAACCCAATACCAGGTGAAACTAAAGCAGAACTTTTTGCAGTGTCAAACGAAATAACATTATAAATAAAAAAATATGGTAACAGCAATAGCGGGAGCAGCAGCTTCGATGATTGGCGGATTATTCCAGGGATTTGGTGCTAGAAAAGCTGCCAGAAGACAAGAGCGTAGATCTAAAAAATTACAACGTGATTTAAATAGATTAGAGGCTAATAGACAAGATATTATTGATCCATCAAGAAATATAGTTGATAGATCATCGCTCATTAGTAATACTATGGGTAATTTACAAGTATCAACCCAAGCAGCTGAGTTTCAAGCTGAAGAGGCTGATTTAAGTTTAGCAAGTACATTAGATACGTTAAGAGCTACAGGAGCTGGAGCAGGTGGAGCTACAGCGTTAGCACAGGCTGCGTTAAGAAGTAAAGCGGGTATAGCTGCTACTATAGATCAACAAGAAGCGCAAAATGCTAGACTAAGAGCGCAAGGAGCACAAGCAGCTCAGGCAGCTAGATTGCAAGAAGGTAGTAGAGTAGATTCAGCAAGAATGCAGGGTGATATGTTCCAGTTTAATGTTAGAGAAGATAGAGAACAAATGAAGCTAGATAGAACCGCTGGTTTACTAGATCAATCAAGAATGCAAGCTGCTAATTTAAAATCACAAGCTAGCCAAGGATTTGGTCAAGCTTTTGGAGCTTTAGGTGGCGTTGTGGCAGGTCAAGCTGCTTCAGCTGAAGGTTTTAAAAATATATTTGGCAGCGGTTAAAATAAAATATTATGAGTTATAGACATCCAAGATTTTACAAAGAAGATTATACAGGTTTTAACAAAGGAGCATCAGCTGCTTTTCAACAATCCTTTACAGACGTCAAAGGATATTTCGATAAAAAAATAGAACAGAGAAAAGAATATGAAGCTGATCTACATGCACAAGCTGATAAAATGCGTGAAGCAGCAGCTGCATCAGGTCAAGTTGGCGCTGAGTTTCAAAAGAAACTAGAAGAAAATATACAAAACTTCTTGAAAGAAGGTATGGCTGTAGATGGTATGGATAAACCTGGTTTCTTTTTTCAAAACGTAAAAGAAACTGGTAAAAAAGATAAATTAGATTTAGATAAAGCTAATGCTAATTTTAATGCTGAAATAGCAGCCGCAAACAATATAACAGATAGAGCTTTTGTTGCTGGTTTAGAAATAGATGAAGATTACGATCATGGATCAGGTAGTTATTTAGAATATGCGTCAGTTGTTAAAGCTTTACAAAGTAATTTCAAAGAAGGTGGTAACGTAGATTTTAAATATAAAGGCGAAGGTAGTAATGAGTTTGGTTTTGGTGTTACAATAAACAACCCAAGATGGAGACCTGGTGATCCTGAAGAAGAAAAGATGATAACGTATAGCGCTCAAGATGTGCAGAGACTTATCGGTGAAAATGATCCGAAAGCTAGAGCACAAATAGAAGAAAATATAAATACAGCTGTAGATTCTTTAGTTAAAACTGCTAAATCTGATTTAGATGAAAGATTTGCTAGTGGTAGAGCTAGTGGTAAAGATGGTGTATTATATAAAGGTGAAACATCAGTAGAAAACACTGTTGCTCAGTATATGAGAGAGATGAGACAACAAGATGAAAATAACCCTGATGATCCTAGTATTATAGATGATATATTTAACAATAAGGTTAAATTTAATGACAATATACGACTACAAGAATTAGAAAGAGTTGAAGGTAGCGCGGGTTTAATAGGTTTAGCAAACAATGAAGATAATGCTGAAAAATTAGCTATGTTACTAGACATGCCTCATAATGAATTATCATATTCAAAAAAGATATTAAATGAAATGGGTGTTAAAGATGTTGATGGAGCTTTAAAAACTTTAGAAGCTGCTAAGAACAACATGGTTGAAAGATATTTAAAAAACGAGGTTATGGGTAGTGGTATTGCTAGTAAATATATTGATCCTAAAGCACCAGAAAAACCTAAAGGTCCTCCCACTAAACCACCAAAAGTAGATAATTACGCTATACAACAAGGCTCAAGAACTATGGAAACAATAAATGAAACTCAAAGTGCTATAGAAAGAGCTGCTGAAGTATTACCAGGTGTTTTAGATGGTACCTACGAAGGAGGTAGTTTAATTACAGCTGCTTTAGCGCAAGATCCAAGCGTTCAATTAACAGATTTTAAAGAAAGTATGACAGGTCAAACATTTAAGTATGGTGGTACTAATGTTCCAGTAAAAGATTTTGACATTGACAAAGATGGTAATATGATATTTACTTTTGAGCGAGGTAGTGCTACTGAAGATGAGGTAGATGAAGATGGTAACAAAACAGGTAGAAAAACAAGAGTTGATTTTCAAAAAGATTCTGAAACCTTTAATATATATGATCCTGAAGATATGAGAGGCTTTTATAAAGCTATATCTCCAGAAATGGGAGGATCAACAGAGTACAGTAGAAACTTCTCATCTATAGCTTTTGATGAAAATATGGTAGAAAACTTTATTAATAGTGATGATTTTATAAGCAAAATTAGTAATCCAAAATATGAAAAATGGGTTGATTGGGTTAGTAAAAGAACTAAAAAGGTAAGTAATAAGGACGGCGATTTAGTAACAAGTTATTATGGTAGAGAAGAAATTATCAATAAAATAGCTAATGATCCAGCTATTATAAATCACATAGACCCTAATGATAAAGAAAATTACAAACCTGCTTTAGCTAAAGTTTACAATAAATTTAAAAGTGAAATAGATAGCAGAGAAATAGATAGGTTAATGTCAGTTAGAGGATTTGGCAATTAAATAATTTAATATGAATAGATCGGAATATATGAATAGTCTTGTTGACCAAGGATTAAGTAAACAAGAAATACTCAATAAACTCGCGGAATATGACGCGGGAAAGTCACAGGACCCTGCAACTGTAGAGGCGAATGTAGGGTCAAACAATACGGCCTCAAGCTCGGAGAGTGGTTCATCGGAATCACAAGAAAACAATAATCTAAGTTTT
>MDTD01043936.1_pt1 | contig 16817 bp, 15 predicted proteins | sample 811221 | NCBI WGS metagenome assembly MDTD01 (sample SAMN05326646, study PRJNA326480) | marine metagenome | isolation source: seawater | place: Pacific Ocean: South West | collected 2011 | reverse complement strand
GGGGGGCCATGCAACGCGGCTTGGGCCAGGGCACCAAGGTTTCAGCCGTCCATGCCGTCCATGTCGTCCTGCATCCGCTCCCGCGCCGCGTCGTCGATCACCGGGCGGCGCAGGGCCGCGGCGCGCGCGCGCAGCCGCTCGGCCCGCGCGTCGAGCGCGCTCTGCGTCTCGGGCGTGGCGCGTGCCTCGGGCACGCGGGCGCGGACGGCCTCGGCGGGGATGAGCTCGGGGTAGGGGGCGGCCTTGTCAACCGCGCTCAGATCGGCGCGCGGGTAGGGGTCGGCGCAGGCGGCGAGCAGGGCCAGGGACAAGAGGGCAGGGGCGAGGCGCATGAACGGAACCCTTCGCGGCGCGGCACCCCCTTTCTTGCCACCCCGTGCCGCAGGGGGCAAGCGGGGGCTTTGATCTGAACGCGCGTTCAGTTAAACCGGAGACATGGCACGAACCCAGGGTTCCCATTCCGACATCACCGGCCCGCGCGTGCGCGAGGCGGCGCTGTGGCTCTTCGCGCGGCAGGGCTATGCCGCCGTCTCCATGCGCCAGATCGCGGCCGAGGTGGGCGTGCAGGCGGGTGCGCTCTACAATTACACGCCCGACAAGCAGACGCTGCTCTTCGATCTCATGCGCGCGCATTTGGAGGATCTGCTGGCGGCCTGGGATGCTGCGGCCCCCGATGCCTCTGCGCGCGACACGCTCGAAGCCTTCACCCGCTTTCACATCCGCTTCAACACGAGCCGCGCCGATGCGGTCTTCGTCTCCTACATGGAATTGCGCAGCCTGGAGCCCGCGAATTTCGCGGTGATCGAGGGGCTGCGCCGCGACTACGAGACCCGGCTCGAGACGATCCTGCGGCAGGGCCTGGCCGAGGGCGTCTTTGCCGTGAGCGAGCCGCGCATCGCGGCGATGGCCCTTATCGCCATGCTGACCGGGGTCAATACCTGGTTCCGCGCGGGCGGGCGGCTCAGCCTCGCGCAGGTCGAGGCGCTCTATTGGGACATGGTGCGCAAGGCGGTGGCGGTCTGAGCGGGCCGTTGTGCAAGCCGTGGACGGCCGCGCCGCCAGCGCCAGCCGCTTCGACCGTGCAAATGCCGGGGAAGGGTCGGACGGATATGGTCACGCCCTGCCGAGCGCGATATAGGCGCGGAATGCGGGCAAGGGAGGGTTCAGTGACGCAGGGCGAGGTCGAAGCGGTGCTGAAAGCATCGGCCGGGCGGCGGTTGATCGGGGTCGGCTCGCTTGGCGGGCTGGGCGCGCTCATGCTCTACATGGCGCTTGCGTTCTCGCCGGATCCCGGCTGGCAGGCGGTCCAGGTGGCGATTGGCCTTCTTGCGTTGTGGTGCGCGCGACGGATGTGGCGGGCGACGGCGGCGCGGCTGGAACTGACCGAGGCGGGGCTGCGCTCGACCGACGGGCGCATGCTTGCCCCGATGGCGGAGATCGTGGCGGTGGATCGCGGCGTCTTTGCGTTCAAGCCGTCGAACGGTTTCACGATCACGCTGCGCGCCAAGGGGCCCGTCGCCTGGGAGCCGGGGCTCTGGTGGCGGATCGGGCGGCGCGTGGGCGTGGGCGGCGTGACGCCGGGCACCCCGGCGAAATACATGGCCGAGATGATCGAGGCACGCCTGAACGCCCGGGACGGCTGACGGGTCAGCTCGTCGGCGTGCAGACCCCGACGAAACAGAGCTGCGAGGCAAAGCGCAGCGTCATGAACATGCGCGAGTTCATCTGCTGATCGCTGACCAGGCCGTTTGTCACCAACGGCCTGTGAAGGTTGGTGCTCTCGACAAGGATCAGATCCTGGCCGTTGATCATGATGGGCAAGGAGGGACCCAGCTCGTCCATATGCGCCTGGGTGAGCGGGATCAGTTCGCCGGTGCCGCGCACCTCGCTCCAGCGCAGCTCGTACGAGCCGCCTGCGGCCGCGTGAAAGCGCACCACCGACACGCGAAGCTGCGTCGGGTTGCGCGCGCCCACCATCATGTCGAAGGTGGTCTTGAGATTGTCGATATAGGTATCGTCGATCACTCCGTTCTCCCGCGACAGGGCGTCGGTCACGGTATAGGTGGCCTTTTCCATCAGGCTCTGCTGCCGAAACATATCGTAATATTCGAAGGAGAACAGCAGACCCATGAGCAGAAAGGGCGTGATGACAACGGTCTCGACCGCGATCACCCCGTCTTCGTTTCCGAACCGGCGGCGCAGCGCGCGCAGGAGAGGGCGGAACAGCGAGGCAAGCATCAGATCGGCTCCTGAACGAAGGCGGAGATTGCCACCATGGCAACCTCACCGCTCGCGTCCTTGGTGAGCGCGTTGCCCAGGATCGCGTCGGGGAAGATGGGGCTGTATTTCAGACATGCCCTGAGAAGCATGAGCTGGTTCTGCACGCCCGGGGTGAACTCGCGCACGGGCTTTGCGGGCTCTTCGGCGTCGGTGCAATCCGGCGTCGGGTCGAGCCCGGCAAAGTTGCGCAGGTCGGTCGGCACCATTTCGAGCCGCAGCTTGTCTGCGCAGTTGAGAATGCCGACCGTGTTTTCGCAGATGCGCTCCTTGATCTCGTCATGCTGGGGGGCCGTGCCGGTGCCCAGCCGGATCTCGCGCACGGCGATATCGAGGCCGCGTTCGAGCATGGCCGCCCGGAAGGTGACGATACCCAACTCGATGGAGAAGATCATGAAGCCGATGAGGAAGGGGGTGAGCATGACGAACTCCATGCTCACCGTCCCCGCGTCGCCGCGCCAGAAGCGGCGCAGCCCTTGGGCAAGACGCGGCATCATTGGGTCAGCCTCAGGTGCTTCACATTGGCCGCGATCGCGCTGAAGGCAGACGAGATGTTGGTGCCCTGGGCGCGGTAGTAATGGCTGACCGAGGTGGCGCATTTGGTCAGTTCGGTCTCGGCGGTGCCGCCCACGGGCACCTCGAAGCCGATGGAGTAGACCACGACACCTTCGCGCTTGGTGGCGCTGCACACGCTTTGCATCAGGGTGTTCTTCTTGGACCCGTCCACGAACTCGGAACCGATGTAGTCGTTCCAGGCATCGCTCACGCCGGTGATCTCGCGGTAATAGTCCGGCGACATGAGACCCCAGGCAACCTCCCAGGACAGCTGGGTGGTGCTGATGTAGCCGTCAAGCGTGGCGGGCAGATCGTTGAACTCGCTGACCGAAAGAAACTCGCCATCCTCGATGGCATAGTAGTCGTTGTAGCGCGGGCTGTAGAGGTAGAAGACGGATTTCTCGGGTCCGCTGGCCTCGTAGATGCAGACCCACCGGTTGTTGCCGCATTTCGACAGCCCGTCGCTGCCATAAAGGCGCCGGTCCACGTTCTTCTTGTTGTAGGCGTATTTGAACACGCGATCCTGATATCTGACCTCGTAGAGGTCGGAGTTCGGCCCGCGATATTTGGGTGGAGACTTGTCGAAGAAATAGGAGGTGGTGTTCGCCCCGTCGCCCATGAACACGATCACCTTGAGCGTGTCGGGATCGCCATAGTCGGCGGGCACGGTGATGAGGTTGGGATCGCTGAGATCGCCTGCGGCGATCATCGCGCTCGTGACCTGGCGGAAGGTCGGATCGAGCAGCGCCGCACCCCAGTTCATCCCCTCATTGCCGGAGGTGTTGCCGTCGGGCTGAAGCGCGTCGATCTTGGAATGCAGTTCGGCGACGCTTGTCGAATAGGGCAGGATGCGCATGTAATCGTCATTGTAGCACGACCGCCAGCTCTGGTTGAGGTTGTCGAAGCTGCCGTAGACCGAGGTATAGATCATCTGGTTGACCGGGATGCCGCTGCTGAGCGAGGAGGAGCCGCTGGTCAGCGTGGCATGGGTATAATCGTTGTCGGCGAATTCCAGGCAGGTGGAATAGTCGTGGGTCTCGTTCACGGCGAGCGCGTTGTAGACCGACAGCGGCGGGCTCACGGAGAAGCTGAACGGAACGATGGAGATGACCGTGTCGCCGGGCGTCGAATTGCCGAGCACGGTCGTGACGAATTCCTTGGCGGCGGTGCGCAGGTTGGCGATCTTGTTGTTCGAGGCCATCGACCCGGAGACGTCGAGCACGAGCACGACTTCGAGCTTCGGGATCCGCACCTCGGCCGTGGAAAGCCCAGCCACCGAGAGTGTCTCCACGCCGCTGAGCTTCATCAGATAGGTGTCGATCGTGGTCTGTGCGCGCGCGGTGATGCGCGCGCTGTTGAGCGTGACGGAAATATCCCCGTCCTGCTCGGCAAGCAGGTAGTCGGTCTTGCCGGCCTTGTCGAAGTAGTCCTCGATGATCTCGCGCGCCTGCGCCTCGTCTGCGGCCGAGGCCGCGGCGAGCACGGCGCGGTCGAGCGTCGCCTGAAGGCTTGCGCGTTCGCTCTCGTGCCGCATCGTGTCGAGCGCGAACCCGCCCATGATGAGCATGGTGATGAAAATGAAAAAGGCGAAAACCGTGGCCGAGCCTTGCTCGTCACGCATAAAATTGGCGGCCGCGCCATGCGCACCTGGCCCGCCCCGTGAAGACGCTTTCATCTCGTTACTCCCCAAGACTTGCGTGACGACGTCCCCTCACCTCGTCCTGAACGAGAGCTTCTTACCTCGGAATGTGGTGAAATTGTGGCAAAGAATTGGAAGTAACGGTTTGGCAATCAATGATAAAAACAGTCTTGAGGGAAGGCGGGCTATTGTATCTGCCCCAAGGACAATAATGCCCGGTGCCGCGCCGTCCGCATGGGCCCCGGCAAGGATTTTCGACTCGACATGCCGCGCGCATCGCTTAACCATCGGCCGTGACGGTCAGGGTCGGCGCCACGCGGCCAGACCCGGTGCGACAGGGAGAGAGGACCGATGACCGCAAGAAAAGAGCCGACATTCCGCGAAAGCGTCGATCTGATGTTCAACCGTGCGGTGGCGCTGATGGACCTGCCGCCGGGGCTCGAGGAAAAGATCCGCGTCTGCAACGCCACCTACACGGTGCGCTTCGGGGTGCGGCTGCGCGGGCAGATCCACACATTTACCGGTTATCGCAGCGTACATTCCGAACACATGGAGCCCGTGAAGGGCGGTATCCGCTATGCCATGGGCGTGAACCAGGACGAGGTCGAGGCCCTCGCCGCGCTGATGACCTACAAATGCGCGCTGGTCGAGGTGCCCTTCGGCGGCTCCAAGGGCGGCCTGCGCATCGACCCGCGCGAATGGGAGGAGCACGAGCTTGAACAGATCACCCGCCGGTTCGCCTATGAGCTGATCAAGCGCGACCTGATCCACCCGGCCCAGAACGTGCCCGCCCCCGACATGGGCACCAGCGAACGCGAGATGGCCTGGATCGCGGATCAGTACAAGCGCATGGCCACGACCGACATCAACTACCGCGCCTGCGTGACCGGCAAGCCCGTGAACGGCGGCGGCATCCAGGGCCGCACGGAGGCGACCGGCCGCGGTGTGCAATATGCGCTTCAGGAGTTCTTTCGTCATTCCGAGGATGTGAAGGCCGCCGGCCTCTCGGGCACTCTCGATGGCAAGCGGGTGATCGTGCAGGGCCTCGGCAATGTGGGCTATCACGCGGCAAAGTTCCTGTCGGAGGAGGATGGCTGCAAGATCACCGCGATCATCGAGCGCGACGGGGCGCTGATTTCCGATGAGGGGCTCGACGTGGAGGCGGTGCGCAACTGGATCGCACGACATGGGGGTGTCGATGGTTATCCGGACGGGCGCTATATCCGCGACGGCGCGAAGGCGCTGGAGAATGACTGCGACATTCTGGTGCCGGCCGCGCTGGAAGGGGTGATCAACCTGGAGAACGCCGCGCGCATCAAGGCCCCGCTGATCATCGAGGCGGCGAACGGGCCGGTCACGGCCGGGGCCGACGATATCCTGCGCCAGAAGGGCACGCTGATCATTCCCGACATGTATGCCAACGCGGGCGGCGTCACGGTGTCCTATTTCGAATGGGTCAAGAACCTCAGCCATATCCGTTTCGGCCGGATCGGACGGCGCCAGGAAGAGGCGCGCCACCAGCTCATCGTGAACGAGCTGGAGCGGCTCAACCGAGGACTCGGCGATGCCTGGGAGCTCTCGCCGGGGTTCAAGCAGAAATATCTGCGCGGCGCGGGAGAGCTGGAACTGGTGCGCTCGGGGCTCGACGACACGATGCGCACCGCCTATCAGGCGATGCGCGAGCTCTGGCACGGGCGCGAGGACGTGACCGACCTGCGCACGGCGGCCTATCTTGTCTCGATCGCCCGCGTGGCGGCGAGCTATCGCGCGATGGGTCTCTGAGCCGATCGCCGGGCCGCGCGGCCCGGCGCATCCCCGGCGGGGCCGCGTCGCGGAGGGACCGGAAAATGGCGGAAACGGTGGCGGGGCCCGTGCCCGGTCCTTGCTATCACGGGGCAAGGCGCGCACCGATGCGCACCGTGACGGAGGTGGGATGCGGTTCTCGGCCCTGCGGATCCTGAAGGAAGGTCTGACCGGCAATCGCGGCTGGCAGGCGCAGTGGCGCGATGCCGCGCCGAAGGACAGCTACGACGTGGTGATCATCGGCGGCGGCGGGCACGGGCTGGCCACCGCCTATTACCTTGCCGCGCGGCACGGGATCACCAATGTCGCGGTGCTCGAAAAGGGGTATCTCGGCGGCGGCAATGTGGGGCGCAACACCACCATCGTGCGCGCCAATTACGGCCTGCCGGGCAATTCCGAGTTCTACAGCCATTCGCTTCGTCTCTGGGAGGGGCTGGAGCAGGAACTCAATTACAATGTCATGATGAGCCAGCGCGGCGTGCTCAACCTGTGCCATTCCGACGGTCAGCGCGACGCCTTCGCCCGGCGCGGCAACGCCATGCGCAATCAGGGCGACGATGCCGAGCTGCTCGACCGCGAGGGGGTGCGCCGGATGGTGCCCTTCCTCGATTTCGACAATGCGCGCTTTCCGATCTATGGCGGCCTCTTGCAGCGGCGCGCGGGCACGGCGCGCCATGACGCCGTGGCCTGGGGCTTTGCCCGGGGGGCGAGCGCGCGGGGCGTGGACCTGATCCAGAACTGCGAGGTGACGGGCATCGACATCGAGGCGGGCCGCGTCACCGGCGTGCAGACCACGCGCGGGGCCATCCGCGCGGGCAAGGTGGCGATGATCGTCGCGGGCCGCTCGAGCCAGGTGGCGGCCATGGCCGGGATGCGCCTGCCGATCGAGAGCCATGTGCTCCAGGCTTTCGTGACCGAAGGGCTCAAGCCCTGCCTCGATCATGTCGTGACCTTCGGCATGGGGCATTTCTACATCAGCCAGTCCGACAAGGGCGGGCTGGTCTTCGGAGGTGATCTGGATTTCTACGCCTCCTATGCCGCGCGCGGCAACCTGCCCATTGTCGAGCATGTCATGGAGGCGGGGCTGGCGCTCATGCCGATGATCGGCAATGCGCAGCTTCTGCGCAGCTGGGGCGGGATCATGGACATGTCGCCCGACGGCTCGCCGATCATCGACCGCACCCATGTCGCGGGGCTCTATCTCAATTGCGGCTGGTGCTATGGCGGGTTCAAGGCGGTGCCCGGCTCGGGCGACGTGACCGCGCATCTCGTTGCCACGGACCGCCCCCACCCGGTTGCCGCGCGTTTCCGGCTGGATCGCTTCGCCACCGGGCGCGGGCTGATGGACGAGGAAGGCACCGGCAGCCAGCACAACCTGCATTGAGGCGCGTGGAGGAGGCGGGAGAATGAGTATTTTCGGAACGATGAAGGAACAGGCGCGATGAGGCTTCCCTGTCCGCTCTGCGGCTCCCGGGACATCAGGGAATTCGGCTATACGGGCGCGGCGCTGGCGCGGCCCGGGGGCGGTGACTGGAGCGCCGCGTGGGACGATTACCTGCACAACCGCGACAACCCGGCGGGGGAGACCGAGGAGCTCTGGTATCACGGGCAGGGCTGCGGCGCATGGCTCGTGGTGCGGCGCGACACGGTGAGCCATGCGGTGATCGCAGCGCGGCTTGCGCGCCGGGAGGCGGGGGCATGAGGATCGAGGGCCGGGGGCGCGGCATCGACCGGGGCCAGGTGGTGCGCTTCAGCTTCGACGGGCAGGGGTATGTGGGCTATGCGGGCGATACGCTCGCCTCGGCGCTCTTGGCCAATGATGTGCGCATGGTGGCGCGGTCCTTCAAGTATCACCGCCCGCGCGGCATCATGACCGCGGGCAGCGAGGAGCCGAACGCTCTGGTCACGCTCGGGCGCGGCGCGGCGCAGGCCCCCAACCAGCGCGCGACGGTGGTGGAACTCAGCGAGGGGCTGGAGGCGCGCAGCCAGAACCGCTGGCCCTCGCTCGGGCTTGACGTGATGGCGGTCAACGACCTTCTGGCCCCGTTCATCGGTGCGGGCTTCTATTACAAGACCTTCATGTGGCCCCGCGCCTTCTGGGAACGGGTCTATGAGCCCGCGATCCGGCGCGCGGCAGGTCTGGGTGCGCTGTCGGGCGCGGCGGCCGAGGACGGCTACGAGCGCGCCTTTGCCCATTGCGATCTGTTGGTGATCGGGGCGGGACCGGCTGGCCTGGTGGCGGCGTGGGCGGCGGCCGAGGCGGGGGCCGATGTGATCCTGGCCGAAGAGGACGTGGCCCCCGGCGGGCGGCTTCTGGCGGAGTGCGAGGAGGTGGACGGGCAGGACGGCGCGGACTGGGCGGCGGCGCTGGCGGCGCGGCTGGCGGCCATGCCAAACGTGCGGATCATGACGCGCACCGCTGTCACCGGGGCCCATGACGGCGGCACCTATGGCGCGTTCGAGCGCAGCGCGCCCGATCTGGCCGCGCGCGCCGGCGCGCCAAGGGGGTGTTTCTGGCGGATCGCGGCGCGGCGCGCGGTGCTGGCGGCGGGCGCGCTGGAGCGGCCCGTGGCCTTCGCGGGCAACGACCGGCCCGGCGTGATGATGGCAGGCGCGGTGCGCGCCTATCTCAACCGCTGGGGCGTGGCAGCGGGGCAATCGGTGGTTGTCTTCGGCAACAACGACAGTGCGCATCGCACCGTGGCGGATTTGCAGGGAGCGGGCGTGCATGTGGCGGCGCTTGTCGAGGCGCGCACCGGGGTGGACTGTGCGCTCGACGTGCCATATTTCGACGGCGCGCGGGTCTGCGGGACGAGCGGGCGGCGCGGGCTCGAGGCGGTGACGCTGGCCACGCCCCGGGGAGAGGAGCGCATCGCCGCCGACTGTCTGGCCGTCTCGGGCGGGTGGAACCCGACGGTGCATCTGGCCTGCCACATGGGCGCGCGGCCGGTCTGGGACGAACGCCTCGCCGCTTTCCTCGCGCCCGAGGGGGCGGTGCCGGGGCTGCGCGTGGCCGGGGCGGCGGCCGGGCATTTCTCGACCCGCGCCTGTCTTGAGAGCGGTCTGGCCGAGGGGCGGCGCGCGGTCGAGGATCTGGGCCTGCGTGCCCCGGCGCTCGATCTGCCCCCGGCGCAGGACGGGGCCCATGACATCCTGCCGCTCTGGCATGTGCCGGGGCGGGGGCGCGCCTGGCTCGATTTCCAGAACGATGTGACGGTCAAGGACGTGCAGCTTGCCGCGCGCGAGAATTTCCGCTCGGTCGAGCACATGAAGCGCTATACCACGCAGGGAATGGCCCCCGACCAGGGCAAGAATTCCAACATTGCGGCGCTGGCCGTTCTGGCCGATGCCACCGGGCGCACGATCCCCGAGACCGGCACCACCACCTTTCGCCCGCCCTACGTGCCGGTCCCCATCGCCGCCCTGGGGGCGGGGGCGCGCGGCAAGGGCTTCGCGCCCGAGCGGCTGACCACCTCGCATTGCACCACCCTCGCGCGCGGTGCGCCGATGATCGAGGCGGGGCTCTGGTATCGCCCGAGCTATTTCCCGCGCAAGGGCGAGACGCATTGGCGGCAATCCTGCGACCGGGAGGTGGGGATGGTCCGGCAGGCGGTGGGCGTCTGCGATGTCTCGACCCTAAGCAAGATCGACGTGCAGGGCACGGACGCCGCGCAGTTCCTGGATTTCGTCTATACCAACGCCATGTCGAAACTGGCCGAGGGGCGGGTGCGCTATGGCCTCATGCTGCGCGAGGACGGGCACGTGATGGATGACGGCACCTGCGCGCGGCTGGGGTCTGCGCATTACCTTGTCACCACCACGACGGCGGCGGCAGGGCAGGTGATGAAGCACATGGATTTCGCGCTTCAGGTGTTGCGTCCCGATCTCGATGCGCGCGCGGTCTCGGTGACGGAGCAATGGGCACAATTCGCCGTTGCGGGGCCGAAGGCGCGCGATCTGCTGGCCGGGCTCCTCGGGACGGTGCCCGATCTGCCCTTCATGGGCTATGCGGCGGTGCGGGTCGGGGGCGTTGACGCGCGGCTCTTCCGCATCTCCTTCTCGGGCGAGATGGGCTTCGAGATCGCCGTGCCAGCACGGTTTGGTGCCGCGCTGTTCGATCTGCTGGTGGCGCGGGCCGAGGCGCTGGGCGGCGGGGCCTACGGGATGGAGGCGCTCAACGTGCTGCGGATCGAGAAGGGCTTCATCACCCATGCCGAGATCCACGGGAGGGTGACGGCCTTCGACATCGGGATGCAGGGGATGATGAGCAGGACCAAGGATTTCATCGGTCGCGCGGCGGCCTCCCGTCCGGGACTGGTGGACGAGGCGCGCGAGCAGCTTGTCGGGCTGAAGCCCGTGGGCGAAGTGAAGGAGATCCTGGCGGGGGCGCATCTTTTCGACGAGGGGGCCGCGGCAGTGAGCGCCAATGATCGTGGCTATGTGACCTCCACCTGTTTCTCGCCCACGCTGGGGCATGTGATTGCGCTCGGTTTTCTGGCGCGCGGCCGGGCGCGGATCGGCGAGCGGGTGCGCGCCGTCGATCACCTGCGCGGCTCGGCCACGATCTGCGAGGTCTGCGCGCCCGGCTGGGTCGATCCCGAGGGAGGGCGGATGCGTGGCTGATCTGGTCGAAAGAAGCCCCTGCGCGGGGCTGGTGCCCGTGGCAAGGGGGGGGCTGCGGCTCTCCGAGGTTGCGCCGGGGCCGATCACGTCGATTGCCCCTTTCAAGGGTCAGGCGGCGGCGGTTGACGGTTTGCTTCGTGCGCAGGGGCTGGGCTGGCCCGCGCCGGGGCAGGTGATCGCGCAAGGGAGCGCGCGGGCACAGTGGTTCGGGCTTGACCTGGCGCTGCTCATCGGTGCGGCACCTGAGGCGGGGCTTGCCAGACATGCCGCGCTCACCGATCAGTCCGACGCCTGGGCGGTGCTGCGGCTCGAGGGGGCGGGCGCGGGCGATGTGCTGGCGCGGCTGACCCCGCTCGATCTGCGCGAAAGCGTGTTCGGCACGGGGCGGACGGCGCGCAGCGATCTTGGTCACATGGCGGCGGCGATCACGCGCCTGGCACCGGAGGCGTTTGAAATCATGGGGTTCCGCTCCATGGCCGGAACGCTGGTGCATGAGATCTCCACCGCGATGGCGCGGGTCGCGGCGCGGCAAGAGGGGCGCTGACAGCGCGCGATATCTGGCCTAGACTGCGCCCCGACACGGAAACGGAGAGACCCATGCGCGCGCTTCTTGTCGGCCTTGTGATGGCCCTTCCCATGACCGCCACGGCGCAGAACCCGATCTGCGCGCCCACGGGCGAGATCGTCGCCGCCGCCGTCGAGGCGCGCAAGGCGGGGCAGGGGGCGGAGGCGGCCAGGGCCGGGATCACAGAAGGGCTAGAGAGCGACAAGGCGCAGTTCATTCCAGCAGTTCAGCCCATCGTGGACTGGGTCTATGAACTTCCCGAGTCGGATCTGAAGAAGGACGTGGCCGGCTCCTGGGTCACGCAATGCGAGGCGCAGTGAGCCACTGAGCCACTGGACAGGACCGCGCCGGAGGCCGATATATAGGCGATGAGCCTGCCCCCCGGTTTCCTCGAGGAATTGCAATCGCGCCTGTCGCTGAGCGACGTGGTGGGCCGCAAGGTCATATGGGACAATCGCAAGTCCAACCCGGCCCGGGGGGACATGTGGGCCCCCTGTCCGTTTCACCAGGAAAAGACCGCGTCCTTTCACGTCGATGACCGCAAGGGCTTCTATTACTGCTTCGGCTGTCACGCCAAGGGCGACGCGATCGCCTTCGTCCGCGAGACCGAGAACGTGGATTTCATCGAGGCGGTGCGCATCCTCGCCGCCGAGGCGGGCATGACCATGCCGGAGCGCGACCCGCAGGCGCAGGCCAGGGCCGACCGGCGCGGGCAGCTGACCGAGGTGATGGAACAGGCCGTGCGCTATTTCGGGCTTCACCTGCGCAGCGGGGCCGGGGCGGCGGCGCGGGACTATCTCAGGGGGCGCGGCCTTGACGAAGCGACGGCCCGGCGCTTCGATCTGGGCTTCGCACCCGGGGGCTGGCAGGGGCTCTGGGATCATCTGACGGGCAAGGGCGTGGACCCTGAGCTCATCCTTGCCTGCGGGCTGGCGAAGGAGAGCACGAAGGGCGGCAAGCCGTATGACGTGTTTCGCAACCGCATCATCTTCCCGATCCGGGACGCGCGCGGGCGCTGCATCGCCTTTGGCGGACGGGCGATGGACCCGAATGACGGCGCGAAATACCTCAACTCGCCCGAGACCGAGCTTTTCGACAAGTCCCGCACGCTTTACAATCAAGGCCCCGCGCGCGAGGCGGCGGGCAAGGGCCAGCCGCTCATCGTGGCCGAGGGCTACATGGACGTGATCGCGCTGGTTGCGGGCGGCTTCGCGGCGGCGGTGGCCCCGCTCGGCACGGCCGTGACCGAGCATCAGGTGCAGATGCTGTGGCGGATGGCCGACGAGCCGCTCATCGCGCTTGACGGCGACAAGGCCGGGCTGCGCGCGGCCCTTCGCGTGGTCGATCTGGCGCTGCCGCTCCTGGTGGCCGGGAAATCGCTGCGCTTCGTGCTGATGCCGGAGGGCAGGGATCCCGATGACGTGTTGCGCGCAGGCGGCGCGCGGGCGATGCAGGCGCTGATCGAGGCGGCGCAGCCCATGGTGCAGCTCCTCTGGCGGCGCGAGACCGAGGGGCGCGTCTTCGACAGCCCCGAGCGCAAGGCGGCGCTCGAGCGGGCCTGTCTTGCCGCCACCGCGCGCATCCGCGACCCGGCGGTGCGCGGCTTCTACGAACGCGAGCTGAAGGATCTGCGCTGGCGTCTCTTCAACCCGCGCCGCGACGCCGCAGGACCGGCCGGCGCGCGCCGGGGCCGCTGGTCGCCGCCCGGGACGGCGCGGGCAGAGACGCGCAACTCGGCCCTCGTGGCGGCCGATCCCGCGCAGTCCGTGCGCCTGCGCGAGGCCGTCATCCTGGCCACGCTGATCTGCTGCCCGGAGGTGGCTGCGGATTTCGAGCCCGAGATCGAACGGATGACCTGCCAGGACGCCGACCATGCCGCGCTGCGCGACGCGATCCTGCGCCATGCCCATGCCGGGGCCGACACGCTGCGCGCCCGGATCGCGGCGGAAATCGGCGAGCCCCCCCTTGAAAAGCTCATGAGCCTGCCCCACGTCGCAATTTCCCCGCCCGTGCGCCATCCCGGCGATGCCGAGCGCGCGGCGCTGACGCTGCGCGAGGAATTCGCCAAGCTGAGCGCGGTGAGCGGGGCCGAGGCCGAGCTGCGCGAGGCGGTGGAGGATATCGAGGGGCTGGCCGACGAGACGGTGACATGGCGTCTGCGCCAGGCGGCAGAGGCGCGCAACCGGGCGATGCGCAGCCAGCAGGAGGACCGGACGGAATATGAACTTGGCGAGAACGGCGCGCGGCTCAAACGCGAGGAACGGGCGGAATTCGCCGCCCTGCTCGCGCGGCTGGGCATGGGCAAAGCGCCACGCTGAGGGATTTTCGTGCGGCTGACAGGGAAAATAACGGCTAGACGGGTGTCCGAATCACCTGTTCGCGCTATTGATTCGCGCTAACGAATCACCCAGATCGACCGGAGCAAGGAGATGCGCATGGCCGCCAAGGATACCGATGACCACCAGCCCGACGAGCAGGAACCGGAAGTTTCGCTCGACATGTCGCAGGCCGCGGTCAAGCGGATGATCGCCGAGGCGCGCGAGAAGGGGTTCATCACCTACGACCAGCTCAACCAGGTCCTGCCGCCCGATCAGGTCTCTTCCGAGCAGATCGAGGACGTGATGTCGATGCTCTCGGAAATGGGCATCAACATCATCGAGGAGGAAGAGGCCGAGGAGGAAGAGGGCAAGTCCACCGCCATCGCCGAGATCGGCCGGCGCGGCGAGATCACCCTCGGCTCCGGCAAGGAGGAAAAGCTCGACCGGACCGACGATCCGGTGCGCATGTATCTGCGCGAAATGGGCTCGGTCGAGCTTCTGAGCCGCGAGGGCGAGATCGCCATCGCCAAGCGCATCGAGGCGGGCCGCAACACGATGATCGCGGGGCTCTGCGAAAGCCCGCTGACCTTCCAGGCCATCACCATCTGGCGCGACGAGCTTCTGGGAGAGGACATCCTGCTGCGCGACGTGATCGACCTCGAGGCGACCTTCGGCAACACGCCGGGCGACGAGGACGGGGCCGAGCCGGTGGTGGCCGCCAACGTGACCACGCCCCCCACGCGGGCCGCGCGCAACGGTGCGGACGAGGAATTCGACGCCGACGGCAACCCGATCCTGCGCGAGGAGGACGAGGAAGACGACGAGCAGGCCAACATGAGCCTCGCCGCGATGGAGGCCGCGCTCAAGCCGCGCGTGCTCGAGACGCTCGACCGCATCGCCGAGGATTTCGCCCAGCTGAGCGACATGCAGGATAGCCGCATCTCGGCAACGCTGAACGAGGACGGCTCCTTCTCCGCCGATCAGGAGGCGATGTATCAGAAGCTGCGCTCGGAGATCGTCGAGCTGGTCAACTCGCTGCATCTGCACAACAACCGGATCGAGGCGCTGATCGACCAGCTTTACGGGATCAACCGACGGATCATGCAGATCGATTCCGCCATGGTGAAGCTCGCCGATCAGGCCCGCATCAACCGCGCCGAGTTCATCGAGGCCTATCGCGGGCGGGAGCTCGATCCGAACTGGCTTGACGACATGGCGGCCCGGCCCGGACGCGGCTGGCAGATGTTCATGGAGCGCAGCCGCGACAAGGTGGAGGAGCTGCGCGCCGACATGGCGCAGGTGGGCCAGTATGTCGGCCTCGACATCTCCGAGTTCCGCCGCATCGTGAACCAGGTCCAGAAGGGCGAGAAGGAAGCGCGCCAGGCCAAGAAGGAAATGGTCGAGGCCAACCTGCGGCTGGTCATCTCGATTGCCAAGAAATACACCAACCGAGGGTTGCAATTCCTCGATCTCATCCAGGAAGGCAATATCGGCCTGATGAAGGCGGTGGACAAGTTCGAGTATCGCCGCGGCTACAAGTTCTCGACCTACGCGACATGGTGGATCCGCCAGGCGATCACGCGCTCCATCGCCGATCAGGCGCGCACCATCCGCATCCCCGTCCACATGATCGAGACGATCAACAAGCTGGTGCGCACGGGGCGCCAGATGCTGCACGAGATCGGGCGCGAGCCCACGCCCGAGGAATTGGCCGAAAAGCTCCAGATGCCGCTGGAGAAGGTCCGCAAGGTGATGAAGATCGCCAAGGAGCCGATCAGCCTCGAGACGCCCATCGGGGACGAGGAAGACAGCCAGCTTGGCGATTTCATCGAGGACAAGAACGTCATCCTGCCGCTCGATTCGGCCATTCAGGACAATCTCAAGGAGACGACGACACGGGTTCTCGCCTCCCTCACCCCGCGCGAGGAGCGGGTTCTGCGGATGCGCTTCGGCATCGGCATGAACACCGATCACACGCTCGAGGAAGTGGGTCAGCAATTCTCGGTGACGCGCGAGCGCATCCGGCAGATCGAGGCCAAGGCGCTGCGCAAGCTCAAGCATCCCAGCCGCAGCCGCAAGCTGCGCAGCTTCCTGGATCAGTGAATTGATCGTGGATTCCCTGTTGGCCGAACGCGGCGTCGCAGTCGATGACGATGTGCGCCGCATTCTCGAGATGCTTCCGATACGCCTGGGCGAAGCCGGGCTTCATGTGGAAATCAAGAAGCGTGGTTATTTTGGAAAGGTCTTGAGAGCTTCGCAAGGCCCTGTGTTTTTTGATGCCCTTCCGGCAAGGCACTGGGTCAGGTTCTATTTCTCCCGCGCCGCAAACGGCCTTCCGGGGCTTGCATGGGATCGGCTCAGGGATGCCTTTGCCGAGGCAGAGCAGAGGCCGAAGGATCTGGTCGTCAGCATTCGACTGCGCGACAAGGATGAGGCGGGCAGGCTTTGTTCCATGATTGCAGCGGTGGTGTCGCCGGGCAAGGGTTCCTAGGGCGTGATGAGTCTGGTGGGACTCACCCGCCCGTCGTTTGCGACGGGCACGCACCCGCCCGCCCCCAAGGCGGGCGCGTGCCGCACCCGCCCGGGCGGTCGCGCGCCAGTCGCAGAACCGGGTCCACCCGAATTCACCCCGTTCTAGACAGAATGGTATCCGACCGGATTGATCTGCTGGTCACAGATTGACCGCGACAGGCTTTGGCGACATCACGCACCGGAAAGCTGCGGGATGTTCACGCTCGGACGGTCAAGCGGGTCCGCGGGGCGGCAATCCGTCTCAGCCCTGTTTCGCGGCGCGCTTGCGTTCGTGCGGGTCGAGATGGCGCTTGCGCAGGCGGATGGCATGCGGCGTCACCTCCACGAGTTCGTCGTCGTTGATATAGGCGATGGCCTGTTCCAGCGTCATCCGCGAGATCGGCGTGAGGCGCACGGCCTCGTCCGTGCCCGAGGCGCGCACGTTGGTCAGCTTCTTGCCCTTGAGCGGGTTCACCTCGAGATCGTTCTCGCGGCTGTGCTCGCCGATGATCATGCCGGTATAGAT
>MDTD01186462.1_pt1 | contig 16821 bp, 18 predicted proteins | sample 811221 | NCBI WGS metagenome assembly MDTD01 (sample SAMN05326646, study PRJNA326480) | marine metagenome | isolation source: seawater | place: Pacific Ocean: South West | collected 2011 | reverse complement strand
TTGAGAAAGCTGTTCAAACAGAAAATGTAGAAAAATTTGTTGAAAGAAATAAACAACTTAAAAATTAATTTCTTTTTTCCAATAATACCGATTATAAGAAATCACATGCAGTGGAATAATAAATTTATTTATCCTAAATCAACAAGATCAATCGTGCAAGGCTCGAGACATTATTCAGTTAATGAGGAAAACCTTCCCTCAGTTACAACAATACTAAGAGCAACAGAATCTGAAGAAAAAAAAACTAAGTTGGCAGAGTGGAAAAATAAAGTTGGCCATACACAGGCTGAAATGATTTCGAGGGAGGCGACTACTAGGGGGAGCTATATGCATGACTATTTAGAAAAATTTCTGCTTGGAAAATTAAATATGGATTTACTTGGTAATAATACCCGTGAAAAAATGATGGCTGATCAAATAATTGAAAACGGACTAAGAAATAAATTGAGTGAGATTTGGGGTTGTGAGGCAACTTTATATTACCCAGGAAAATATGCAGGTGCCGCAGACTGCATTGGAATTTATGAAGGAAAAGAAACGATTATAGATTTTAAACAAAGTAATAAACCAAAAAAAAATGAATGGATTGACGATTATTACTTACAGTGCGCAGCATATGCTTTAGCACATAATAAAGTACATGGATCTAATATAACCCAGGCTGTGATACTTTTATGCACTAAAGAAAATATTTTTCAAAGATTTATAGTTGAAGGGGAAAGATTAATAAATTATCAAAATCAATTTATGGAAAAAGTAGATCAATTTTATTTACAGAGGATGGTAAATTGAATTATGTAGTTTGGGATATTGAAACAGATTCGGCTCAATTAGATTGGGCTACAATGATAGAAATTGGTGCAATCTTACTAGATGAAAATTTTAATGAGAAGGAAAGATTTTCAGCTAGATGTAGGATTCCACAAGATAGAGTTCCATCTGCAACTGCTTTATGTATAAATAAATCAAATGTTGATTTGATCACTAAAGGAAACTTAAGTCATTATCAAATGATTGCGCAAGTTGAAAAAAAATTTAGAGATTGGTCTCCAGCAACATTTATGGGTTTTTCTAGTATAGGATTTGATGACGAAATATTAAGACGTGAGTTTTTTAAATCCTTAAGAAAGCCATATCTTATTAATACAGAAGGGAATTCAAGACATGATGCATTAAATATGATCAAAGCAGCATTTGCTATTGATGAAAATATTTTAAAGACAGAAATAAATCCAAAAGGAAATAAATCAATGAAGTTGGAGTCACTTGCAAGACTTAATGGTTTTGAGTCTTCAGGTGCACATTCAGCTCTTTTTGATACAGAATTAACTGTCAAAGTTTTAGGTTTATTAAAAAACAGACAGCCTGATTTGTGGCATGAATATTTAAAAACAAAAAGCAAGGTTGTTGTTGAAAATTTAATTAAACAAGAAAAAATGTTTACGATAAACGAGAATTTTTTTGGTAAAAATTACTTATTTTTGGTTGCTCCTCTACATCCAAATTCATGTATGCACCCAATTTATAAATGGGGCCAAGTCGTGAATTTAACTGCAAACATTGAAGAACTACAAAAACTCAATTATCAGGATCTTAAAAAAGAAATGAAAAGATCACCTCGTTTTTATAAAACAATCAAATCAAATAAAGCTCCTATAATTTTAGATAAAAACTTAGGCCTTAAGGTAGATCCCTATAAAAAAATAGGAGTTAACTTATTAAATAAAAGAGCTGAGTTGATGAAATCTAATGAAAAATTTTCTCAAGATATATGTAATATTTTAAAAGAGACTGCAGAAGAAAAAATGGAAACAGCATCGCAAGAAGATGTAGAGCCTGAAGAAACAATTTATTCCGGAGGTTTTGACACATTCAATAAAGATGTTCCGTTATTTGAAAAGTTTCATTCTTCAGATTGGAAAGAAAGATTATCTTTATTAGACAAGTTTAAAGATGATAGATTAGTAACATTTGGTCATACATTGATTTATAATGAAGCTCCTGAAATTTTACCAAAAGAAATCCATCAAAAAATAAAAAGAAGAATAGCATCTAGAATTTTAAGCACTAATAAAGAAAAATGGTGGACTGTTTCAGCCTTTTATTCAGAATGTGATGAAATTAGAGAAAATGAAGATAAGATGTTTTCATTTAAAACAGTTGATGAAAAGTTGAAATTTTTAGATGGAATTAATGATTATGTAATGAATTTAGAGCAAAAATATTCAGATGCATAAGTTAATAAAATTAAAAAAAATTTTTTTGTACATTGAAAAAAAATTTGAATCAACTATATCAATAATATGCTTATAGATTTTAAAGACGAAGACTTTGAAAATAAAATTAAAAATGAAGATGTATCAGTTATACAATTTAGTGCAGCATGGTGCGGACCTTGTAAAGCACTTAAACCTGTAATGGATAAGTTAGCAGTTGAGTATAAAGATAAAGCTGGTTTTTATTATGCTGATATTGAGGATGGCGGAATTAACACTGGTAGCATCGCAGGAATTAGAGGAGTACCTACTGTAATTATCTATAAAAAAGGTGTTGAGGTAGATAGAAAAGTTGGAGGTGTTCCAGAAAGCAACATGAAAGAATTTTTAGAAAAAAACATTTAGTTTAAACTTAAAACTTCAGCTGCTCCATATAAAGATCCCGTAATTAATAAAAGATCCCCTTCTTTTAATTTTATTGATTTTATAGCCTGTTCAATATTTGGTTGATATTTGACATTAGGTATATTTTTAAATTTTTTTTTTAAATCTTTACCACTAATCGAGTTTGGCTGAGTCTTTAAGTCTATAGTGGTTATTGAGGTAACATCTTTAAAATAACTAATATATTTTTCATGATCTTTGTTTGCCATCATTGAAATAATAACATGCTTGTTACAATCTAAGCTTTGGAGATATTCATTTAAAACTCTTGCACCATCTTCATTGTGACTTCCATCAACTATTAATTTATTGTCTTTAACTAATTCTTTTAATTTGCCAGATTTAATTTCTTGAAGTCTTGCTAAGTTCGATATTTTTAAAATTCCTTTTTGAATATGCTCTGTTTTAATGCCAAGATTTAATGTCCTTAGAGTTGCTATTGCAGTTGAAATATTTTCTAACTGAAAGAGGCCTAAGATATTAGGCATTGGAAGTTTCAATCCACCTAATTTATCTTCATAATAAAAAAAATCATTTTCACTGACTGAGTAACTAAAATCATCGTTAAAAAATACTTTATTCGATTGATTTTGATAGATAGTTTTTTTAATACAATCCGTTGTCTCTTTAGTATTTTGCTTAGCTACAATAATATTTGATTTTAAAAGTGCTGATGTTTTTTCAAATACAATTTTTTTAATTGTTTGTTCATCTTTTCTAAGCCAATCGAGATGATCTTTACTAATAGAGGTTATTACACTAGCAAGATTTTTTTTTAATATGTTAGTTGCATCAAATCGATGAAATAAGCCAGCCTCTATTAAGTTGATGTTATCTGGGTATTTAGCAGCTTTATAAAAATAACAAGCTGTTAATATTTCAAAGTATGTGATGGGTTTATTATCATTGATACTTTCTACTTCTTCAAATAAATCAGCTAATTCATCATCGTTTAATTCTATATTATTAAAGATAAATCTTTCATTTATTTTTAGAATATGAGGACTAGTGTAAACATTACATCTAAAATTAGCTTCCTTTAAAATAGAGTATATTACATTAATTGTGCTGTTTTTACCATTTGTGCCAACCACCGAAATAGATTTAATTTTATCTTGAGGATTTCCTAAGTTTTTACAAAGGTTTTTGATACGATCAAGACTTAAATCTATCTCTTTAGGATGCAATTTTTGAAAGCGACCGAGTATTTTCTCTAGTTTCATTTTCATCAGTGCTTATACCAGAATTTTTATTCAATAATATTGATAATAAGATACTTATTTTTTCAGAAAGATCTTTTCTTTCTACAATTAGATCTACAAAGCCAGTATCTTTAACGTATTCACTAGTTTGAAAATTTTCCGGTAATTCCTCTTTCACTGTTCCTTGGATTACACGTTTCCCAGCAAATGCAATTAGAGACCCAGGTTCAGCTATATGTATATCACCTAACATTGCATATGAAGCAGTAATACCTCCTGCTGTAGGGTCAGTAATTAAAACAATATATGGCAGTTTTTTATTTTTTAGTTCATTGATAGCAAGAGTTGTTCTTGTCATCTGAGATAGTGAAATTAAGCTTTCCATCATTCTCATTCCACCACCAGCACTTACACAAATAAATGGTGTTTCATTCTCTATAGCATATTGAATCCCGTACAAAAATGCTTCTCCCTCTGCAGAAGCCATGGAAGCACCTAAAAATTCAAAGTCAGATGCAACTGCTGTAACTTTCAAATCTTTGATACGCCCGCATGCAACCATCATTCCACAATCTAAACCAGTTTTTTTTCGAGCATTGTTTAATCTATCTTTATAAGTTTTCGAGTCAGTCCAATTTAAAGGATCATCATTTGGGATAGGTGTTTTAAATATCTCATAGTTATTTTTACCAAATAAAATATCAAATCTTTGTCTTGGTTTAATTCTGTGATGTTTTTTACAATCTGGACAAACCCATAAATTTTTTTCTAAATCTTTTTTTAAAATTGGGCCTTTACAGCATGAAGTCCAATCACTATTTGCTATATCTTCCTTGGTAGCTCTTTTATGAATTGCCGATTTAATTTTTTCACCAGCTTTAATTATTTTTGTAATCCAATTCATTTAATTTTATCTTTTAATCTTTTCACTACATTAATAACATTTGTGACAGGATTTTGTCCTCTTTTTAAAGACCTTGTTATTTCCTTACAAATTGCGCTTCCAACAACTAGTCCATCAGTATTTTTTAAGGATTTAATCGTTTTTTCGGTGATTCCAAACCCGATCACGACATTTTTTGATCTATTTTGATTTTTAATTTTTACATATCTTTTTAATATTTCTTTTGATGAAACTTTAAGTTTTCCACCAGTAGTTGAGAGCATACTTATGTAATAAATCATATCGTGAGAGTTTTTTACGATTTTTTTTAATCTTAAGAGTGATGTTGTTGGAGATACTAATTGAATAAAATTTACTCCTTTTTTTTTACATTTAGTAGCAAACTTTTTATTTTCAGGATAGGGGAGATCAACTATTATCAAACCATCAACTCCCGCATTTTTACATTTGGTAATAAATTTTTTTTCATTAAATTGAAAAATCATATTATAATAACCCATTAAAATAATTGGTTTATTTTTTTTGAATTTTTTAAAATTTTTTACTATGGAAAAAACATCGTTGATTTTTATTCCATTTTTTATTGCACGATATGCACTTGTTTGTATCTGACCACCGTCTGCAATTGGGGTATTGTGAGGAAATCCCAGCTCACAAATATCAGCATAATTTGAGATTGATTTAAGAATTTCCAATGACTTCTTTTTTGTATTGTCACCTGCAACAGTATAAGTTATTAATGCGGGTCTTTTCTCGTTTTTTGCAATTTGAAACGCTTTTTTTATTAAAGAATTCATTATTTTTTATCCAATCTTTCTTTAAGAATATCCCTATCTTTTTTTGCGTCTCCACATGAGTTAACAATTATTATTGTGTCCTTACTAAGCTTTGGTGCAATTTTTATTGCCTCTGCAAAAGCATGACTTGGTTCTAAGCTTGGATTTAAATTTTCATATTTTGTAACCATTACATATGCTTTAAGAGCTTCTTCATCTGTAGCATAAGTGTATCTTGCTCTTTTGGTATCTTTTAAAAAACAATGAATAGGACTAACTCCAGGATAATCTAAACCAGCGCTTATAGACTCTGTATCATTAATTTGACCTTCATTATTTTGACAAAGATAAGATGCTGCTCCATGTAAAATTCCAATTTTAGCATTTCTACTTAGTGGGGCTGCATGGAGTTTTGATTTTCTCGGCCCACCTGCTTCTACTCCAATTAGCTCAATTTTTTTTTTATCATAATCAATAAATTCACTCCAAAAACCATAAGCTGAACTTCCTCCACCTACACAGTTAATTAATTTTATCTTATTTGGAATCTTTTTAAACTGAGATTTTAATTGAGATTTTAATTCTTTAGAAATTTGTGTTGTACTCCAACCACAAATTTTAACAAAAATATTTGGACCTACTGTGCTACCAACACACATATGAGTATTATCACAATTAGATACCCAATACCTCATACATTCACTAACTGCATCAACAAGTGTTTGACTACCTGAGTAAACTGGAACAATCTCTGCTCCATTTTTTCTCATTGCATCACAATTTGGTTTCTGTCTTTTAATATCCTTTACACCCATAAATATTTTACATTTAAGACCAAACTTTTTTGCAGCCATGCTTAGCATTTTTCCTGCATAACCAGCTCCTGTATCTCCAATAATATATTTTTTACCCATTGCTTTACAGATTAAAGCATGAACTGTTGCATTATAAATTTTGTGAGCCCCCCCATTTGCCTCTGAAACAATTTTTGCCCAAATTTGAGCACCACCTAAATGATTAGTTAGATTGTTTAATTTTACAAAGGAGGTAGGAGTACCAATATAATTTTTGAAATAAAAATCTTTTTTTTTAAGAAACTTTTTATTTTTTCTAAGTTTATCAAATTTATTTGTTAAATCATCTATGGGTTTTTTTAGAGTTTCTGGAACAAAACTTCCTCCAAATTTCCCTCCCCAAAAACCATGTTGATCGTGTTGGTCAATTACTGGAATTCCTCTTTTAAGCTTCATTGTAAACCTGTTCTACTTTGTTTAAAAATATGTCTATTTTGGATTTATCTTTTACTCCAGAAGTTTCCAAACCCCCAGATATATCTATAATATCTGCTATTTTTTTATAATTTTCAAGATTATCATTTATTTGAATGTTGCCAGCTATCATTATTGGTTTAGAAATATTTATTTTTTGAATTAGATTATGATTAAAACTGATACTTTTCTCATAACCTTTACTATCAAATAAATAAATGTCTGTTATATCCTTAAATAAATTGTATTTTTGCACGTCACTTTCATTTTTTATAGTCAAAGCAGTAATAATTTTCTTATTATATTTTTCTTTTATTTCTTTAATTTCTTCAGGTGAACAGTCATAAATTTGAAAATAATCAAAAGGAAGCTCTTTTATCTCTTCTAAAATATTTTCATCGGGTTTTACGAGTACTGCAACAAACTTAGATTTTTTTTTATCCAATTTTAATAGCTCACTAAGTTTTTTAACTTCTACATATCTTGAACTTTTTTTATAATTACATATGAAGCCAATAAATTGAGGTGGATGAGGATGATTAATTATAAAATTTAGAGTATCAAGATCTGAAATACCACAGATTTTAGACCCTTTGATCATTTATTTAAGTGATCGATTAATCTTTGAATATTTTTTTTGATGTTTCCTTTAATTAATGATCTTCCAATTACGATCCCCGAAACTTGATTTTTAAATGCATTTTTTGGGGTCATTATTCTTGATTGATCATTAGAATTGTCACCTGGCAATCTAATACCAGGAGTAATAATATACAAATTCTTAAATTTTTTTCTAACCAATTTCGCTTCTTGTGCTGAGCAAACAATTCCATCACAACCTGATTTTTTAATCAATCTCGCTTGTTTTATAACCAATTGCTTAACATTTTTTGTATAACCAATCTCTTTGAGAGATTTATTATTAAGACTAGTCAAAACTGTAACACCTAAAACCTTTAAGTTTTTATTAATCTTTTTTGTTTCATTCTTTATAGCTTTGAGCATTTGTAAACCCCCATTCGCATGAACAGTAATAAATTTACATTTTTTTAAATCTTTTAAGCTATCAATTGCTGATAGAGCTGTTTGTGGAATATCATTTAATTTTAAATCAAGCCAAAAATCTCTTTTAAAATTTTGTAAAAATCTTCTACCATGTTTTGAGTAAAAAAATTGTAAGCCAAATTTTGGGATTATTTTAAGCTTATTTGTTTTTGTTTGTTTCATTATTTTTTTTACTTCACTTAAATTTGAAGTATCACAAGCAACAAAGATCTTTTTATTAGTCATTTTCATTTAATTTATTAAACAAATCCTTGGACATTTTAAAGTGAATAGTTTTTTTTTCAGGAGTATGAATTTTTTCGCCAGTCTTTGGGTTTCTGGAAATTCTAGCTTTTTGAACTTTGGTTGAAAAAACTCCAAAACCTCTCAATTCAACTCTTTCTCCTCTTTTAAGTGTATGTTTTATTTCCTTAAGAATTATTTCAGAAAATTTTTCAATATCTTTTTTAAGAAAATTTGGGTAATTATCAGATAGTTGTTTTAGAAGCTTTGATTTTACAAACGCCAATTTAAGTCTTTTAAGTTTATTTTTTGTCCTTGCTCTTTTTCTTTAGATCATCTGATAAAGATGAAAATGGTAGATTTTTACCTGAGTCTTCGTTACCATATTTTTCTAAAGCTTCTTTCTTTTCAATTTCCTCCAGTAATCTTATGCTCAAAGATACTTTTCTTTTTTCAAAATCTAATTCAGCAATAGCACAATCAATTCTTTCTCCTCCTGTAAACCTAGAAGTTCGAGCATCTGCTGCATTTATGGCAATCTGAGATTTTTTTATTTGAAAATCCATTTCACATCCCTCTGGTCTTACGACCAAACTTTTATTGTCGGTTGAAATGATTTTAACAGTAATAGTTTGATTAACTTTTTTATTTTTAAACCAATCAAAAGGATCTGGTTGGGTTTGTTTGAGCCCAACTCTAATTTTTTGTTCTGACGCTTTAATTTCTAAAACTTTTACCTTAATCTTGTCGTTTTTTTTGTATTTTGCTAACTCAGACTCACCATTATTTAAATACGTTAAGTCGTTACAATGTAAAAATGCATCAACGTCTAGATTTTCAATTTTAACAAATAAAGAGTATTCATTTTTATTAACTACTTCTCCATTAACTATTGAGTTAACGGGGTATTTTTTTTCGAAAACTTCAAATGGATTTTCTTGTGTTAATCTATGAGAAATAGCTACTCTTCTCTTCTCTTTATCAATTTCAGTGATTACACAATCAATTTCGTCTCCTACTTTAAACATTTTTTTTGCAGAGACATTTTTTTTGGTCCAACTTAATTCACTTGAATGTAGCAAAGTAGTCAATCCAGGCTCTAATTCACAAAATGCTCCGAAGTCCATAATTTTTACAACTTTTACTTTATAAACTTTTTTAAGTTCGTAGTTTTCGATATGCTCAAAAGGATCTGGTGAAAGTTGTTTGACTGAGCAACCTATCTGGAGCTTATCCTTATCAATAGTTATAACTTTAAGGTCATGTTTTTCACCAATGTTAAATACCTCATCAGGATGATTAACTCTAGAATAGGAAATTTCCTGCAAATGAACCAATACATCTATTTCATTATTTACATTAAAAAAACAACCAAAGGAACTGTAACCTTTCACTTCAGCATTTTTGATGACATCACCAACTTTGTATTTTTCAATAATTTTTGCTTTATCCTCTTTTTTAAATGAAGAGATTATTTCTCTTCTTGATACGCAAGCATTCCCTCTTACTTTATCTAATTTTATTAATGCAAATTTTTGTGGTTCGTTCATTAAATGACTAATATCTTTTAATGGCTTGTCACTAATTTGTGATCCAGGTAAAAACATTAACGAACCTGTATCAATATGTTCTACAATACAACCACCTTTACATTTTGAAGTGATTTTACCCATAATTGGTTCATTTTTTTCGTAAGCCTCTACAAGTTTATCCCAACCTTTAATTTTTTGAGCCTTACTTGCTGATACTAATACCTCACCATTTTTATCCTCAATTTTCTCTAAAAGCACAGGAATTGTTTCACCAACTTTAATTTTATCGGACAAACCCATGCTTTTTAATTCATTGATATCAAGAACAGGTTCGCTTTTTAAACCTTCAACAAACAAAAAAATAAATTTTTCAGTTATCTTATTGATTTTACCATTAATAACTTTACCTTCTTCAATGCTTACTTTTGAAAGCTGACTATTTAACAATTTTTCAAATTCTTTTGAGGCGGGATTTTTTAAGTCTTTGTATATTTCCATTAATATTGTTTATTTAGTATTATAAAAAAAACTCCGCCCTTTTAGATAATATTAGTCTTTTTATCAACAGCGAATTTAATAATTTTTACTTATTTAGTAACAATTTCTATTAAACAATGGCAGATTAAACCATTTTTATCGTATTTTAGCCCCTAGATAGCTTATTTTTTTTAAAAAAGATGGGAAAGATGTTTTAATTGAGTCCTTATCACTTATTGTCCAATCTCCACCAAAAGAAAGTGCTGCCACAGCACTAGCCATAAAAACTCTATGGTCTTTTAAAAAATTTTTAATTAATATTTTATTTTTAACTTCAAAGTTAGGATTCCCGTATATTTTAATACTATCTTTGGATAAAATATTTTTTATACCCATTTTTGTTAAAATTTTTGATCCCCAAATAAGTCTTGGACTCTCTTTTTTATTTAGTTCTGATAAATTTTTAAAATAAGATATTCCATTTGCCTTAGCTGCAATAAGAAATATTAGTAAAAATTCATCAATTGCAGAACTATTTAATTCAGGTGGACAATTAATTGGTTTTATATATTTTGAGCTTTTTATAAGAATATCTGCAATTTTTTCTTTTTTATAATCTTTCATATTTTTTAACTTAATATCTACATTCATCTTTTTAAGAATTTTGATGATACCTATTCTAGATGGATTTACATTCACATCTTTAATTTTTAATTCTGAATTTTTAATTAATGCAGTCAAAACAATAAAAAATGCTGCTGAACTTATATCGGAGGGAATTTTATAATTAAAAGGTTTAATTTTTTTTCCACCTTTTAGTTCAATCAAGTCATATTTTTTATTTTTAACAATTTTAATTGGAAGTTTGAGATATTTGAACATGAGTTCACTATGATCTCTCGACTTTTTTGCTTTAATAAAAGTACTTCCTTCAGTATTAAGTGCACCAAACATTACCGCGCTTTTACATTGCGCTGAACCTTTAATTTCATGATACCTAATCGGTTTGGAGCAACTTGTTCCTTTTATTTTTATAGGTAATTTCCATTGGTTCGTGACAAATTCAGCACCAAATTTTTCTAATGGCCTTGTTACTCTTAAAAAATCTCTTTTGGATAAGCTTTTATCTCCTTTTAGCTTTATCCTAGTTTTAGCATGTACTAGTAATCCAAGAATTAATCTTCCCAAAGTTCCTGAATTTCCAGCATCTAAAGATATAAACTTATTATATTTGTATCCGTTAAGACCTAAACCGTTAATTTCACAAACATTTTTTAAAAATCTAATTTTTACTCCAAGTTTTTCCAAACAATTTAGAGTATTCATTACATCTTCAGATTTTAAAATATTAAAAGCTTTTGATTTTCCAGTTGCCTGTGAAGCTAAAAGAGCCCAACGTATTGAAATACTTTTATCACCCTCTATTTCTAAAGTTTTTTTAAATGGCTTTATGACATTAGTAATCTTTATTTTTTTTTTCATCAAAAATAATTAACTAATCTTAAAGGTATCACCAAAATAAGCATTTCTTGCATCAGTATTTTTGATCAGATTTGTTGGCGTTCCTTGAGCAACCACTTTTCCGTTATGAATAATTGCAGCTGTATCAACACATGCAAGAAGGTCCCTAGCTTGATGATCACAAAGAATAACAGAAATTTTATTTTCACTTTGTAAATCAACAATAATTTCTTGAAGTGTTTTTATAGTCATTACATCTAATGCAGCAAAAGGCTCGTCTAGCAGAAGTATTTTAGGATCAGAGATTAGAGCAAGAGCAATTACCAGCTTTTTCTTTTGTCCTCCGGATAAAAAATCAGCTTTAATATCTCGTATCGAGTCCAATTCAAACTTAGATATTAATGAATTTATTTTTTCGTCTCTATAGCTAAGATTTTGGATTGTTATTTCGGCAATAGCCTTAAGATTTTCATAAACGGTTAAATCGTAAAAAAAGCCTCCATTTTGAGGAACAAAACCAATTTTAAATTTTAATGTTCTTTGATAAATTGGATAACTATTTACTTTTTCACTATTAATGAAAATTGAGCCAAAGTCTGGAGATATCAAACCAGTTATAAGATTAAAAATAGTAGACTTTCCAACTCCGTTAGGACCGAGTAAACCTAGAATTTGACCATTATTTAGCTGAAGATTTAAGTTGTCTAAAATTATCTTCCTCCCATATTTTAGTGAAATTTTATTTAAAGTTAAAATTGACTTTTGCTCTTTAAAAGATTTTATCCGAAATTTTTTAATATTTGACATATTATTTTGTAATTACTTCTACTTTTTTTTCTTTATTGCTCATATATATTTGAATTTTTTTAGTGATCAAATCTATTTTCACGTTATCAGCATTGATAATTCCCTGTAATCCTTCATAATTTACGTTTTCATAAATAGTTATTGTATTATCATCGAAATTTATATCCATATTATCCGAAAGTATGACATTATTTTCATAATCAACTCTTACATTATCAGTAAAATTAGTATTATAATTGGTATTGTTATAAATTGCTTTATTTGATGTAACAGTTAAAGGAACATTTGTTTCATCTATAAATATGGCAATGACTCTTTGCATATTAACTATTTCGATATTGTTTTGATAGCCGATTTCACTTAAATCAGCGGTGATAATATATTGTTTATTGTCATCAAATTTAACGTCATATCTAAGATTCTTAACTACACTATTTTCATTTATGGTGTTTAATTGATCTTGGTCTTTAATAACAGCCGATTCAATTTGTTTGGGAGTACTTAAGTAAACGTTATAAAAAACAACTGCAATTAAGATTAGAAAAGATAAAAGTACTAATTGAATAATTTTTTTCATTTTTTTACTTTAAGGCTTTAAGTAAAGTATGAATATGTAGAACACCTATTATTTTTCTCTTATTATTTTTTTTAAAAACACATACATTTGTAATCTTCTTTTTATTCATTTGGGCCAATACGTCAGTAGCTAAAGTATTTTCTTCAACAGTGTAAGGGTTTTTTATCATGAATGATTTAATTTTGATATTATCTATTTTTCTTTTTTTTTGAATTAATCTTTTTAAATCACCATCAGTAAATATCCCAGAATTTAAACCTTGATTATTATTTATGACAACAAAACCTAACTTTTTTTTATTTAATACTCTTAGAGCTTTTTTCATAATTTCATTTTCATGAACAAATGGTATTTTCTTTTTTACCAACATTAAATCGCCGGCAGTTTTTAATTTATGTCCTAAATTTCCAGATGGGTGAAACTTTTTAAAATCTAATTTTCCAAATTTTCTTTTTTTCATTAATGCTATAGATAATGCATCACCCAGAGATAATTGTGATGTAGTGCTGGATGTAGGAACTATTCCATATCCTGCCTCAATTACTTCAGGAATAAAGAGTTTAATATTTGAGGATTTATATAGAAGAGAGTTTTTATTTGAAACAAGACAAATCAAGAGAATCTTATTCATTTTCGCATATTTAATTATATTTTTTAACTCATCAGTTTTTCCTGAGTAGCTAATTAAAACTAAGATATCATTTTTTGTAATTCTACCTAAATCACCATGAGAACAATCATTTGCTGAGATAGGAAAAGAGGGAGTTCCCACAGAAGACAATGTGGCAGATATTTTCGATGCGATTATCCCACTTTTGCCAACTCCACAAACTACCACTTTTGACTTACACCTCATTATAGCTCTAACCGCATCATCAAAAGATTTGTCTAAAGAGTTTTTTAGTTTCTTTAATGCTCTTATCTGTAGGTCAATTACTTCTTTTCCAACTTCATTATGTTTAAGTTTCATTTTAATGTGACCAGATATCATCTTTGAACATTGCAAGGTCAAGTTCAACTCTAATTTTTAAAAATTTTAAGCAATTTTCGTAAAGCTCTAAACGCCCCTCTCTTTGAAGCATTTTATTTAGTTCATCATGAATTTTATGAAGATAAATTACATCATTTGCACAATATTTTAGTTGAGCAGAAGATAATTCTCCCCCAAAATCTGAATTCTGAAATTGTTTACTAATATCAATATTTATAAATTCTTTTATTAATGTCTTTAAAGAATGATTATCAGAGTAAGATCTTGCTAGTTTTGATGCTATTTTTGTATCTAAGATATTTTTAGTCTCTGTTTTAAGATAGTATTTAATATGAGCGATATCAGCTCTACCAAAATGGAATATTTTAGTTGTTTTTTCATCGGATAAAATTTTTTTAAGATTTGGCGCATCATAATTAGATCTATCAAGTTGAATAATGTGAGCATCAGAATTTCCTGATGAAATCTGCACAAGGCATAAAGGGTCTCTTTGAACATTTAATCCCATAAATTCACCATCAACAGCTATTACGTTGCCTAAGTTTAAATCATCTGGTAAATCATTTTTATGAAGTTTAATATTATTACTCATTTTTTAAACATATATATATGAAAGCAAAAAATTGTCTAATCTTTGGCGGAAGTGGTCAAATTGGAAGGAACTTAATAAGAAAACTTACAAAAAACAATATTAAAGTAACTGTTGTTACACGAAATATTCATCAAAAAGGCCTTATCATCAAAACCCAAGCAAATGTAGGATATATAGATATAGTTGAGGCAGATATTTATGAGGAGCAGAAAATAAGATCTTTATTTGAGAAGGCAGATATCTGTATTAATTTGATAGGAATTTTATATGAGAAAAAAAATGGAAATTCTTTTTATAATATTCATACTCTGTTCCCCTCTTTACTATCAAGTCTTTGTAAAGAATATGGATTAAAAAATTTTATTCATTTATCTGCATTAGGCATAGACAAAGCAATTGATAGCCAATATGCAAAGAGCAAGTTAGAGGGAGAGAAAAAAATATTAAATAATTTTCCGTTAGCTAATATACTTAGGCCATCAATAGTTTACTCTGTAGATGATAATTTCACAACGAGTTTTATGACTTTACTGAGCCGATTACCTATTTTTCCAATTTATTATTCTGGGAGAACAAAATTTATGCCTATTCATTGTTCAGATGTAACTGATGTGATATTTCATATAGTTACAAATAATATTAATTCAAAAATCATAGAATGCATTGGTCCAGAGGAAATATCATTTAAAGTAATTTTACAGAAACTATTAAAAGCCATCGATAAAAAAAGATTATTATTACCCATGCCTTTTTTTGTAGCCAAGATGACAGCAAAAATACTTCAATTACTACCAAAGCCTTTATTAACTGAGGACCAGTTAACTTTGCTCAAATATGACAATATTCCCTCAAAAAAATATAAAACTAATTTTGATTTAGGAGTTCCAAGTAAAAGATTTTTTAGTCAAGAAGTTGAGAAATATTCATTTATGTGGAAAGATGGTGGTCAGTACTCTACAGAAAAATATAACCAAAAAAATAAATTATGAAATCGTATTTAGTTTAACCTGTTTCTATTTTTTTTTCTATAAATTCGGGAATTTCATCTTTATCTGAAACATCCTCTTTTTTGCCTTTGGGTTGATAAGCATATAATAAATGAAGTTTGCAATACGAAAAATCTTTCAAAGATGATCTTCCACAGAAATAAAAAGACTTGTCATTTGGGTGCCCTATAGGCCATTTACAAGAATTCTCGTCTAATTGCTCTAATTGTTTAGGATTTTCAGGCTCAAAATCTTTTTCAATAATTAATGATTTAAACTTACTTCTTCTTCCTCTTTTTGATTTCACATTTCTATTTTGAACAGAATTTTCAAAGTTTTGATTTGTGGCGGCTGTTCTTGTTTTAATTTTAGCTGATAAATTAAGTCTATGAGCTTTTCCAATAACTGCGTTTCTACTAATTCCTCCAATTATCTCCGCGATTTGACTAGCAGTATTCCCTTTCCCCCAAAGTTCTTTCAATTTATTTACTTTTTCTTCTGTCCAACTCATAATTAACTATATAATGTGTATTTATATTTTATAAGTACCATATAGAGGTAAAAAATTATAATAAACAAGAGAGATTTAAGACTTATGCACACAACCTAAAATATTTATTTAAATGAACATTCAATCACTACTTGTATCTAAATATTTTTAATTTAATTAAGTTAAGAATAATGAGTTACTTAGCAAAAAACTATAACAGAAAAAAAATTTCTTTTAAGTATGGTAAGGGAAGTTACCTTTATTCAACTAATGGAAAAAAATATTTAGACTTTTGCAGTGGTATTGCGGTCACGTCGTTGGGCCACTCGCATCCAAAATTGATAAAAACTATAAATGCACAATCAAAAAAAGTATGGCATGTCTCTAACGCTTTTCAAATACCTGAGGGAGAAAAATTAGCTAAAAAGTTATGCAAAAAAACATTTGCTGATTATGTAATGTTTCAAAATAGTGGAGCAGAAGCTACTGAAGCTGCTATAAAGGTTGCTCGACGCTATTTCTATTCAATAGGAAAACCAAATAAAACAAGAATTTTATGTGTGAAAAATTCCTTTCATGGAAGAACTTTGGCAACAATTTTTGCAAGTGGATCAAAGAAAATGACAGAAGGATTTGGGTACGTAGGTGGTTTTGACCATTTTATTTTTGGAAATCATAAGTCTTTAAAAAAAAAGATAACTAAAAATACTGCTGCTATCATGATCGAGCCTATAATGGGTGAGGGTGGTATTAAAGTTGTACCAGATTGGTGTTTAAAAGAATTAAGAAAGTTGTGTAATGAAAAAAAAAT